>Ga0157372_10002506_pt1 | contig 19922 bp, 15 predicted proteins | sample C55metaG_FD_115307 | JGI IMG/M metagenome (GOLD analysis project Ga0157372, IMG submission 115307) | Corn rhizosphere microbial communities from Kellogg Biological Station, Michigan, USA - C5-5 metaG | ecosystem: Host-associated > Plants > Roots > Rhizosphere > Soil | place: USA: Michigan... | reverse complement strand
TGTCATCTGCGTCTACGTCGCGATCGGCCAGAAGGCGTCGACCGTCGCCTCCGTCGTCGAACGGCTCAAGCAAGCCGGCGCGATGGAGTACACGATCGTCGTCGTCGCGTCCGCGTCCGATCCCGCGCCGATGCAGTACATCGCGCCCTACTCGGGCTGCGCGATGGCCGAGTATTTCATGTATCACGAAGGCAAGCCGACGCTGTGCGTCTACGACGATCTGTCCAAGCAGGCCGCCGCGTACCGTCAGCTTTCGCTCGTGTTGCGTCGTCCGCCGGGACGTGAAGCGTTCCCGGGAGACGTCTTCTATCTCCACTCGCGTCTCCTCGAGCGCGCGGCGAAGATCAGCGAGGACCCGTCAGTCGTCGACGGCAAATTCATCCTGAAGCCGGGCGGCTCGCTCACCGCGTTGCCCGTGATCGAAACGCAGGCCGGCGACGTCTCGGCCTACATCCCCACGAACGTCATCTCGATCACCGACGGGCAAATCTTTCTCGAGTCCGACCTGTTCTTCGCGGGCGTCCGTCCCGCGATCAACGCCGGCATCTCGGTGTCTCGCGTCGGCGGTTCGGCGCAGATCAAAGCGATGAAGTCGGTCGCCGGCCGTCTCCGCCTCGACCTCGCGCAATTCCGCGAGCTCGAAGCGTTCGCCGCGTTCGCCTCGGATCTCGACGCCGCGACCCGCCGCCAGCTGGATCGCGGCGCCCGTACGGTCGAAGTGCTCAAGCAGGGCCAGTATCAGCCGATGCCCGTCGAGCAGCAGGTGATGATCATCTTCGCGGTCACCAACGGCTTCATCGACGACGTGCCGGTCGCCGGCGTCCGCGAGTGGGAGAAGGGCTTCCACGCGTACATGGCGGCGAACTTTCCGCAGGTCGGCGAGGGAATCCGCACCGGGAAGACGCTCACCAAGGAAATCGAGGCCGACCTTCGCCGCGGCATCGAGGCGTACAAGAAGACGGCCGTGACGACGAAGCCGGCGGGCATCACAAAAGCGAATCTGTAGTGAAGACATTCGCCACGACATACTCAGCCGAGAGGGTCCATGGCTAAGGGTCGCGAGCTCAAAGGTCGCATCAAGTCCGTCGAGAACACGCGTAAGATCACGCGCACGCTCGAGATGGTGGCGACGTCGAAGCTCAAGCGAACGCAGGACCGTGTCGCCGCCGCGCGCCCGTACGCTCAGGCGCTGCGCGACGTGATCGGCAGCCTGTACTCGCCGGATCTCGCCGATCAGTTCCCGTTGTTGCGGCAGCCGGCCAAGATGAAACGCGCCGCGGTCATGCTCATGACCGCGAACCGCGGCCTGGCCGGCGCGTTCAACGCGAACCTCATCAAAGAGGCGCGCGCGACCATCGCTCGGCTCGAGCGCGATGGCGTCGAGGTCGACGTTCACGTCGTCGGCCGGAAAGGGCTCGGCTACTTCCGCTACGTCGGACGCAAGGTCGCGGCGAGCCGGACGGACATCGGCGATCGCCCCACGGCGGCGGAGGCCGCCGAGCTGGTCAACGATCTCACGACCGCGTTCTCGCGCGGCGAGATCGACGGCGTGTACGTGATCTATCCGAACTTCAAGTCCGTCCTATCCGCGCCGCCCGCGACCGTTCAGGTGCTTCCGGTGACTCCGCCGGCGAGCGACGCCAAGCGCCGCGACTACATCCTCGCCCCGGACGCGAACGCAATTCTCGGCGAGCTGCTCCCGCTGTATGTGCGCAACGCGGTGTATCGCGCGCTGGTCGAAATGACCGCCGCGTTCTATGCCGCCCAACGCACCGCGATGAAGAACGCGACGGACAACGCCACCGACATGCTCAAGATCCTTGGCCGCACGTACAACCGCGCGCGACAGGCCAACATCACGCAGGAAATCGCGGAGATCGTCGGCGGCGCGGCCGCCTTGCAGGGTTAATGGCTGCTGTACTTGAGACTGATGTCTGAAAGGTCGCCGGTCACAGGTCTCCGGTCACCGGAACGGCTGAGAGGCAATAGTTGCCGGAGACCGGTGATCAGAGACCGGAAGTCGAAAGTAGCAATCGATTTGTACCAACGCGATCAATCCACAAGAACACCAGAAGTAAACACCGAATAGAGTCCTACCATGGCCACCGCCACCGCAATCCATAACATCGGCAAAGTCGTCCAGGTCATCGGCCCCGTGCTCGACGTCGAGTTCGAAGCCGAGCACCTGCCCGAGCTGTACAACGCCCTCGACATCACGGGCAAGGCGCCGGACGGCGGCGACATCCACGTCGTCTCCGAAGTGCAGCAGCACATCGGCCGCAATCAGGTGCGCGCCGTCGCCATGTCGTCGACCGACTCGATCGTGCGCGGCATGGAGGTCGTCGACACGGGCGGTCCGATCTCGGTGCCGGTCGGCAAGGCGGCGCTCGGACGGATCTTGAACGTGCTCGGTGAGCCGGTGGACAACGGCCCCGCGATTCCGAAGGACGTCGAGCGCTGGCCGATTCATCGCAAGCGTCCGGACTTCGTGAACCTCGAGCCCAAGACCGAAGTCTTCGAGACGGGCATCAAGGTCATCGACCTGATCGCCCCGTTCGTGAAAGGCGGTAAGATCGGACTCTTCGGCGGCGCCGGCGTCGGCAAGACCGTCGTCATCCAGGAGCTGATCAACAACGTGGCCAAGGGTCACGGCGGTCGCTCGGTGTTCTGCGGCGTGGGCGAGCGTACGCGCGAAGGGAACGACCTGTACCTCGAGTTCAAGGAAGCCGGGATTCTCAACCAGGTCGCGCTCATCTACGGCCAGATGAACGAGCCGCCGGGCGCGCGACTCCGCGTCGGCCTCGCCGGTCTCACGGTGGCCGAGTACTTCCGCGATCAAGAGAACGCGGACGTACTCGTGTTCATCGACAACATCTTCCGGTTCACGCAAGCGGGCTCTGAAGTGTCCGCGCTGCTGGGCCGTATGCCGAGCGCCGTCGGCTATCAGCCGACGCTCGCGACCGAGATGGGCGACCTGCAGGAGCGCATCACCTCGACGCGCAACGGATCGATCACGTCGGTGCAAGCGATCTACGTTCCGGCCGACGACATCACCGACCCGGCGCCGGCCACCGCGTTCGCGCACCTCGACGCGACCGTCGTGCTCTCTCGCGCGATCACGGAGCTGGGGATCTACCCCGCCGTCGACCCGCTCGCCTCGTCGTCGCGAATTCTCGACGCGCAGTTTATCGGCGACCGGCACTACAAGGTCGCGACCGACGTGCAGCGCATTCTACAGCGCTACAAGGAGCTCCAGGACATCATCGCGATCCTCGGCATGGACGAGCTGTCCGAAGAGGACAAGCGCATCGTCGGCCGCGCGCGGCGCATCCAGCGCTTCATGTCGCAGCCGTTCGCCGTCGCCGAGCAGTTCACCGGCATCAAGGGCAAGTACGTCAAGCTCGAGGAGACCGTCTCGTCGTTCGAGCGCGTCGTCGCGGGCGAGTTCGATAACCTGCCGGAACAGGCGTTCTTCATGGCTGGCGCCATCGACGACGTCGTCGAGAACGCGAAGAAGCTGCAGGCCTGAGGCAACGACGATGTTGAACGTCTCGGTGATCTCGCCGGAAGCGGTACTCTATGAGGGGACGACGGACTCCGTCGTCGCCCCCGCGTTCGACGGCGAGGTCGGCATCCTCACCGGCCACGCGCCGATGATGGCGCTGCTCGGCAAAGGCCTGCTCCGCCTCGGCGGCGACAGCGGCCCGCGCTTCAACGTCGACGGCGGCTTTCTTCAGGTCGTCGACAACATCGTCCGCGTGGTGACGGAGAAGGCGTCAGTGGCGTAGTTCCGCGTATCGTTGTTCAATTGTCCCCGGTGCCGACAGTGGCCCGAATGGGCGCGAAACTCTACCGTAAGAGACGCTCCACTAACGCGAACGATCTCTCCGCCGCGCCGACGCCGCTCCGGACGAGGGCGCGGGCGAAGTCGCCGGCCTCGCGGCGAGCCACGGGATCGGTGATCCAGAATCGCAAGCGACGCTCGGCTTCGGCGGCGTCGGCGACCGGCGCGCCGCCGTGGCGCTGGGCGAGCAGAGCGGCGTCGCGGCTGTTCTGAAAGCGCGGACCGTAGAGAACGGGCGCCCCGAACGCGGCCGGCTCGAGGACGGAGTGCAGCCCCGCCGCGTGGAATCCACCTCCGACGAACGCCACGTCGGCGAGCGCATAGAGATCGCCGAGCACGCCGACGCGGTCGACGATCACGACGTCCGTGTCGCTCGTCGCGTCGCCGAGGCGATCCGCGCGCAGCGAGCTGCGCTCGGCCCAGGCCAGGAGCTCGGCGACGTGCTTCTCCGTCGGCTCGTGGGCCGCGATGACGAGACGCGTGTCGCCGTTCGAGCGCCGAACGGCCTCGTACGCGGGAAGCAACACGGCCTCGTCCGAAGGCCAAGTCGACCCTGCGACGATGATCGCGCCGCCGCCGCGCAGGCGGCGGAGCAGCGTTGAGTCGCGATCGACCGATTGGGCGCGCGCCCAAACCTGATCGTAGCGCGTATCGCCCGTGACGGTGATCGTCTGCGGCCGAACGCCGAGCTGCACCAGCCGATCCGCGTCCGCCTCGTCGATCGCCCCTACGACGTCCAGTGCCGCGTACGCGTCGTGCAACAGGGCGTTGGCGCCGAGCGATCGCCGCGACGATTCGCGCGCGAGCGTCGCGCTCACGAGGCCCAGGTGTACGCCACGCTCGCGCGCCTCGCGCGTGATCATGGGCCAAACGTCGAGCTTGGAGAAAACCAACGCCGTCGGTTGCAGCGCGTCGAGAGCTGCTCGAGCGTCGCCCGGCGTGTCGAACGGGAGGTAGTCGGTGAAGTCGACGTCCAGTGATCGCGCAAAGGCCGCCGCGCTCGGCGAAAAAAACGTGTACGCGATCTGCGCGTCCGGGCGGCGAGCCCGCGCGAGCTCGAGCACGGGACGGGCCTGCAAGCCCTCGCCCACCGAAGGCGCGTGCATCCAGAGCAGCGGACGGCTCGGATCCCGATGCGCCGCGCCCCAACGCCGATAGCGCGAGCGAATGCCTCGCCGCGCGCGGAGCGAACGCAGGACCTTGGAGCCGCTGTCCGGTGTGACGAGCGCTGCGCCGCGCGCTATTTGTGCCAGCGCGCGATATCCGAGCTGCACGGGAAAGCGCACGCGATCGAAGGCGAAAGAGAGAGCTACTTGCCTTTCGCGGCGAGCGCGGAGTCGAGCGCTCCGGCTACGTCGGCGTCCGCGCTGGCGAGCTTCGTGGCGCCGATGATGAACGTCGGCGTCGAGATCACGCCCGCGTTCCGGGCACGATCGTAGTCGGCTTCGATGATCGGCCGAGTGAGGTGCTGGGACACGCATGCCCGCCACGGACCCATGTCGACATGGTTGTGGTTCGCGAGCGTATCGAAAAACGACGCCGGACTCTGGAGGCGTTCCCAGATGTGCTGCGTGGTGAACAGCGAGTCGTGCATCGGCCAGAACTTGTCCTGCACGGACGCGCACATCGCGGCTTCGGCGGCCGGCAGCGCGAACTGGTGAATGCTGAGCGGCATGTTGAGGTACGCCATGCGCACGCGTCCCGGCTTCACGTACTTCTGTATGATGTTGGCGAACGACGAGTCGTGCCACTGCTTGCAGAACGGGCACTGAAAGTCGCTGGCCATGACCAGCCAGACTTTTGCCGACGAATCGCCGAGGATGCGGCCGCGATCGGCCTTTTCGCTGATCGAGTCCGATGCGGGCGTCGCGGCGGACGCCGCGGCCGAAGCAACGCTGGTCGCCGCCGCCGACTTCCCCGACGATCCGGCGGCGTCGCCGTGCGAGCACGCAACAACAAGAAAGGCGGACGCAGCCAGTTCGACGGCTACCCGCGGCAACGTTCCAAGAGAGCGGTATGACATTGTCATCGTTGAATCTACGCGCGTGGTCGACCCCCGCCAATCGGAGCGCGCCCAGGCAGTTGGTCTCAAGGGCGCTTCCACCAGGGGAACGAGCCGGATAGCCTTCGACCGTGCACATCCGCGCGCTCGCGCTTTTCGTTTTCGCCTCGCTCACGGCAGTCGACGGCGGGAGGAGCGCTCAGGCGCAGGCCCTCCAGCTTCCCGCGCCGGTCGGCTACGTCAACGATTTCGCGCACGTCATTCCGCCGGACAAGTCGGCCGCGATCTCGGCGATCATCGAGGACGTAAAGGCGAAGTCCGGCGGCGAAATCGTCGTCGTCACGCTGCCCGATCTCAAGGGACGTCCCGTCGAGGAGGTCGGTCTTCAGATCGGCCGTCAATGGGCGGTTGGGCGCAAGGGCAATCCCGGCGATCCAGCACGCAACACGGGCGTCATCCTGCTGGTCGTCCCGAAAGAGACGAGCGCCGATGGCAGCGGGCACGTTCGAACCGAAATCGGATTCGGCGCCGAAGGCTTCCTCACCGACGCGACGACCGGCGAGTTCCGCGACCTCGCGATTCCCTATTTCAGGAATCATGATTACGGCTCCGGCATCCTGTTGATGGTCGACAGCATCGCCGCGCACTTCGCGAACGAATTCAATTTTCAGATCAATCCGAGCGTCCAGCCGCAGCTACGCGTCCAGCGATCGCAGCCCCGCCAGAGCTCCGGCGGCATTCCGCCAATCATTTGGTTCGTACTTCTCTTCGTCATCCTGTCGGCGATTGGCGGCGGCCGCCGCGGCTGCGGCTGTCTTCCGATCTTCATGGCGACCGGAATGCGCGGTGGCTGGGGTGGCGGGGGGGGCGGCGGCGGCTGGAGCGGCGGCGGATTCGGTGGGGGCGGTGGAGGCGGTTTCGGCGGGTTCGGTGGCGGAGGCGGTTTCGGCGGTGGTGGCTCCAGCGGATCTTGGTGACCTATGGCGCGAATGACACTCGACGAACTCGTGAAACAGTTGCGCGCGGCGTACGGGACGGCGCTCCGCTCGATCGTGTTGTATGGCTCGGCTGCGGGCGGTGAAGCGCAAGCCAAGAAGCAGGATCACAACGTTCTCGTCATCGTGGATTCGCTCGACGCGTCGCGGCTGCGCGCCGCGTCGGCGGCGTCGCGCGCATGGGTCGACGCGGGCAACCACGCGCCGCTCACGCTCACGCACGACGAGTGGCTCGGGTCCGCCGACATCTTCCCGATGGAATACGCGGACATCCTCGAACGTCACCGCGTGCTCCACGGTGAGCCTCCGTTCGACGGCATTCGTGTCGATCCGAAAGACCTGAGGCTTCAGCTCGAGCAGGAGGCGATGGGAAAGCTGATCCGGCTGCGACAGGGCCTGCTCGGCGCCGGAAACGATCCCGAACGCGAGCTCGAGCTCTTGGCGACGAGCCTGAGCCAAGTCCTCATCGTTTTCCGCGCTTTTTTGCGCCTCCACAAAGCGCATCCGCCCAAGGACAACATCGAGCTGGTCGAAGCCGTTGGTCAGCGCGCTGGATTCGACGCGGCGCCGTTCGCGCGGGTCGTCCGGCACATTCGCAGCGACCCGGCGCTGAGGGCTGCCGAGGCCGGTGAGGTTCTGGCCGGCTATCTGCGAGGAGTCGAGCGGCTGGTGGCGTATCTCGACCATTTTCAGCCAGTTGGGTGAGTCTGTCACCCGGCTGGGCCGTGTTGCGTAGTGTGAGTGTAGTCATTTCCACCCACAGTTCGTCTCCCGGAGCACGACAATGAAACGCTGGCTCGCCCTTCTGCTGCTGCCTCTCCTCGCGTCGTGCGGGTACAACACGATTCAGCGGCTCGACGAGCAGGCCAACTCGGCACAGGGACAGATCGAGGTACAGCTGCAGCGCCGCGCCGATCTGATCCCGAATCTCGTGAACACGGTCAAGGGATACGCGACGCACGAGGAGCAGACGCTCAAGGAAGTGACGGAAGCGCGCGCCGGACTCGTGAACGCGATCCAGTCGAAGGATCCGACCGCCATGGCGAACGCGGACGCGCAGCTCACCGGGGCGCTCGGTCGACTGATGGTGACCGTCGAGGCGTATCCGAACCTCAAGGCCGATCAGAGCTTCATTTGTTTTTAGAATGAGCTCACCACCACCGAGAATCGGATCGCTGTATCGCGCAACGACTACAACCAGGCCGTGAACCAGTACAACGCATACATTCGTCAATTCCCGGCGGTGCTCACCGCGAAGGTCACCGGGGCGAAGGAGCGGAAGTACTTCACGGCGAACGCGAACGCGCAGCAAGGGCCGCCGACGGTCGACTTCTCGAAGCCCGCTGCGACGCCGCCGGCAAAGCCATAGCGCCCGCTGGCCATTGCGCCGCGCGCGCCGGCCGTAGGCTCCGGCATCAACAATTGGTTATCTAATTGTCATTGCCGGCCCGAGCGGCAGTTGGCTCAGGCCGCGGGAACAGGCCTGGCCCTTTCGCAACGCGCCAGCCGGTGACGTCGAGCGGCTCGACGTCGCCGAAACGCTGATCCGCGACCTGACCCGGACCGCCGATCTGCGTCCAGAGCTCCTGCGACTTGGTCGGCATGAACGGCGCGAGATGGATCGCGTGGCGGGCGAGCTGGCGAACGATTGCGGCCAGAACGCGTTCGAGCTCCGAGCGCGATTCGGGCTTTTTCGCGAGCGCCCACGGCTGCTGCGATTGAATGAATTCGTTGCCGCGAGTCGCGCACGCCATCACGCGCTTGAGCCCCTCGTGCAGCAAATAACCGCGGCTGCCGTCGAGCGCGGTCTGGTACTCCGCGAGATCGGCCGCGTCGGCGCGATCGAGATCGGTGGGTGATCCGGTCGGCACGACGCCGTCGCAGTACTTCTCGACCATCGAGATCGCGCGACTCGCCAGATTGCCGAGCGAGTTCGCGAGGTCGGCGGTGTAACGCTCGTCGAAGCGCTCGAACGAGAAGCTGCCGTCGGTGTCGAACGCGACTTCGCGCAGCAAGAAATAGCGGAGCGCGTCGGCCCCGTACCGCCCGATCGCTTCGTCGACGTCGAGTCGAACGCCGGCCGACTTGCTGAAACGTTCGCCGCCCAACAACACGAAGCCGTGCGCCCACACCCGTTCGGGCAGCGGAAGCTCGGCGGCTTGCAGCATCGCCGGCCACACCACGGTGTGAAGCCGCGTGATGTCCTTGCCGATGATGTGCAGCTGGGCCGGCCAGCGGTCGTGATAGCGCTTTTCGGGAAAGCCGGTCGCGGTGAGGTAGTTCGGTAGCGCGTCGAACCAGACCCACGTGCCTTGCTCTTCGCCGTTCGAGAGCTGAAGCGGGAAGGGAATCGCCCACGACAGGCGCGAACGCGTGATCGAGATGTCCTCGAGCCCCTGATCGAGCAGCGACAGCATCTCGTTTCGACGCGTCTCCGGCTCGAGAAACTCGGGCCGTTCGGCGAACAGGCGGCGCAGGAAGGGCTCGTAACGCGTCAAGCGGAAAAACCAGTTTCGCTCCGTCGTCCACTGCAGCTCGCGCGTCGGATGCAGCACGCAGTGGCCGCTCTCGATCTCGTCGTCGCGCTTGAACAACTCGCAGCCGACGCAGTACCACCCCTCGTACGACTTCTCGTAAAAATCGTCGGGCGTGCAGTCATGGATGCGCTTGATCAGCGCGCGGACGCCGCGCTTGTGGTCGTCGGCGGTCGTGCGCATGAAGCGGTCGTACGAGATCGACAGCCGGCGCCACATCTCCTCGAAGCGCCCGGCGATGCCGTCGACGAATTGCTGCGGCGACACGCCGCGCTCGGCCGCGGCCTGCGCGACCTTTTGTCCGTGCTCGTCGAGACCGGTCAGAAAGTAGACGTCGTCGCCCCGCATGCGCCGATATCGGGCGATGACGTCGGCGCCGATCTTCTCGTACGCGTGGCCGATGTGCGGGTCGCCGTTCGCGTAATCGATCGCGGTGGTGAGGTAGAACTTTCCCATCAAGCGGCGCCGGGTGGCGTGCCCTCAGGAGGACCACCCTCCGGTCCGCGACCACCACCGCCCGGACGATTGCGTCGTCCGCCCCGGCGCCCGCGACGGCGACGCGGGCGTTTGACGTGATCGTCGGGTGAACCGGTGGACGGGTGGACGGGTGGACGGGTGGAAATGGCGGAGTCGCCAGAATCGATGGACTCGGCCGTTTCAGCCTGATCGTCATCGTCCTGTTCACCCGTCCACCCGTCCACCAGTCCACCCTCTTCCGCCGGCTCGAGCACGACGACTCGCTCCGCGACGACCGCTTCCTCGAGCACGATGTCCTCTTCGTGCTCGTCGAGCGTCACGATCGACGGAGCCGGCGCGAACGGGAGCGGGGCGCCCACTTCCTCGGCCTCGGCGCGGAGGTCGAGGAGTAGAATCGTGCGCTGCTCTCCGTCGTCGCCGCGCAGCGTGACTCGGTCGCGGAAAATGTCGTTGGCCACGACCTTTTCGTCGCCGCGCTTCGTCCTGACGACTCTGCCTTCCTTGGGAAAGCGCTTGCGGCTCTGCACGTAGAACTCGTGCTCGTAGCGCAGGCAGCACATCAACCGTCCGCACGCGCCGGAGATCTGCGACGGGTTGAGCGAGAGTCGTTGGTCCTTCGCGACGCCGAGATTCACCGGTCGCAATTCGGGAAGCCAGGACGCCGAGCAATATTGGCGTCCGCAGCGGCCGACGCCGTCGAGCCGCTTCGCCTCGTCGCGCACGCCGATCTGTTTCAGCTCGATTCGCGTGCGGAACATCGACGCCAGCTCGCGCACGAGCGCGCGGAAGTCGATGCGCTTTTCCGCGGTGAAGTAGAGCGTGAGCTTTTTGCGGTCCCACTGCCATTCGGCGTCGGACAGCTTCATCGCCAGCTTGTTCGCGTTGACGCGCTCCATGGCACGCCGGCGAGCGTCGTCGTCCTGCGCACGCAGATCGTCCGCGCGGCGCACGTCGTCGCGACTCGCCAGACGGCGCGCCTTTTTCGTCGTGCCCGAGTTTCCGTAGCCGTGCGGAACGCCGGCGTTGCGCTTGTGTGCGAGTTCGCCCACCGCGTGCACGCGGCCGAGATCTTCGCCGCGGTCAGCGTCGACGATCACCGCCGACTTGAGCGGCGGCGGGTCCTCGGATTCCCAGAGGAAAAAGTCCTTTCTGTTGCCCTTGAAGGCGACTTCGATCAGGTGGGACACAGGTGGACGGGTGGACGGGTGAACCGGTGGACAGGAACAGCTGACGGTGCATCCGTCCACCTGTCCACCCGTCCACCCGTCCACCGAATCATTCTAGGTATTGACCAATGCGAAGAAACTTTTCACGCCGCCGCCGAACCAGCTTGTCCGGTTTGTAGCGCCGCAAATCCTCGAGCTGCCGCACGAGCGTGTCGTGCACGTTGGCGGCGGCGGTCTCATGGTTGGCGTGCGCGCCGCCCGGCGGCTCAGGAATAATCTCGTCGACGACGCGCAGTTCTTGGAGGTCCTGGGCGGTGATTCGAAGGGCGGAAGCCGCCTTTTCGCGCAGTTCCTGGCTCTTGCCGTCCTTCCATAGAATGGACGCGCACCCTTCGACCGTGATGACCGAGTAGACGGCGTTCTCGAGCATGTTGGTCCGGTCGGCGACGCCGAGCGCGAGCGCGCCGCCGGAGCCGCCCTCGCCGATGACCGTGGCGATGATCGGCACCTCGAGACGGCTCATCTCGAACAGATTGCGCGCGATCGCTTCCGATTGCCCGCGCTCCTCGGCGCCGAGCCCTGCCCACGCGCCCATCGTGTCGATGAACGTGATCACGGGGACCGAGAACTTCTCGGCGAGCTTCATGAGGCGCAGCGCCTTTCGGTAGCCCTCGGGGTGCGGCATCCCGAAGTTGCGCCTGATGATCTCCTTCGTGTCGCGGCCGCGCTGATGCCCGACGACCATGATCGTCTCGCCGTCGAGCCGCGCCCAGCCGCCGACGATGGCGGCGTCCTCTCTGAACGCACGATCGCCGTGCAACTCGATGAAGTCGGTGAACGCGTACTGGATGTAGTCGAGCGTGAACGGACGCTTGGAGCTGCGCGCGACCTGCACGCGCTGCCAGGGCGTGAGATTCTTGTAAATCTCTTCGCGCAGATCGGCGAGCTTGCGCTCGAGCGGCGCGATCTCGTCGTTGACGTCGAGCTGCTGGCCGCCGGCGAGCCGTTTCAGCTCGTCGATCTGCTTCTCCAGCTCGGCGATCGGTTTTTCGAAGTCCAGTGTGGCAGAAGTACCCACGTCAGTTCCTCTCGGCGCTTCCCGCACGTACGACCCGCACGCGATCTTCGCCGAGCAACTGACGCAGATCGCGCAGGGCGGCTTGCGACGCCGCCAGCTTCAACGAGCGCGACTTGAGCCGCGCGCGTGAACCGCTTCCGTCGACCCACTGCACCTCGAGCGGCGGCGAAGTCGCGTTTGCCGTCGCGTGCGTCTCGACTACGACTCGAACGTCCCGCATCACGTCCGGCGTGATCGAATCCCCCGATTGGAGATCGATCGCCACCGCCACTTCGCCATTCAGCCGCTTTTCGACCAACGGCGTGAGCGACTCGACGATGAACGTCGGGTTGTCCGCGTCCTGGTCGCGCCGCGAGTAGCTGCCCTTGAGCAGAACGGGGACGTCGGTTTTCACCCGGTCGCCCAGCATCGTCCATGCTTCCGGGAACACCAGAACTTCCGAAGATCCCGAAAAATCCTCGACTGTCAACCGCGCAAACTCGGCCCCTGATTTTCTGCTGATTTGCCTCTTGACAGCGGTCACAACCACGCCCAGAGCCATGGGCTGATCCGTCCACTTCCCGAGCTCGGACACGGTGTGGGTCGCGAACAGCTCGCACTCGACGCGAAACGGCTCGAGGGGGTGACCGGAGATGTAGAAGCCGAGGATCTCCTTCTCTTTCGTGAGCCGCTCGGATTCGCCGAGGGGCGCGATGTTGGGAAGAACATGCGGCCTCGCGGCGGCGCCGCCCGACTCGTCGACTCCGCCGAGCAGCGAGAATTGGCCGACCGCCGCCTCTTGTTGCTTGAGCGAGGCTTCGGCGAGCGCGCTGTCGAGCACCGCGGCGTATTGGGCGCGGTGTCCGCCGAGATTGTCGAGCGCGCCCGATCCGATCAACGCTTCGAGCACGCGCTTGTTGCAGAGACGCAGGTCCACACGCTCACAGAAATCATGGAACGACGCGAACGGTTTCTCGCCGCGCGCCGTCAGCATCGAGTCGATGGCCGCGCGGCCGACGTTGCGAATCGCGCCGAGGCCGAACCGAATCCGCTTGTCGCCGACCACGGTGAACTTGTAACCCGATTCATTCACGTCGGGCGCAAGAACTTCGATCCCGAGCTCGCGCGCCTCGTTGATGAACTTCACGACGCTGTCCGTGTCGCCGATCGACGACGACAATAGGGCCGCCATGAACTCGGCCGGATAGTGCACTTTCAGCCATCCCGTTTGATACGAGATCACTGAATAAGCGACCGAGTGCGACTTGTTGAAGCCGTAGCGGCCAAACGTCTCGATCTGTCCCGCGAGCTCTTCGATGATCCGGCGGTCGTAGCCGCGCGCCACGGATTTCTCGACGAACTTGCCCAACTCCTGCCGAATGAGCTCCGCGTCTTTCTTGCCGACGGCTTTGCGCAGCACGTCCGCTTCGGCGAGCGAGATGCCCGCGAGAAGCTGCGCGATACGCATCACCTGCTCTTGATAGGTGATGACGCCGTACGTCGGCTCGAGGATCTGCTGGAGCTCGGGCAGCGCATAGGCGACCGGCTCTTCGCCGCGCTTTCGCCGCTGGTAGACGCGATGCATCCCCGCGTCGAGCGGGCCGGGTCGCATGAGCGCGTTCGACGCGACCAAGTCGTCGAACCGGTCGCAACGCATTCCGCGAAGAAGATCCGTCGCCAGCGGTGATTCGAACTGAAACACGCCGACCGTGCGCCCAGCACGCAGCATCTGATAGACCGCCGGGTCGTCCATCGGAATCGTGTTCAGATCCGGCGCCTTGCCGTGCCGCTGCTCGATCGCGACGAGCGCGTCGTGCAGCACGGTGAGTGTTGTGAGCCCGAGGAAGTCCATCTTGAGCATGCCGGCGTGCTCGAGGCAATTCATGTCGTACTGGCTCACGATGACTTGCTCTTCGTCCACTGCGCCGGCGCCTTTCGTCGATTGCGTGCAGATCGGCACGTAGTCGTCGACGGGACCTGGCGCGATCACCACGCCGGCGGCGTGCACGCCCGTGTGGCGCGAGAGTCCCTCGAGCGCCGAGGCGTAGTCGAGCAACTGGCGATAGCGCTCGTCCGTGCGGTACAGCCGCCCGACGTCGTCGATTTTCTCGATCGCCTCTTTGACGGTGAGCGAGAAATTCGGCTGATTCGGAATCAGCTTGGCGAGCGAATCGGTTTCCGCCGGTGTGAAGCCGAGCGTGCGGCCGACGTCCTTGACCGCCGCGCGCGATTTCATCGTTCCGAACGTCACGATCTGGCAGACCGACTCGCGCCCGTATTTCTGGCGCACGTAGTCGATCACTTCGCCGCGGCGCTCGAAGCAAAAGTCCACGTCGACGTCGGGCATCGAGACGCGTTCCGGATTCAGGAAGCGCTCGAAGAGGAGATCGTAGTAGAGCGGGTCGACGTCGGTGATGCGCAGCGAATACGCGACGAGCGAACCCGCCGCCGAGCCTCGTCCCGGGCCGACGGGAATGCCACGGTCGCGCGCCGCTTTGATGAAGTCGGCGACGATGAGGAAGTAGCCGGCGTATCCCGTTTTGGTGATGACGCCCAGCTCGTAGTCGAGGCGTTCTTGAACGTTGGCGGGAAGCGGATCGCCGTAGCGCTCCTTTGCGCCGATCGTCGCGAGCGTCGTGAGCAGCTCGTTTTCCGAGGAGACGCTCGCCGGCAGCGGGAACGCCGGCAGGTGGTACTTCTTCCCGAATTCGACGTTGATCTGGTCGGCGATGCGGAGCGAGTTCTCGAGCACGTCGGGGCGATCCGGGAACGACTTCGCCATCTCCGGCGCGCTCTTGAAGTACAGTCCGCGGTCGTACCGCATCCGGTCCGGATCGCTCCGATCCTTTCCGAGGCCGATGCACAGGAGCACGTCGTGCGAGTCGTGGTCGTCGCTCTTGAGGAAGTGCGCGTCGTTGGTGGCGAGCACCGGCAGACCGAGCTCGGTGGCGAGCGCGAAGACGCGCGCGTTGAGAATCGCCTGGCCTTCGCTCTCGTGCGCCTGGACCTCGAGGTAGTAGCGGTCCTTGAAGAGCTCAGCGTACCAGCTGGCTGCCTCGCGAGCCGCCGCTTGGTCGCCGGCCATCAGGTGCTGCGCGACCTCGCCGGCGAGGCACGCCGAGGAGACGATGATCCCCTCGTGGTACTTGGCGAGCAGCTCGCGGTCGACGCGAGGGCGCGAGTAGAAGCCCTCCGTGTACGCCAGCGACGAGAGCTTGACGAGGTTCCTGTATCCGACCGCGTCCCGCGCCAACAGAACGAGGTGGTAGTACGGCTTGGCGGTCGGAGTAGTCCGGCCGCGCGCGCGCCGGTCGCCGGGCGCGACATAGGCTTCCATCCCGATGATCGGCTTGATTCCGGCCGCGCGGGCGTGTTCCTGGAACTCCCACGCCGCGTGGAGGTTGCCGTGGTCCGTGATCGCCAGTGCGGGCTGCTCGAACTCTTGAGCCCGGCGGATCAGGTCATCGATCCGGTTGGCGCCGTCGAGGAGGGAGAACTCGGAATGACAGTGCAGGTGGACGAAGCCCATCTCATAAAATAGCGGTGGACGGGTGGACGGGTGGACGGGTGGACGGGTGGACGGGTGGACGGGTGGACGGGTGGACGGGTGGACGGTGGACGGGTGGACGGGTGGACAGGGATCCGAGAGCACTGCGTAGTTCTTGTCCACCGGTCCACCTGTCCACCCGTCTACCCTTCCTCAATGCGAAGAATCCGTCGCATCCTCGGCATCCTCGTTCTGCTGCTCATCGCCTGGCTGGCCCTGTCGCCGACCGGGCGTTATCTCGTGCGCGCTGCGTGGGCGGAGGGCTCGATTCTCGCGCGGCGTCGTTCGATCGAGAGGATCGTGGCGGATCCGGCGACGCCGATCGACGCGGCGGCCAAGTTGAAGCTCGTGCTCGCGGCGCGCGCGTTCGCGGCGGATTCCATTCAGCTCCGCGCTCGCCGAAGCTTCACGACGTACACGCACCTCGACCGCGACACGCTCGTGCTCGTACTTTCCGGCGCGTACCGCGACCGGCTCGCGGCCTACACGTGGTGGTTTCCGATCGTTGGGCGAGTGCCGTACAAGGGGTTCTTCGATTTCGGCGCGGCGCGCGCGGCGGAACGCGACCTCGCCGGGAAAGGCTTCGACGTCTATCTCCGACCGTCTCCGGCCTTCAGCACGCTCGGCTGGTTCAACGATCCGCTCCTCTCCACTTCACTGAGAGCTGACACCATAGACCTCGCGAACACGGTCATCCACGAGCTGACGCACAACACGTTCTATGCGCCGGGGCAGGCGGTCTTCAACGAATCGTTCGCGAGCTTCGTCGGCGCTCGAGGGTCCGCGTGGTTCTTTCGGTCACGCGGTGATTCGGCGGCCGCGGATCAAGCCGACGCGCGATGGGCCGACGACAAGTTGTTGGCCCAGTTCTGGGCGACGCTCTACACGAGCGTGGACTCGGCGTTTCGTGCGCACGCGACCGATTCCCTCGCGCGGATCGCGGCGCGCGATACACTCTACGCGCGCGCGCGGCGCGATCTCGTCGCCACGCTCGGCCCCCAACTGCGCACGATTCCCGCCGCGGCGCTGACCCGCATCCGCCTCGACAACGCCGCGCTGCTCGCACACCGGATCTACAACACGAACCTCGATCTGTTCGATCGCGTCTGGGTTCGCGAGAACGGCGACCTCCGCAAAGCGATTTCGCGGATCATCGATCTGGCGAAGAGTGAGCCGAAAGATCCGTTCGGCGCGACTCGAGCCTGGCTAGCTGGGTCGTGATTAGGCGTTTCGCGGGCTACCACGGAGTCTCAAGACAACTCAACGCGGATGAACGCCAATCGTGAACAGCGATGCTGCATCGTCGTTCACAATCGGCGCTCATCCGCGTTGAATTCTTCTCAGTCAAGCCTGTTGCTAGACTGGCGCGGTCCCTCCAGGCGGCTCGAAACGTCCGCGCAACAGAGCGCGAAGATCGATGGGCGGCGCGTCGGCGCGGGGTTGGGGCTGAGCCGGCGACTCGGGCGCCGCCGGATCGCGAGGCACCACGCGCTTCATCTTGTCGCGCACGCCGCGGTCGAGGAAGCGCGACAGTTGGTCGATCGAGTAATCCGAGCCGCGGCGCGTCGCGTAGACGTTGAGCGGGTACGTCACCGCCAAGTGATTTCGCGCGCGCGTCATCGCGACGTACATCAACCGACGCTCCTCCTCCAACTGATCCTCGTCGTCGAGCGATCGCGACGACGGGAACCAGCCGTCCACGGCCCAGATCACGAAGACCGCGTCCCACTCCTTGCCCTTTGCGCTGTGCACGGTGCTGATCACCAGTGCGTCGTCTTCCTCTTGGCTGCCGGACGCCAAATCTTGTGTGCTCTGCGGCGGCTCGAGCGCGATCGCAGCGAGGAACGCCGAGCGGCTCGGGTAGCCGGCCGCGATCACGCGAAGCTGATCGAGGTCGGCCAGGCGCGGCTCGGCCCGATCGTATCGCTCGGCGAGCACCGCATCATATAGTAGTCGGATCTCGTCGATGTCTTCGCCGACGCCCGCTTCGCCGCGCTTGGCGGCGCGCAAGCGACGGAGCAAGTCGGCGAGGTCGCGATGCGCGGCGTGGGCGCGCGCCGGCGGCTCGAATCGCGCGAACGCGTCGGGATCCCACGACCGTTCGGCCAGCGTCTGCATGATCGCGCGCGCGGTCGCGTCGCCGATTCCCGGCATCAGCATCAGAATGCGGTACCAGCTCACTTCGTCGCGCGGGTTGTCGAGCACGCGGAGGAACGCGAGGACGTCCTTGACGTGCGCTGCCTCGAGGAACTTGAGGCCACCCCACTTCTCGAACGGAATGTTTCGATTGGCGAGCTCGATCTCGAGATCCGCCGACATGTACGCCGCACGAACCAGAACGGCGATCTCGCGCAGCGGCGTGCCCTCTTCGTGCAGCTCGAGCACACGATCCACGACGAAGCGCGTCTGCAACTGTTCGTCGCGTGCCGTGACGAGCCAGGGCGGTTCGGAACCGGTGCGTTGCGTCCAGAGCTGCTTCGTGAAGCGCTCGAGCGCGCGCGAGATCAATGTGTTCGTCGAGTCGAGGATCGGTTGGGTCGAGCGGTAGTTCTGCTCGAGGGCCACGACCTGCGTTCCTTCGAATTGTCTTGGAAAGTCCAAGATGTTCCGGAAGCTGGCGCCGCGAAACGAGTAGATGCTTTGCGCGTCGTCGCCTACGACCGTGATGTTTTTGTGGGTGCGACACATTCCGCGGAGGATGCGAGCCTGCAACAGGTTCGTGTCCTGATATTCGTCGACGAGGATGTGGCTGTAGAGCCCGGAGATGCGATCGGCCAGCACGGGCGATTGCTCCAGCATAAGCGCCCAGAAGAGGAGCAGGTCGTCGTAGTCGACCAGGTTGCGGTCCGACTTTCGGCTCACGTACTCGGCGTAGACGCGGATCATACCCTGCATCTGCTCGAGGAACTGCGGGAACTCTCGCTCGATCAGCGTCTCGATCGGGATTTCGGCGTTGATGTGGCGGGAGTAGACGTAGTGCAGCGTTTCCTTTTTTGGAAATCGCTTTTCGGATTTCCCAAAGCCGAGGCTTCCCCGGGCGAGCTGCATGAGGTCTTCGCCATCGCCCTGGTCCATGATCGAGAAGTCGCGGGCGAGACCGGCCTCCGGGCCGAATTGGCGGAGCAACCGGTGCCCCATGGCGTGGAACGTTCCCCCTTGCACGCGCGTCGACGCCGAGCCGACGAGGCGTTCGGCGCGGGAGAGCATCTCGTGCGCCGCGCGCCGGGTGAAGGTGAGGAGGAGGATTCGCTCGGGGGCGACGCCTTGTTCTATGAGGTGGGCGACACGGTAGACCAGCGTTCGGGTCTTGCCGGTGCCGGCGCCGGCAATGACGAGGAGCGGGCCGGAGCCGTGAGTGGCGGCAGCGGCTTGTTCATGGTTCAGCTCCGCGGTGAAGTCGCGGGGATTGCCGTCGACACTTCGGTCCCGGGGGGGATAGAGGACTGGTGCGGAGTCGGGGTGCGGGGACGAGTCGGGGTGCAGAGACGGGACGGGCAGAACGACGTCGCTCGCGGCCATGCGGAAAGAAATTATCGCTTCGGGTTGGTTTCGGTAGTCATGACATGCCGGAAGTCACGGGAAGGCAACCGATTGGTCTGGTGTCCGGAACCTTTGACGGTTCGCCGTTACTTGGGGCGAAGGTCCGCGTCCTAATCCGACGCCAGGCCCATTCGGGCCCGGTGTCGCGCGGTTTTGTGTCAGTTTTCTTGACTACCGAAGTGCGCTGACGGGAGCAGCAAGCCGACGAGGGCTTGAGAAAACAGAGTCACTAAAACCTGTAAATCGCCAGGATCCTTGTTCTTGACCGACTTGACGGTCACCAATATCTTGCGTCGTTTCCCGTACTGACTCTTTTTGTGCCAGTAGTGCGTTTTGCGAGTTTTTCCATGGGGAAGAGCCACGCTTCCCCGAGCGTCGCAGACGATCGCGGTCGTTCCACCCGGTGTACGTGGCGCGATGTGACGATGTATGGAAGTCGGAGGGTAGCCGAAGTCGGAGTTCAGTTTTTCACATGCATCACTTACCAAGGGGGTAAGATGCCATCCGTAGTTCGTTCTACTTTTGTGCTAGGCGCGTTTGCTTTTGCCGCCGCAACGGCCACGGCCTGCGGCGACAAAGTGACCGTGACCCAGCCGCCGAAGGACAGCAGTGTGTCGTTGGTAGTAGTTTCGCCGCCGGGACCGATCGCGATGAAGATCGGCGACAAGGTCACGTTCACGGCGACAGTAACGGGCGGTCCTGACCTCACGAACCGCGCGGTGACCTGGAAGTCGTCGGCGACCGCGATCGCGACCGTTGA
>Ga0157372_10002505_pt1 | contig 19926 bp, 25 predicted proteins | sample C55metaG_FD_115307 | JGI IMG/M metagenome (GOLD analysis project Ga0157372, IMG submission 115307) | Corn rhizosphere microbial communities from Kellogg Biological Station, Michigan, USA - C5-5 metaG | ecosystem: Host-associated > Plants > Roots > Rhizosphere > Soil | place: USA: Michigan... | reverse complement strand
TTCCTTTTTATGACGAGCTACATAGTCTGCTTTGAATCGGACGGGAACTCCGAGTTTGGTCATCAGCTCAAAGTCTTCTTCTACCAGTACAGGCTCCCACTCGGCATCTTCCTGAGACCAATGCTCTACATAGTGAGAAAAGAGATCAAGTACAAGAGCCGGGCTCATTTTTTTCTCCTCGTACATTTCCCTTTCTTCATCGAATAGTTTGTCCCATCTAGTTTTTTTCCATTCGGTAAATTTCTTCTTCCAGTCTTCTTTCTTGCGATAAGCATCGAGAAGCTGGTGCACCACGTCTCCCATATAGAGACCTTTTTTCTTGACCCGAGCCTTTAATTTTTGCCCATATCGATACTCGTATTGCATTTCGCATCGAGCGAGCTTTTTGTCACTTGAGTAAGAAATCCCAGAGACCCTCATTGCCTGAATCCTTTCACAATCTCTATCAGAGTTAAAGCTTGACTTTTTGCGTCATCGAGGGCGTTGTGTTTAGTGCCTAACTCAACTTTTTCTCGAGGAAACATCTTACGTATTGTGCGATAGCACAAATCGTTTTTATAAGACACGGGATAGGCGAGACGACATGCTCGAAAAGCACTGCGCAATATCATGTTATCGAAGGTTGAACCATTCCCCCATACCGCAGATTCTGGGACTCTGAGAATAAAATCTGATAAATCCATAAGTGCAGTCGCAAGGTGTATCCCTTTATTCTCGGTAAAGACGGCTCTGGCCGCGTCTCCTTGATTCATCCACCAGCAGACGGTTTCAAAATCGACCCTCAACCCCACCTTCTGGCAGCTTCGGCCATCCACCCATACGTAGAATTCGTCACCTAGCTCAAATCTATCGAGGTCAAATCTTACTGCCCCTATAGAGACTATCGCTGCATCTCCCCTGTTACTAAGAGTCTCCAGATCAACCATGATATGTTCAAAACTCATAGAGTCATTTCCTTTCCTTCCCAGCAGTCCTCATAACACGCTACATCCATCCAGATGGGTACTCTTAGCTCGAGATTGAAATACTTTGCGAGAGGAAGATTAGCTACAGTCCATTGGATTCCGTCTCTGAGCGTCTTGGCATATTTTTTGTGGCACTCAAAGAGCATACTGTCGTGGGCTGACCCCACGGAAAGGACTTTACTTCGGTCGATTTTGAAGTCCCAATCCAAAGAGTAACTGCAGATCAAGGCGATGATAAAAAGAAGAAGGTCTGAAGCAGCTGATTGAATGGGAGAGTTAATTGCCTGTCTCACTGCCTCCCGTTGCATCCATTCATCTGAAGCTCCTTCGACTTGAACGCTGTTTGTTCCACCACAAAGGAAACAGTCCTCTCTGACTTCTCCTCTCTGAACACAATCAGAGCATTCTTCGAATGATGCATTTTTCGCAGTAGGTAGATGTCTCCTACGGCCAAAAATTGAATCAATCCACCCATTAGTTTTTACGAATTGCTCTACCCTCCTGTGCCAAGCAAGGAGTCCTGGATACTTGCGGAAATACCCTTTACGGTAGTCTTTACATTCTTTATCACTCAAATCCAACTCGAATTTTTCTTTCGCATAGGCTTTGAATTTAGGAGGCATCATTCCATATACAAACCCGAAGTTTACAGCTTTTCCTTTCTTCCTCGTTTCCTTATCTATTTCACTTTGTGTTTTATGGAGCACGTCCATGACGGTAGCAAGGTGAATATCCCCATCAGGAGTATGAGGATCACAATTGAAAATTTTAATCATAGTAGACTCATTAGCGGCATGGGCGACGAGTCTGAGCTCTATTTGTGATAGATCAGCAGCTACTATACACCAGTCAGGATTGCGTGGGGTAATGAGGTTGCGGATAAATCCGTCTCTTGGGCACTGGTGAATTACCCCACCAGTTTTCTTTTCTCCTCTCTTATCCTTTACCATTGAAGATGATAGTCTGCCGGTATCCGTACCTGTATTGTCATACCCGGCATGAAGAATAGGACCTTGACGTATCCAAGGCTCAAGATAGGTAGATCGTTTTTTGTCCCATCCTCTCCAATCCCACAATATATTTACGGCCTTATGCTGCCCTAGAAGTCTTACCAGAGAGGCTTCGGATGTAGAGTCAGCTCCTTTGGCAGTTTTCACAGGGCAAATAAGCCGGAGCTGAGAATAGAAAAGCTGGGACATCTGTTTTGGTGAGCCGGGATTTACTTCTTTTCCGGCTATCTTATTCAACTCATCATTGAGTCTTTTCTTTTCCTTTTCACAGTGTATGAGTTTTTTCTTGGCCGATTTCTCATCAATGTGGAACCCATTGCAAATCATTTCGATGAGTACTTCAGTTGCAGGTAAAAGAATGTATCTGAGGAGCCGTTGAACTTTCGGGTTCCGTTTGAGCCATGGGAGCTGTCTCTCACGATAAAGACGTAAACCGTATCGGTTATCTCGAGCATTATAGGGAAGAAGAGTTTCTAAATCCGGATTCTGCCAGTCCTGTTCTTCAGACCATGGCTCAACTCCAAGATGCCTGATTGCCTGATACTTGAGTCCACTAGGCTCATTCTCATTCATTAGATAAGCAATGAGTTTGGTGTCAGCAAAAATGCGGGGAGTAATTCCGTATTTTTGCCGAAACCAAGTTCCCTCAAATGTGGCCCGGTGGGCAATGATGGGATGAGTCTCCAGTATTTTCTTCACTGGGGTTTTATCTGTCACTGGAACTGCACATACTCCAACCGTATGCTGAGCAAATCCGGCACAGTGTATTTTTGAATCAGGTTTAAATGGATTAAGTCCATTCGTCTCGATATCACAGTATACGGATTTCTTTGGTATGAAAGGAAGTAGCTTTCTCTCAAATCTGAATCCGTCATCTACTGGGCAAATAGTGCGTTTAAATAGGAGAAGATTTTCTTTGAACTGTTGAACTATATATGGATATTCTTTTTCTCCTTCATTGCGAATAACACTCGATGGGTGGCGAGAGGGGACACCTTTAATACCTAGGGGGATTGAAGGAATCAGCTGTGCGCAGTTATCAAGTAAAATCGTTGTCCCTTCCAACTTAGTTACTGAGGCTTTACGTCCAACTGCAAATTGTAACGCAGTATTTCCTAAGAGAAGAATTGCTTTCGGTTTTACCATCTCTATCTGTTTGAGAAGGTATAACGGAGAGCAAGTTTTTATTTCTTTAGTAGTAGGAGTTCGATTCCCCGGCGGGCGACAAGCAACTGTATTTGTAATATAGAGAGTTCTTGGGTCGAGCCCAATTTCTTTCAACATTCTACGTAGAAATACTCCACTCTTACCACTAAAGGGTATCTGAATATCATCCTCTCTATAGCCCGGAGCTTCTCCTATGATCATTCCTTCAGCAGGAACCGGGCCATCTCCGAGGAGACATACACACTGGGCCTCTTTGTGAAGAGAGCAACCAGTGCATTGAGGATTTCTCACCTGTTCCCAGATAATATCAGATTGTGGATGACGTTTCATTTTTCATTGGAACAATTACAGTTTTCACTATCCCCGCAGCTTTAGCGAGCTTGTCACATGCGGGACAGATTCCCAGATCGCCTCCAGTAATCCACCCATACACATAGAGAGTAGCCCCCAGCGTGGATCTTCCCTCTCTAGCTGCAAAGGCAATAGCATTGCTTTCGGCATGTGTGGTACGCAGGCAGTGACCATTTACCATTAAACACCCGACGTCCAGGCAATGCGGCTCTCCCGGAGGACTTCCATTGTACCCGGATGAGACTATTCTCCCATCTTTGACGATGAGGGCACCAACTTTGGATCGAAGACAAGTCCCAAGCCTGGATACGGCTTTCACCATCTCAAAAATAACTTCCTGTTTCACTTGTTCTCTTTCAGTCACCCTCTTTATTTCTCCTTATAACAGCGATGAAGGAAGTAACTGGCTTACCTACATTTTCTCCAGTGACAGGCAGCCAGTATCCGTCATACATCTTCTGCCAGAACCTGTCTCCGCCGCGAGCAATTCCCTCACGTACGAAGTGCCACCCCCTCAGTACATCCTTGAGTGTGGGATTCTCAGAAGACGTCAGCAACGTTTTTCTTGAAGCAGTGGAAGCTTCCGATCCAGTGGCAGAAGTAGCCAACTTTAACATTGAGTTTCTCCGCAACGTAGTATTGTAGTCTATTTGCCAGCCACAGGTCATTTGTCAAATGTTCAAAGAAATCGGAAGACCTCAGCAGGTAAGTCATATTGAGACCACCCTGTCTATATTGAAAGAGATAACCCAGGCTGCAGGGAAATCTCCGAGTAAAGTCATCGGCATCGTCATTCACAATGTCGATGATAGGAAGAAAAGCTCTCCGAGTATTGATGTCCTGTTTCAGGGCTTTAATAACTCGATCCAGATTGAGAGACATCCTCTGAGGATAAGCATAGTCGAATTGATCCCACTGGTTTAAGAACTGTTTCCAGTAAGGCTCGCGTATCTTCCATGCTTCCCCGGGGTTTAAGGGAATTCCACCAGTCCTTTCTTCAAATTCTGCCAAGCACCACTCGAGGTCCTTTACGGGGATGTCCTCGTAGTGGGGCTGAGAGACTGTATAAGTATAGTTCTGGAGTTCCATCATCTGATAATCGGGATTATTCTCGATATTGAGATTTTGGACACTCTTCGTCTGTATCTGAATCCCCATCTCTGCAAGCTCTCTCTTGAGCTCATTCAAGGCTATGGGAAATGTTTGGAAGATTCTCATCTTCTATCTAAGCCTCCCACATCGGGCATTGGCCCGTTGGTTCGTTTTTCTTCAGGCTTTAGAGATACTGCATCCGCTTGGATCAAAATCAACTCTTCAATGTCGAAACTACTAGTTTCAACAGGCTTGCCGTCTTTCAACTCCTGAGGTTGAACCAACATCCGAATACAGCCGTTCAGCCAATCGGTTCGGGCTACTACAATTCCCTCAAGTCCAATAATTCTATCTTTTACCTTGTCGCCGAGTTTAATCATTTTTTAACCTCTCCTCTCAACTTTTGCGCCTCTTACTTCTTCACCGCCTGTTTCTCCTTGAACTTCAAAGTGGTGCGGTCAAAGTCCATGGCCTCTTTGGTCACCCCGTGACTCTTGTAAACAGCGTCTACCGCCGTGTCCACTTTCTTTTCTGCTTCTTTCAGCTGCTGCTGTACCACAGGGAACTTCTGCTGCAGCTGCTGCGCCTGTGCCTGGAGCTGGGCAAACTGTGCCTGCATGTCCTTGATTTCGCCTGTCAGCTGGTCGGTTTCGTGTTGCGCGTGGAGGATGGAATTTTCTTCGGTAGGCGTGAGTGTAGGCGTTTCGGCGGCCAACACCGTGAGTGCCAGTGTTAGCAGAAGAGCAACTGAGAGTAATTTCTGAAGTTTCATTCTTTATCTCCTTTTTCAAAGTTCAAGCTTAATTCACTAACCGGGCAGGACCTCGGTATTTCTCCAAATTCCTCCAACTGCTGATTTCGTTTGAGGAGTCTTTTCAGAGGCCCGAATGGAGTATTGTGACGAGTACGGCCCACTTCAATTCGTTGCTTTAGTCTGTGGCCCTTCAGCTTCGATTTAAACCGTTTAGTGTAATAAACCTGACTGATAGCGCTGATAAATCCCAGCGAAATTATCCACTTGCCACAGATCTTTTTGTTTTTAAGTAGATCCAGCCTCTTCATCTCCTTCGCCACAAGGTGGATAAGAGTCAAGTCCAAGAACCCGATTTTATCTAGTTGACAGGCTCGGGAATAAAGAATGACAGTTGGAGTAGGGTGTACTCGTATTTGAAGTGAAGACAGGCAGCCTCCGTAATTGTGTCCTTCTCTCCCTTCTTCATCGTGTACATTCAAGTTGATAGAGTAACTCGCCACAAATGGGCGGTTAGGGTATTTCGTCAATTTCCTCATTGATTCTGCAACCCAGGAAGTTAGGTCAGGACGAAAGTAGCGCCGTAGAAACCGAGTCCATCGGCTCTTGGTATATGAAGACATACCCAGATGCAGACCACTGTCCATAAGGGCATCGGCAATGGAGATTTCTACGATGTCCGGAAAAGCTACACAGACACCCCATTGTAATGGCTTGGGGTGTTCATAGGCCAGCTCTTTTACCAAGCTGTGCCAGGCGGTTAAAATCTCAGGATAGTTTCGTATGATCATTTAGTAGTTTGAATTCTGTCTGAATTTATTGACATGATTTTTTTGGAGATACATTTTTGTAGCGCTTTCAGCCGTGAAGCCTACGCTTGCCAACAGCTCGATGAGGTAGTAGAACGATTGTTTTACGGACTCACGATATAGATTTATGTCCGTAAGTATAGCCGAGCTTTTCCATGGTTTTAACTTTAAGCGATTGCAGGCATCTCCTAGTTTTTCTACTACCTGGTAAGCATTGAGTCGTATGAATCTGTGTGCTAAGGAGGAATTTAAAGTTCCAACTCTAGGCACAGTTATGCCGGCAAATAGTGCTTCAAGTCCATCCTCTGAGTGAGAGAGATCACTCTCCATCACTCCGGACATAATGGAGAATTCGATCATGAAGTGAAGAGCATCAATGAGCTCCTCTTCGAAGTGGGTCTTGTCGGTATTGTCAGACAGGCAAATGGTAGCTTCAGTAATTTCCTCAGTGATTCGCTCATAGAAATCCTTGAGTCTCAGCTGTGAGTCCCTGTCTTGTATGTCAAGAGGGCCACAATATAGTTGATGAGCCCAGGAAGTACTTGGAATTTTTCTTCCCAGATTTTTTTCTTCAATGTCATGGTATTTCTCCATGAGCTGACGTTGATGATCAAAGATAATACAAAGCTTGTTTCCGACGGGTATTTTTACGTCGGCATAATCAGTTACGTTCATCGTGGTTTCCTCAAGTTCTCAATTTGTCGAGCATTGGGCTCGATATCATCGAACAAGATGGGACAGTATTTTTTAAATTCCGCAAGCAGGGGAATCATTACCTGCCTCATCTGGGGGTGGGCTTCAAGAGTCGTACGCATGATAAAGATATGACGCCAGTTACGGAGATTACCTGTTACTAAAATTCGGGAAGCCAGAGCGTTAGGAAATACAGATCGTGCTTCTTGCGGGCGCCACCCTTGTTGTAATAACAATTTATATGAGATTTCGCATTTCGCAATCGCCTCTAACCAAAATTGGTCGTACGCGCATCCATCTGAATAGTACGTTACCTTTCCTACGTGTTTAGGCTCCAAAGAATGCGACCAGCTACCATTATACCTAACTTCATTTCCCGACAAACAATGCTCACATTTCACATCGGGCTTAGGATAAATAAAACTAGGTGGCATCTTCTTCTCATAATTAACAAATCGTGTTGATTCTTGAGTAAAGGAGAAAAGACGATGTCTCACAAGTTCATGAGTTATGCCTCGATCCACGAGCATATCGACTGATACGGAGACATGCTCAACGATAGACCAGTCGCCGTGCTGAATGACTACAGTGCGTATGAATCTATCCCAGGACTCGGAGGTCTGAGCTTCCTCACTCCTATGAGAGATGCGGCCCGCGGCCTCAATAATGGGCAACGGGTTTTCAGGAGCCTGATGAATCTTCGCATAGGGAAGAACTATTTTCATTTGGTTAGATCTCTCCTTAAGATAATCAGTAGAAGACAGTAGTTGGCCAGGTCAATAAGAGTGTCTTCAATTGATTCATCAGCCACATGCGGAGCTCGGTTAGAACTCGTGAGAACCTCAATACGAGTCATCTTGTCTCCCATCCTTGCGACGACTCCAGATTCTCCTCTTCTTCGAAGATTACGGAGACCGTCATTCTCTTCTCCGTAGTCTCTACCTTTTTTGTCCTGAACATCGAACATTAACTTCTGTAACTCAAGGAATTGTTTACTACGTTCTTCTATTGTGAGCATTTCTCTCCTTAAAACCAAGTAGTGAGTGCACGTCGGGTTACCCCCGTAATTTCTTCATCCGTAGCTTGACGGGGTTTAGCATTTACCCAATCGCCTTTCCCTCGCCAAAAAATAAAGGCTTTATCCGGAGAATTGCTTGGAGGTAATTGTCTTTCAACTAGAGTAACTGTCCCGTCTTCCGGCATGGAGACGTGGATCTCATCAAATGACTGAAAGTAGTCGCTCCCCTGAACATACTTCTCAATTTCTCCCTCGTATAAAAAAACTTCCCCGGGGTCCCCGTGTGTACATGCAGACTCCCCACACGTTATTTCTACCCGATTGAACGAGTCCGTTTTAAGAGTAGTTTCGATTCTAGTTTTAAACTCTAGGAATCTTCGATTAAACATTATTCCAGCAATAACCGTTGAAGAAAAATTCCACGGGTGAGTGTGGAGGGGAGAAACACTGGGCACCCTCAAAGAAGAATCCCATATATGAAGTCTTAAGTCAGGACGCTTAACATAAAGACGCATCATACCTAATCCTTGTACTGACCACTCAAACCCAAGAGGCTTCTCGAGAATTTTTTGAATAAAGGACCGGGTACAATTAAGGTAGTTCATCTCAGCTCCTTCTGCGCTTCTTTAACCAGAGTAATGATGTGGTCAGCGACGTCTTTCTTATCTCTTAAGATGCGGTAAATTCTACGGTCGAGAGTTCCACGGCATATTAAGAGATAATAAAAACAAGGTTTGTCCTGCCCAATGCGGTGAATCCTGTCTTGAGCCTGAAGGAAGTTAATATGGCTATAATCCGATGAATAAAAAATCACATAGTTCGCTGCCTGAAGATTTAATCCGATGGCCATTTGAGTTTGAATGATAATTGCCCCGCCTCCGGCCGTAAACTTCTTCTCTGATGCTTCTCTCTGAGTCTTTGATACTCTTCCGCTTATTTCGTATACATCCCAGTCATGGGAAAGTAGTTTTTGTATCTGATCTATCTCCCAAGAAAATCGAGCATATACAATGAGACGTTCAACTCCTTGATCTGATAGACTATCAGTGATTTCTTTGAGTGCATCGAGTTTAGCCGTGTGTAGAGGAAAGTCTCGTTCTTCTTCAGTCGAACGGATAAAACCTCCGGATATCTGTGAGAGCTTAGAGAGTTTCGCCAGAGCAATAGGAGCACTAATAGGATGCGCTTCGCTGCTCTGTTCAATATATGTTACAAAATCTTTCTCCATCCTCTTGTAGTGCTCTCGGGCCGATTCTGGCATATCTACAGGTACTTCAATAAAACTTTTGTCAGGTAGCTCAAGGAAATCTTTTTTCTTAAGGCTTCTTACATGAGCTTGTATCCTGGATGCCAGCCCTTTCATGTCGCGATATTTCTTTACGGTATAGCCACCACCTGTCCAAGCAGCGACATATCTCTGTTTAAAGTCCTTGAATTTTTCCTCGAGTAAGTCAGGCACTAAGAATTTGAACTGACTCCAGAGGTCGAGAGGACGATTACCAATTGGGGTTCCTGTAAGGCAAATCGCGTAAGTGCAAACCGCGCCGAGTTTATGGGCCGCCTTCGCCTGCTTGGCATTGTGATTCTTTATTTTGTGGCTTTCATCCAGTATTACTACGTCAGGAGTCCACTTGACCAAGTCTTTTACTCGTAGTCGTAGATAATCATAATTTGTCAAGATGAGGTTTGATCGTTTCCAAAGGTCAGATGAATTCGGCCTGAGAAGAGAGTAGTCAAATTTAAACGAGCAGTTTTTCTCTATCTCGTTTTCCCACGTAGTGAGGACTGTGAGAGGGGCTATCACTATGGCTCTTCCTATTTTCTTATGGTAAAACATTACCTCAAGAAAATCCAAAGCAATCTTTGTCTTACCTGTCCCCATCTCAAAAAATAAACCTACTCTCCTTGTTTTATGGATGAATTTGAGTGCCTGCCTTTGATATTCTCGAGGCTCGATTTTGAAATTGTAGGGCAAGTGGGTTATTCGCGGTACTCAGGAAATTATACGCCAGCGCGACATTTGTCAAGGAACGAGCAGAACAAATTTTCAATTTTTTTCTGAGCAGAACAAAAAGAATAGTAACATTGACATAGTGGGCTTTTCCTATTTTAAATAATCGAGCTACTCACGCTGGAGCTTACCTGTGACAGAGATTGAACCTCAGGAATTTCTCTCGGAAATTTGGCCGAAAAAACTACTAACCAATGAAACTCTCGAACTCAGAGCTATTGATAGAAAAACCAAAAATATCCACCGAAGTTTCCTCACATCCATACCCCAATTCCTCCGAGAAGCGTCTAATCACAAGGACAAAGAAATCTACTTCGGAGTAGCTACTCGTCTCGGACATGGGGGGAAAAAACATAACTGCTACCGCATTTGTGCAGTATGGGCCGACCTGGATGGAGTTAAATTAAAGGATGTGGATTTCGACCCTGCTCCGACTTTTACCGTTATTTCCGGGGGTGGAGTGCACTGCTACTGGAAACTAGAGTCACCCGTCCTAATCAATAATGGTAATGGTCGACTCGCTGAAATTGAGTCTATCAACCGAGGACTCTGCGCTCGATTTAAAGGTGACCACATGTGTACGGATGTTACGCATATCCTAAGGGCTCCCGGTTTCCTGAATCACAAGTATAACCCATTCCGTCCAGTGAAGGCATTTAAAGTGTGAATCTTTATACTCTTCAACAGTTAAAAGATCTCGGTATCTATGACGAGAAAAAGTCTTCTCAAGAAGATGTTGAAATTGGTGAAGGTAAAAACGTACTTGAAGTGCTGCCCGAGAAGTTAAGAACATCTTTGAATACAGCTGGGGGGGGAAAACACAACGATGCATCCAGAGAAGACAGCTCAGTTATAACATCTCTTCTCTCTGCCGGATATTCTCCTTCAGACACATTTACAACCTTCTGCTTATCTCCTCGAGGCAAGGATGCGGAGGAAAGAAAGCAAGGACATTTTACAGACTATGTGAATCGCACCATCCGTAAGGCCTTGGGATTTTTGGGGCCTATCTCCAATAATAGGAATGGACATATTGAAGTTGATTTCAGTAGGCCCAGAGACCCGATCCCAGGACAGGGAATCCTCCCTCAATCAGCCGATACAGTCGAAGTAGAAAAAACCCAGTGGCTCTGGGCCGGATACATCCCTCTGGGCAAGATAACTGTCCTGGCCGGCGATCCAGGCATGGGAAAGTCCACCATGGCATTAGATATTGTGTCTCGTGTCAGTAATGGTACTTTTCTTCCTCGCTCGGATAGTCGTACTGTGGCAGGTCACTGCTTAATCGCTTCGGCTGAAGATGCGGCGGCTGATACAATTGTGCCTCGCCTCATAGCTGCAAAGGCAAATCTCAAGAAGATATCTGTAATAAGAGAAGTTAGAATCGACGATGAGCTCCATTACCTGTCCCTACCGAGAGACCTCAATCGACTCAAAAAACTTGTAGTCAGAAAAGGGGCAAGGATGTTAATTATCGACCCCCTGAATGCATTTTTGGAGAAAGGCACAGATACCTATAAGGACCAGGATATTCGACTCGTCTTAGCCCCTCTTGAGGCTCTGGCTGAAGAAACTGGAGTTGCAATACTCATCATCGCTCACCTGAATAAAAAGGAAGATTCAAGTACACTGTACCGTGTGGGGGGATCAATTGGATTTATAGGTGCTGCACGCTCTGTTTTAGCCGTCTCGCGTACGCAAAAGGATGTACGTGTATTGTACTCATTGAAGTCCAATTTGGCTAAATCACCGCCCTCCTTGGCCTATGACATAAAGCAGATTAAACGAGAAAAAGAAAAGGAAGAATGGAAAGGAGAAAAAACGGTACACTCCTCCACAGTCAAGTGGATTGGTCAGATACAATTTGACCCCAATCAGAGGAGAACAACTGATTCGAGTAAATCTGAGGGAGAAGCTGAGGATTTCTTAAGGCAGATACTAGTAGACTCGGAACTGCCTACTGACGATATTTTTGAAGAAGGAAAAAAGGCCGGAATAGGAAAATCTCAACTCATGCACATCAAAACTGAGATGGGACTAAAAATCAGCCACAAGAAGGGGCGTTGGTATTGGGCGCTCCCGAGTTAACTCTCTCCTGTGCTCTCTTATAAAGCTCCCAGGCTCTCTGGCGAGAAAAACCCAACAACTTACCAATCTCTTCGAAAGTAAATTTCTTTACATCTCGAAGATGCAGAATGCGGCGATAGCGGGAGCCATTCTTTGGCATATATGTACTGTATTATTCATACATTTTCTATGTCAAGAGGCTCAAACTAATGTGAGGAAGAGCTCAGTCGGTGAAACTGAGCTCTATCCTCTTCTCATGCACTTTGTGGCACCTCGCCAGAACGAGAGCACCACTACGTGTTAGAGCTTAAGCCGCTGCCGCTAATTCCTGCCACTTGTTCTGAGGCAGAGTTATAATCTCTCCGCCTATTTTCTCGAGTTCAGTGGCATGTTCATAGCTCTCAGCGTTGTTGGCAATCGCTGTGATAGCATTTGCCAGTCCCCATTGTGTGATATCTCCCCCCTCAATCAGGTTCTTTAGAAAGGAGTCCTTGTACTTATCACGGAGTGAATACCGAGATGCAACTTCTTCGACGACGTCCTGTATCGGAGCTTCGATCTTTCGAGTCGAGGCATCGATCGTGATCCCCTTCAGTCGCCCGAAGTTCTCATCATCGAAGGCAGCCCGCACTACATCTCCTAGTTTCATCACGAAGGCCGTATCGTCAGCTTTTCTGGTCTCATCCCGGAATACTTCCTCGGCAGCTTCGAGCTCAGCCTGCTGCCGACCCAGGTGGAATTTCCTCACGGCTGAGTCTTCAATAATAGCTCCATTGAGGCAGATGAGACGATAGAGAAAGGGCTCAATCCGGACAGAACCTTTTCCCACTTCAGAATTGGAAATGACAATCCCTGCTTGAACGACGTCGCCTTTTTTCACCTCATAGGTAAGGCGTTTCGAAGTGACTTTGATATAGAGACGTTTCTCAGTCACGTCGCAAGAAGCAACTTCGATTGAGCCGAGCTTCTTGGACTCATTCATTAAGACAGGCAGCGTGGCGTTTGCCACATCGAAGTTATCGATGGTGCGATAGCGATTGGACAGAAAAGCCCGAGCTGTACCATCAAGCGTGCGAACCAGACGAGTTTCTTTGGTTTGCCTGAGCCAGTGGTTTACATTGGCGCTCAGCAGGGCAGGAGCATCTCCTCTCATCCGGTCATAGTACGGTGCCGGGATCGAGGACCACTTTCCGATTTGATCATGCATCAGTTCAGTCGGGTTTCCAGTGAATTTATCTCCGACCGAGAATTGAAGCTGTGGGGTAACATTCTTCTGAGCACCACAGTTGATGCAGCAATCGTCTACTCCAAATGCATGGGGCCGGCAGGATTCACTGCCGTTTCTTTTTACGGCCATGGTCATCAGAGTGGTTGGAGCTCTGAAGTCTTGTTTCACCTCGGCTTGACGTTCAAGTTCTTTCGCCAGTTCAGTGAGTGTTCTTCCAGTGTACATATGTTTCTCTTTTCTCCCGCACGACTCGGTTTTTCAGATTTACTGATCAGCACCACGTGTCGCCGGGGTGGAAAGCCGAGCTCCCAATGGCAATCACCGGGCGGAGAAAGATCCCGGGAGCTCTAACTCGGCTCTCCACTCCAGCGACGAACTGGAGTTTTTTACTACTGAGCATTCGCCCAAGCAATCATTAAGATTGCCTGAAGTGAATACGTCTTCAACATCCGACGAGTAATTGAGATTCTCATTTTAACTTCTCTCCAGCTGTAATTGTCGGTTTGAACTTCTTTACAAAATCAACGGATTTCTCGGTAATCTTTTCTCCTTTCGATAAGGAAATCAAATTAGCCAGTTTAAGGAGATTCTTAACGTCTCTTCCCGTAATTCCCGGACTTGATTGCACAATTTTCTCAATGATTTTTCGACTAAGCTCAATTTTAGAGCTTGCAGATAATACTTCCCAGATCTTCATCTGTTGTTCGGAGGTAGGTACCGGGTAATCAATCCGAGCTATGCACCTCGATGCAATAGCATCATCCACATCTTCTGGACGATTAGTAGTCAGAAACAGGATACTACTCTGATATTCAAGGACTCTCAGAAAGACTCCGACAATGGCGTTTTGATTTAGGTCGGAACCTCTCTGACGAACATATACGTCGGCTTCATCAAGGAGAAGAACGGCTCCCCAACGTCGGCATCGAGCGAAAACTTTTAAAAGTTCTCCCTCTAATTCGTTAGGAGTAACTCCTAGCTGTGAACACTGGACAGAGTATAAAGCCCTCTTCTCTGTCTCAGCAAATACCTCAGCCGTAAGTGTTTTTCCCACTCCTGGGGGTCCGGTTAATAGAACAACGGCCCCGCCACTTTTTCCTCTGATAATATCCTGAAAGTTAGTGCCTCGATGTTCTACAAGCATCTCGACTAAGTTTTTTAATTCGGAAGGTAAAATCAATCGATCGCCTATTTTTTCATCGTAAGCATATTCATGCAAATAATTGACATGAATACGGAGGCGAAGATGTTTCTTGAAATCAAAGATAGCCAGCATAGGATGGATAGGCACTTCAACGGGAGGAGGCACTTTCTCCTCTTCCTCCTCATCATCCTCATCTTTTGCCTGCCAAAACCATCTTTGAATATTGATGCTTTTTTCGGCTCGGTCTGAGCTGTCTTCCTCATAGAAAACATCAATAGCTACTCGAGTAGGTTCACCTTCTCGTTCCATTTGGAGAGTGTGTGTTTGTTTCCAATACCACCTATCTCCACCCCCTTCAGGATTACCATCCATATCATCACTTGCCGTACCGTGAGCCCAGAACTGAGACCCGATCTTATGGGATAATTCAGAGAATCTTTTAATTTCAGACAGGTAGGCTTCACGGCTTTCTTGTGTTTCTATTAAATATCCTTTCTTGGCGAGAGCTCCAACTACAGTAAAACTTCTGAAACTCTCTTGATAAAAAGACTCAGTATCTTGGTGAATTCCCCCCAATTCCTCCCAGATAATATTCATGTTCACATGTTCTCTGTCATATTTATCTGGGTAAACATATCTGATTTCATTGACGTAGTAAAAGTAACGAATTCCCTCCTCTTCTTTATAGATGCGATGGCCAGGAGCATCTTTCAAATAAAGTTTCAATAGCTTTTGAAAACTCTCTCCATTTTTAGCTTTTTGTTGGCCCGCTGAGCCTGTTATAGCTCCCAACCAGGCGGAGATGCTCCTCAGGATAATTCGGATTCTTCGTTGATCTTCCGGATCACTCTTTTGTTTGACATCCAAAAATACTCTCTTAAATCTTTCAATTTCTTCGGTTGATAATTGAGAAAGATCTATCTCCCCTTTCTGCCTCCAGTTCCATGCATCTTTCTGAAGGCCGAAGGGTATAAATTTCTCCTTGCCGATGAGTGTCGCCATTTTCTCTGTGATAGTTATTTTCATAGCTCATTCTCCTTTTTTAGCAGGGATTGGGACCTGCTCTCAGCATTACCGCCGCGATGAATTGCGGCGTCCCTCTGCTTAGGCCGATACTGCTTCTGATTGTTCTTCTTCGTCTGCGAAGATTGAATCAGATGCCTGAGGCTCAGGAGCAGCAGCGGCCGGCTCCGATGCTTTCTCTGTGGTTTTCTTTTTCTTGGGAGTGGTGGAAGCCTTTTTCTTGGCCGAAGCAGCTGCTGTTTTCTTCTTCGGAGCTGTTTTCCCTTTTGCTTCGGCATCTTTCTTTTTCGACTTCCGCCTTCCAAATTCTTCAAGGATTGAAGGAAGTTTCTTGAGCAGAGGATCATTCTCGGCAAACTCATACCGAGTATACCCACTGGCTTTGAATTCAGGCAGACTGCGAAGGACTCGGCGAAGATGAGAAGCCTCAACTCCCAGTTTATGCGCTACTTCCTTCGATCCCAGCATTTTCTTCTCGGACATTTCTTTTCTCCTTTGTAGTATTATCAGAGGCCTCACGGCCAGGTTGTTTGAGCGTTTGTACGACATGGGTTTCCTCCCTCAGATGCTTATTGACTAACTCTTCGAGTGAGGTAATTGTGTCACCAGAGTGAACTTCCATATGTCCTCCAGACTCGGACTGCGACCCGTATTGCAGCCCACCACAGAAGGCCATCAATGGATATCATCAGGAACCAGGAAACTGAGTTGTAAATTATTTCGGTCATTTTATCTCCTCCACAGCGCCCTGCTTGACGAGAGATTTCATAAAACGGTCAACGATCTTTGTCAGATCTTGTTTCGTCTTGACTTTGTCCTTTGCAGCTTCTACGACCTGAGCCATTGAAGCTTCTTTGAGTTTTGAGATAACATCGAGCACCTGCAGCTCTCGCCCCTGACACGTAATTCGCTTTACAAATTTAAAACTGCGTGCCCACTTGTCAGAGTGACGAGGAGCTACGGGAGATTTTCTCTTCTCCTCAGAGGACTTCGAAGGACCCTCTTCGTATTCCCTGAGTTTAACCAAATACTCCATGACTCGCTTTGCCTGATTGAGTCTGAGGTGATCGCTCTCGTGTTTGGCAATATCTCGATACCAGACGGATTGAACCAAGCCTGTGAGGACAGGACGTAGCAGCTCTCTCACATATGGCGATATGCAGAGGGCGTTGGCCGTAGCCAGCGAGACGATCTGTGAATCCATCATGCCGTCGATCACGTTGTGGCCACCGTTACATCCGACCACTTCGTTTAAATCAGTGGCATGAACGGGGAATCGAATATCGGCCTGTTGGAAGTAAGCACCGTTCTTCGTGCGGATAATCCGGGCATCCTCGATATTTCTTCCTTCCATCTGGACTTTAGCGTAGCATTCGTCAGAGCAAAATCCCTGCTCATCGACTGACGAGTAAAATGTTACAGTTTTTCCGCAAATGCACTTGGGAGTGTCACTGGCTTTCTTTTTCACTGGACACCTCCTTAGCGATTGCATTCATGAGAGTTGTACAATCTCCTCCACAGTCAGGGCAGTGGAATAGTCTTCCTTCTAGGATGGATTCAACCTCTTCCCGGGAAATCCCGAAAGAGTCAGCGAGTTCTATTATGTCATACGGAGCTCCATCTCGTTCTCCGTCTCGCATAGCAGCTTCGATTGCTTCCTTGGTAACTGTCATCTTTTCTCCTTTTTCTTGCGACGGTTTGGGACGTCGCGTACGCATTAAAAAAGGTGAAGCGATTAGTAGGCTCCACCTTCTTCCCTCTGCATGTTCTCTCTACTTAAGCTGCCTTCTCCTCTTTTTCTCGTTTCACCGTGACGATCTTGTCAGTCGTCAGAGCGCGGACGTGAGCCCTGAGGCGGGCCGGCTCCTTGATGCTGCGGCAGTTCTTTTTCAGGGTGGCGAATTCAACTGGCTTTTTGTCAGCTCCGAGCTTTTTCAGCATCGAAACGACAGTCTCGGCCTGTCCTTTCAGTTCGGCGTTCTTTGCTTTGGGGGTCAATGAAATCAGTCGAGTCATTTGTGGTCTCCTTTTCACCTTTCGGTGTTCTCTAATCTATTTTTTAACAGGCTGGCGTAAATTGTCAAAGACTTAAATCTTAACCTTCTGCGATGCGATCCAACGTCCATATTGCAGGACTGTCATCGTCTGACGCATCAGCTGATCGATTGTCTTGAAGGAACCATCGGAGTTCCGAGCGGATTTACTGCGCGTAGGGTGTTGCATATCTTTCTCTCCTTAGAATGCTCTCCGATTTGGGACGGAGCACGTCTTATGACGTGATGCATTACACCGCCGAAGCGGTGCCCTCTGCTTAGGTATTTCTCGCCTCATAGTCGGCTACTTCTTGGTCTCTCAATCTTTCACATTCTTTGACCATTGAGTCGAGGCGATTTACCATCTCTATTGGACAAGGGCGGAGTTCTCTTGCTGAATCTCGAGCACAGGCTAATAATTGTCCTGCTTTTTGAAGATACTCGCTTAGGGGTGTTATCATAGTCGTTGTTTTTCTCCTTTTTATCTGCGCCTGATTTGGGACAGGCCGCTGATTGATTAGAGGTCAGAAGGATAATCTCTCCTGCCTCCCCTCTCAAATTCTCAGGTTGATTGTCTCCGGCGTACTGAGGAAGCTTTGCAGAGGCGATACGAGTTGTCTCTCTCGCGATGCTGTCTGCTCCATCTTCCTGCCAGAAGTTCAGGCTCACCAGTTGAGCCCACCGTCTCTGTCCGTTTCCTGCGCTGAGGTTTCTGTTGAGGCGGAATTTCGATCGGTTGGCTCGGGAGGTCTCACGTCGCGACCTGCAGCGGAAGAGCGTTTGTGTCGAGCCTGAGTTGTCAAATATCGAGTTGCATTTGATGCATTATGATCTTAAATCTCAAGAGGCAGTTTGTCAAGGGTTATTGTCAAGGAATAAATCCCGTGTTTTCAAGATCTTAAACAATGATTCCGCACGGAAATGATGGGGTGACCTGGCCCAGCACGATCTTATTATGCACAACCACAGAGTCCACTACGTATTGCTGACGGCTGGAAGTTACTTGCGTAAGTAATGAGTGCGTCCACTTCACCCAGCCAACAGTACGGGTTAAGAAAAGCTGCTCGCGGTGCTTCGGATCATCCCAATAATAAGTTACAAGAATTACTTCTGTAAAGCCAACATCCCCAAGAAAGTCTACTGAAAACGGGCCTTCAATGGTGTAATAAGCTGGGCCCACGTCACCGGGATTGCCTTGTATACAATTGCGAAACTCATGGTAAGCAACGTGCTGGCTTGCCTGATAGGTGGTCATATCCCCGTCCCAATAGCGCTGGCACATGGGGATGGGTGTAACCTGCATTTTGTAATCTCTGGGGCTTGTCCAATCCAGTTCAGTGCCACCATCATAAATGAACTTCTCGTCATAAGGCTTGAAGTCCCAGGGCCAGCCAAGGGTTAAGTGTCCGGCATTGTCTTTCTGCGGCGCTTTGCTGAACACCATCGTCTTGCCCGTGTCGTAATGATAGGCATACACTTTGGTATTGTTGGTTAGATTCATACCTTCTAGGTGGTGGGTTTCGCGGCCATAGATTTGACCATTCGGTAGTTTGAATCCTTCTGTAACACTTGGCATTTGGAACCATTTTTTAAGATCGTACATATTAGTTCTCCTTTAAATTTAGCTTCTCTGTGGACACTCGCCACCTACCTCCCCGCCTCGCTGATGATTCGATCTTCAACTTCGGCCATCTGTGCGCGGATTTTGCCCTCTTGCTCCTTTAGCCAATCGGGATAGATTATGTCCACGATGGCATTGTCTTGAACTACTATTGCTGGAACGACCAAGCTGTAAAGATCAACCAGTAGTTGGATAAACGGATTACGGGCCTCGAACAGTAGCTGCTGCATTCGCCGAATGTCATTATTGCTTACGACCTTTTCCATTGCGCGGCTCATCCCTTGCTCCTTATAGCCTGCAACGTATTTTTCTGCCGAATGATTCTGTCTCTTTCTACTACGAGGAACCCGATTGTAGATGTGGGCGGCGGACTTTCCTCTAGCATTAAGCTAATCACCGTCGAATAGGCTGCTACTAAGTCAATCGCTGGACGATCCACCCTTGTTTCGCTTCTGGCCGAATTCAATTTTTCGCGGATTGATTTTTTCATAAAATATAAGGCTTCCAGTCCAAGTGAACCCGCGCCTGTTTGTATTTCTCGCATGGTACCGACAGCCAGCATCTCTTTCCGCAGAATACGCAGGCTCCTGGTGCCGGCGCAGGCCCGTGATAATTGATAATGTAATCCTTCCCATTAGGGAATCGGCAGTTGCACATCAAACTTTCACTACGCGAGCACCATCTTTGGTGGGGTCGATCGGCCTTAGAGCAAGTTCGGATATGCTTCTCGAAATCCTCCGGACCTGAGGACTTGTAACCGCATACGCATTCAGCTTTAGCTTGGCGCGGCTCAGGTTTCATCCTAGTGTCTCTCACGCGCTAACACTCTCTCAGCCCTCGCTAAAATCTGATCGTAATGCGCCACATTGGTTCCGGATGTCTGTACGGCATTTACGAGCCATACCATTTCGTTTAGCGAGTCTCGGAGTTCCCGCACTTCGAC
>Ga0157372_10002503_pt1 | contig 19930 bp, 24 predicted proteins | sample C55metaG_FD_115307 | JGI IMG/M metagenome (GOLD analysis project Ga0157372, IMG submission 115307) | Corn rhizosphere microbial communities from Kellogg Biological Station, Michigan, USA - C5-5 metaG | ecosystem: Host-associated > Plants > Roots > Rhizosphere > Soil | place: USA: Michigan... | reverse complement strand
TGGCGAGACGAGGCCCATTTTCGCGCGGTCGCGTCGGTCGCGATGCGGCACATTCTCGTGGACCGCGCGCGCGCCCGCGCCGCGGAACGCCACGGCGGCGGACTCGTACGCGTCTCATTCGATGATCAAGCCATCGCCGCCGACGACGAGCCTGAAACGCTTCTCGCCATCGACGCCGCGTGCACTCGGTTGGCGGAAACCTCGCCCCGACTCGCGCGGCTCGTGGAACTGCGGTTTTTCGCGGGATTGTCCGAGTCGGAGGCCGCCACCGAGTTGGGCGTCACAGTGCGCACGGTGCAGCGCGACTGGGTGAAGGCACGCGCGCTGCTCGCCGCCGCGCTGGCGCCATGATCGGCTCGATCTCGAGCGGCGGACTTCCATCGTCCGAGCGGTGGTCGGTGATCGAGCCGATTCTCGACGCGACGCTGGCACTCCCGCTGTCTGAGCGCGACGAGTACCTCGCCCGAGCGTGCGAAGACGATCGCTCGCTTCGCGAGGAGATCGAGCGACTGACGAAGGCGTGCGAGCAAGCCGAGAGCGATCAGAGTTACCTCGATCAGCCCGCGGCGGTGCGCTTCGCGAGCTTGTGGGACGATCGTCATGAACGGGCGAGATTCGAGTCGGCTATCGCCGATCGATACGAGATCGACGGCGAGCTCGGCGCCGGAGGAATGGCGACGGTCTATCGGGCGCGAGACAAACGCGAAGGCCGCCTCGTGGCGCTGAAAGTTCAACGCGCGGCGTCGAGTGCTGGAGTCGCGGCGCGGTTTCGTCGAGAGATCGCGCTCGCCGCGCAGCTCGAGCACGCGCGCATTCTGCGCCTGTTGGACTCGGGTGAGTGCGTCGGCCGTCTCTGGTACACGATGCCACTCGTGGCCGGCGAGTCGTTAGGCATGCTCCTTCGCCGCGACGGCCGCCTGGGGGTTCCGCGCGCGGTCTCGATTCTTCGCGACATCGCCGAGGCGTTGGATTTCGCGCACGCACGCGGTGTCGTGCATCGCGATCTCAAGCCGGACAACGTGCTGCTCGCAGACGGGCGCGCCATGATCGCTGATTTCGGCGTCGCGAAAGCAATCCTGACCGCGACCGTCGGTGCATCGGCCAACGACGACTTGCGGACCGCGACCGGAATGACGCTCGGAACGCCGGCCTACATGTCTCCGGAGCAATCGGCCGGTGACAAGACGGCCGACCATCGGACGGATCTCTACGCGGTCGGCGTGATCGCATACGAACTGTTGACCGGATCGCCTCCGTTCACCGCGTCGTCGCGGCAGGCGATGATGACCGCGCACCTGGCCGCTCGCCCGCGCGCCCTGTCGAAGCACCGGCGCGATGTGCCGCCGCCGCTCGAGTCGCTCGTCATGCGGCTACTGGAGAAACGCGCGGCAGACCGACCGTCGTCCGCCGCCGAAGTGATCGCCGCGTTGCCGCGGGACGAATGACCGTCGGCCTCCTCGAGGTTGGCCCATTCGAGCGGCGTCGCCGCTGCGAATGCTGCGAGTTGCCGACGCTCGTCATCTATCACGACAGCGATTCGGGTTTCCGCTGGGATCTCACACCGACGTCGTGCGACCTGTGCGAATGGGACAGCCGGCCGCTTGCTGGTCTTCGCGGTCGCTCTCGCCGATTCGACTTAGAACCTTCGCCGCGGCCAGCCCTACATCGTTCGCGGCGTTCCGCCGGGCTCGAATCGTGGACGCGGTAAGTTCCAGTAATCCCCATTCGTCGAACCCATCAAATGATCTGCCGCATCTGGCACGGTTGGACGACGCCAGCCAACGCCGACAAGTACGAGACCCTCCTGCGCTCGGAGATCTTCGCCGGCATTCAAGGTCGAAAGATCCCCGGATTTCTCGAGATCGACCTGCTCCGCCGCGAGCACGAGACCGAAACGGAATTCGTCACGATCATGTGGTTCGAGTCGCTGGACGCTGTTCGCACGTTCGCCGGCGCCGACTATGAAGTCGCCGTCGTGCCGCGGGCCGCGCGCGCGGTCTTGAGCCACTTCGACGCGCGGTCGGCTCACTACGAGGTCCACGAACGGCGAACCGCGTAGCTCGCCGTTCGCATTGGCCTCGATCCTGCACGACCGAACGGCAGTCTATGTTCGGCAGCGCATGAGCGAAACAGCGATCCCCAAGCTCCACAACCCCGGCCAAATCCACACGCCGAACGGCTACTCCCACGTCGCCGAGGTGACTGGAGGAACGATCGTATTCATCTCCGGTCAGGTCGGGTTGGACGCGTCAGGCAAGCTCGCCGGTCAGAACGACTTCGCGGCTCAACTGCGCCAGGTTTTCGAGAACCTCAAGGTCGCGCTCTCGGCCGCCCGCGCAACCTTTAACGACGTCGTCAAGCTGAATTATTACTGCGCCGACACGGTCGATCTCTCGACTCACTTTTCGTCCGTGCGCCAGATCCGCGACAGTTACGTAAACACTTCGACGCCACCCACGAGCACCTTCGTCGTCGTCAAGAGGCTCGTTCGCCCCGAGCTACTGATCGAAGTCGAAGCCGTCGCCGTGGTCCCCAAAATCGATCGCGGCACGCGTTAGCACCTGGTAGCGGAGGTTCCGGAGAGCCCGAAGAAATCTGCCGGGCTCGATGTTTGCTGCGATAATCGGGACTCTCCCTCACCCGATGGCCGTCCAAAACCAAACCACCGCCCGCCCCGCGGTCGAGGCGCTCTACGCCGCCTTGACCGATGTCGCGCCGGAAATCGCGATTCTCCCCGCGCCGACGCGCGCGTCGTTGTTGAAGAGCGCCGTCCATGCGGCGGTCGATGAGCTCAAGCGCTTGGGATTGACGTCCACCAGGGTCGAATCGGTCATCCTCGCGTTCGTCGAGACGGCATGGCCGGTTTGGGGAGCCGACGTCGCGGTCGAAGAAATCAGGGCGTGGTGCATGCAGCGCTACCTACGAGGGCCCTCGAAACTGAGCGGCGATCGGCGATAAATCGGTCCGCTCGGCCCTGTCGATTCCGGCGAACCTCTTCCGTCATTCGGATGTCACGCTCCATCATCCACTCCAACCGGACATCCGACAAATGCGCTACGCCCTTCTCATTCACTATCCCCAACCCGCGGTCCCGACCGTCTCCGAAGAGCAGATGAAGCAAGGCATGGCCGCTTTCCAGGCCTACGCCAAAGCGCTCGAGGACGCGGGCGTCCTTCGCTCCGCCGAAGTCCTGCAGACCGTCGCCAGCTCCACGAGCGTGTCGGTCAAGCAGGGCAAGCTGCAGGTGCAGGACGGCCCCTTCGCCGACACCAAGGAAGCGTTCGCCGGAATCTTCACGCTCGACGTTCCGGATCTCGACGCCGCGCTCGCGTGGGCCGAAAAGTGCCCGGCGGCGCATTGGGGAACGGTCGAGATTCGTCCCTCGGCCAAGCGCTTCGTCGACGGTGCGTGGGTGAAAGCGAACTGAGGCTCGACTCGAGCGCTCCCCCCGCCCTCCCCCCCGATGACCATTGAGCATGCGACGGCGCGGGCCGAAGAAGTGGCCCGCGCCTCGTACGGCCGTCTGCTCGCGATACTTGCCGCGAAGGACGGTGACATCGAGTCGGCCGAGGATTGCCTCGCCGGCGCGTTCGCGCAGGCGTTGAGCACCTGGCCGAATTCCGGCGTGCCCGACAACCCCGAGGCGTGGATCCTCACCGTCGCGCGCAACCGCCGCCACGACGTTCGTCGCTCGGCGGAACAGCGGCTCACCGATCCGTTCGAGGACGTCGTGCATTCCGACGTCCTCGCGATCGCCGACGAGATCGACCCCGACGAAATCCCCGACCGGCGCCTCGCGCTGCTTTTTGTCTGCGCGCACCCCGCGATCGATCCGGCCGTCCGCACGCCGCTGATGCTTCAAACGGTGCTCGGCTTCGACGCCGACGACATCGGCCGAGCGTTCCTCGTTCCGGCGGCGACGATGGCGCAGCGTCTCGTACGCGCCAAACGCCGCATCCGCGACGCGCGCATCCCGTTCGCGATCCCCGACCGCGCGCAGATGCCGGACCGTCTCTCGCCGGTCCTCGAGGCGATCTACGGCGCGTACGCCATCGATTTCTCACTCGTCGCCGGAACGTCAGAGCGTGACTCGCTGTCCGCCGAAGCGCACTTCCTCGCGACGACGCTCGCCGAGCTGCTGCCGGGTGAGCCCGAAGCCCTCGGCCTCGCCGCGCTGATCTCGCTCTCACTGGCGCGTCGCGACGCCCGCGGGTCGCACGACGGATTCATACCGCTCGACGAACAAGATCCGTCGCGCTGGGACGCCGACCTCATCACACTCGGCGAACGCTATCTGCAACGCGCAAGCACGCATCGATCGATCGGCCGATTCCAGCTCGAGGCCGCGATCCAATCCGTGCATTGCGCTCGCACGACATCCGGCGTCGTCGACGCCAACGCACTGCTCGAGCTTCACACCGCGCTCGTCGCCCTCGCGCCAACGCTCGGCGCACGCGTCGCGCATGCGGCTGCGCACGGACGTGCCACGGGTCCGCTCGCCGGCCTCGCCGCGCTCGACGCGATCGACGACGAAGCGATCCAGCGCTTTCAACCCGCATGGGCGACCCGCGCGCATCTGCTGGCCGAGGCCGGCCGCAACGACGAAGCAGCCCTCGCGTACGACCGCGCGATCTCGCTCACCGCGGACGCCGGCCCGCGTCGCTACCTCGAGCAGCGCCGCGGCTTGCTCCGCACGCCTCAGCTCGCGGACGCCGGCGCCGAGTCTCCGACGCAATAGCGCGCGAGTGCCACGCATGAGTTCGATCTGGCGATCTACAGCCGCCGCCCCTCGAAGGGAACCGAGGTGGGGGAGAGGGGCGGCTGTGGCCCTTCCGTCAGCTAGGCAGCTTCACGCCGATCACCTCGACCGACTCGATCGTGGGCGGCGTGGAAAGCAGCGTTGGTGCTTGAGCCATCAAGGCGTCGGCGATCGGTCCCTTGAGATGCGCCTTCCGTCCGCTCTCGTCGGTGAACGAATCGAAGATCGCGAACGTCGTCGGGCCGAGTCGCAGCGCGAACCAGAGCGGCGTGGTCGTTTCCTGATACGACATTTGTAGGCCCTGCCTCAAGAACGCGAGCACTTCTTCTTCCTTGCCGGGTTTTGCTTCGAGTCGGACGAACAAACCGACTTTGAGCGTTCCGGTCGCTGATGCCACGGGTGTCATTGCTGGTCTCCTGTTGTTGGTGATGACGTCCGACGGGCGAAGGTTAGGAGCGGCGTGCGATCGCACCCCAGTGTCGCGAATGCCGACTCTGGGCCCGATTTTGCCACGGCGCCCAGACGATACTCGGACGATTCGCGATGCGTATCCTGCCTGCGTCTCGTTTCCGCCACGCCGGCTCTGACGTCGGCGCCCCGCGTTGCCTCCACACGCGAATGGAATGTCCGGGTTCGGGACTGCGTTCCGTCTTCTTCACCTGAACCTGACTCTTCCACATACGACAGCTGAGGCCCACCATGAAACGAACTGTGCCGTTGCTCGCATTCACCTTCGCGCTGGCCGCCTGCAACTCGGACGCGCCGATGCCGACCGCAGACCACATGCCCGGCGGTCTGATGCTCTCCGACCTGACGCAAGCTTCGCAGGCTCAGACGCTCAACGACCTCAGGAACTTCACCGCGCCCTTGCACGACATCGACGTGGCGCTCAATCGGAAGTACCAAGTCTTCGTCATGCCGCCCGCCACGGAGGGAGACGGCTGCATCTCCGACCCGATGCTGGGCGGCATGGGGTATCACTACACGCGTTTCGACAACCTCTTCGACGACACGATCGATCTGCTCAACCCGGAGTTCCTCGTCTACGCGCCGAAGAACGCGCCGCGTCGAGACGAGGTCCCGCTGACGAGGCTCGCGGCCGTCGAATACTTCCTGCCATTCACCCCGAAGTGGCCGGGCCCGAAGCAACTTGGTTTCGTGAAGGCGCCCTCGCTGCACGACTTCCCGTCGACGAGCGGACTTCCCGACGTCGAGTTCACGCCCACGGATCGATTCGGCGGCTGGATGTTTCACATCTGGCTCTGGGAGAACAACCCGGCCGGCATGTTCGAGAACTTCAACGGCTCCGTCCCTCTCTGTCAGCCCGTCGGTCCGGGGTGACGTGACGACTGCTGTCTTCGCGTAGAGGCTTGGTACTGCACATCTGGCCTGTACGATTTGAAGTGCAACGATTTCGCGGAACAACACGGATCTTGCGGAAAAAAACAAAGAACCTTTGGGAACGACCTCGGGTTGCCACGCTTTGGCTTCCCGAGGTCGTTCCCAAAAAGTTCTTTGTTTTGTTTTTCCGCGAAATCCGTGGTGTCTCCGCGGAATCGTTGCAGTACCGGCAGTTTTCTAGCTCCATGGTCAAGACAGCTAGACCTGCCGACCGTGGACCAATGTCGCGTTTCTTTGCGCGCAGGGTCTCGACAAGTGACGAACGTGGCCACAGGCTCCTTGGATGAGTAGATGCTCAACCAACGGCTAATCATGCCGGAACCGCTCTCGTCGATCGAGTCTGCGTTGCTCCACGTGTTTCGTCAGCAAGGGGCACGTGCGGGCGATCCGATACCAGCATCGGTTCTGTCGTGGAATGCGTTCGGCCCGTCCGCTCCGGTGTGGGGTGAATTGCAGACGGCGCTCTTGAACCTCCAGTTCCGTGGCTTGGTCGCGCCGGGGCCCGATCCGGTCGGCGCAACGTCCTGGGCGCTGACTCTCGCCGGCGAAGAGTTCTTGAAGACCTGAGTCCGCTCGCGAGACCGGTTCCTGCCGGCCGCGGGCCGAGAGCGAGATGTATGGACCTTCGCCGTCGATGGAGAGCCCTGGCGAGCGGCGCGACGACGCGCCATTCCTTGGGTGGACACCCCACCCGAGCGAACGATGTTCTCGACGCGTCTCATCTTACTCTGCGCGCTCGCCTCACTGCCGACGGCGGCCACGAGGCCGGCGCCGGCGATCACAGAGCAATCCGTCCGACGGGTCGCCACGCTGCACACTGCGCGAGCGGTGCACACCGCGACGCCTCTTCTCTCGGGTGATATCCTGATCGTCGGAGGCATGACCGAGGGAGGCGGCGCCGCTGCATCGGCCGAGCTCGTAGATCCCCGCGACAATTCGACTCGCGACGTCGGCTCGCTCGTGACTGCTCGTCATGGGCATTCGGCCACGTTGCTTCCGGATGGACGCGTGCTCGTCGCCGGTGGCTACAACGGCGACTACTTGGCGTCGCTCGAGATGTACGACCCCTCGTCGAAGCGTTTTCGACCGGCGGGTTCGCTCGCCGAACCGCGGAGCGGACACACCGCGACGATGCTGCCGGACGGCCGCATTCTCTTCACCGGCGGCGTTGGAACCGGATGGACATTCTTGCGGAGCGCGGGGCTGTACGATCCGGCGACGGCGCGCTCTGAATCGGTGGGATCCATGACCGTGCCGCGCGAGAGCCACGTCGCCGCTCTGCTCGAGGACGGGCGGGTCTTGATCGTCGGCGGTCACGCCGGCCGGCGCGAAAACATGGTCGTGTACTCGAGCGCCGAGATCTTTTCTCCCACGACCCGCCAGTTCACGCCGGCCGCATCGATGCGCACTCCGCGCCACAAGCACGATGCGGTGAAGCTGCACGACGGCCGCATCCTCGTTCTCGGTGGCGCCGACCGGACGGATCGCACGTACTTCGCGACGACGGAGATTTACAATCCTCGAACGGACCGCTTCGATACCGGTCCGACGATGGCCAACGAGCGATACAAGATCGCCGGGACGACCGTCGTCCTTCCCGATGGCGGCGTCCTCGTCACGTCCGGCGCGCGCACCGCCGAGTTGTTCGACGCCACCGCGCAACGCTTTCGCGAAGTCACCGGCGGGCTGAGCGCCGCTTTTCGCTTTGCCGCCGCCGCCCCGCTCCACGACGGCGACGTCTTGATCACCGGCGGATACGACGACCGGAGCCGGATCACCAACGGCGTCTGGCGCTTCGAGCACCGCTGACGCGCGCGACCACGTCGCGTAGAAATCGTCGCACATGGCCACAGCTCGCATTACCATTTGGCCATGCGCGACAAGCCACCGATCGAGGTTCCTCCCGCCTCGCGTGCGAAAGCGATCGCCTCGATCCGAAGATACTTTCGCGAGGAGCTCGACCAGGACATCGGCGACCTGAAGGCCGCCCTGCTCTTCGACTACTTCGTCGCCGAGCATGGGCCGACGATCTACAACCAGGGGATCGCCGACGCGCGAGCGTTCTTCGAGGAACGCTCGGCGGATCTCGCCGCGATCTGCTATCAGATCGAGTTTCCGTTTTGGGAGCGAGACTCGCGAGTCGACGCCGGCCAAACGCCGCCAAAGCGCGGGCGCAAATGAGAGCGCGAATCGCCTTCTTGGCGACAGCGGTCGTCGGCTGTATTCACACCTCCTTTTCAGATTTGCAGCTCGTCATTCGATCGGCCGACATTCCCAGCAGTCCGAGCTGGATCATTTACAAGATTTCCGGCAACGCCGTTGAGATGATGGCCCCGATGGTCCCCGGAGGCAGCGCGCAACGACGCGATCACCCGGGCGCGGTGCGCGTCTACGCGTGCGGGGACCGTGATCTGCGCGGAACGTTGGATCCGGCGCGCGTGGCAAGTCTGCGCCGCGCCTACGGAATCGCCTGCTGAATCGCAAACGATTTCGCGGACTACCACGGATTTCGCGGAAGGCACAAACGCTTTAGACGACATCGGGCGGCTACCACTCTGCAGCCTGAGGCAGTTCCCCAAAAGACTTATCCGCGCAATCCGTGGTGTTTCCGCGAAATCGTTGCAGTACCGTGTCGTAAAGCTTCCATGGCGACATGGCTGATGTGTCGCGCCCCGAAACCTCGGTGGCTGAGGTGCGCGAATTCGAATCGTGGTCTACCTTAGACGCATCTTCACGGCATCACACGACAATGACGGGTGCAGAGGCGCGGCTGGCGCGTGAGGCGCTTGGACTGACGCAGGACGAAATGGCGGCGAGCTTCGGCATGACTCCCGCCGTCGTCGCCGGCTGGGAGGACGGACGCGTCAGTGTGCCGCGCTATGTGCGCGCAACGCTGCAGTGGACGGCCGCTCAGATCGAACGACGCGACGCGCTCGCCGCCAGCGGCCTTCCGAGCTGCGGTTGGATTCACGCGTTCGAGCAAGAACCTGAAGTGATCGGAAGCGCGCGCGTGAAGGAACGCCAAGCGCGGTTGAAGGCGCACATGGACGCGTGCGACACGTGCAAGGCCCGAGTCGCGTACATCGCCGAGCGATTTCCGCCGATGCCGCGCCCGCCCATCGCCGGGTTGATGGCGCTCGTGGTGCCGATCCTGGATCGCGTTCGCCGCTTGCCGGAATGGGCGCAACCGCCGGTGATCGGCGCGATGATCTGCTCGGCGTACAGCCTGATCAGGCTCTTCTTTTCGCTGCGCGGCATCGGCTCTTCCGGTATCGACGAAGTGCTCGCGGGTTTGGCCGTATTCGCGGCCAATGCGTCGATCGGCATCGTCGGCGGCTTCGTCTACGTGTTCTATCGCCGGCTGACCGGCGACGGACTCAAGCCCGCGAAACCCAAGGACTAGTCGCGTCGATCACGGCGGTGCCGGAAGCGCGTGGCGCACATCGAAGATCTTCGCCCACAGGTCGCCCTTCGCGTCGAGACGCTTGGCCATCGTTCGCAGCGTAAACGTTCGAGGCGCCGCCTCGCCGCTCTCGACTTCTTCCCACGTACACGGCGCCGACGCCGGCGCCCCGGGTTTTGGTCGCAGCGCGTACGTGGCCGCGTACGTCGCGCCGAATTCGTTGCGGCCGGTGTCGATGAGAATCTTGCCGCCGCGGTCGGCCTTGTAGAACTCCTGCGTCAAGAGATCCGGCGCGCGGCGCACGAGCTCGCGGCCCAGTGAATGCGCGAAGTGGGCGACCCTTCCGCTGTCGGATTTCTCGTCGAGCGCGAATGCGACGTGGAATCCCTTCGACCCCGAGGTCTTGACCCAGCTCGTGACGCCTAGCTCGGCGAGCGCATCTCGCACGAGCAGCGCCGCCGAGCGTAGCGCGTCGGCGTTCTCCTCGAGCGGATCCAGGTCGAACAAGCACAGATCCGGATGGAACAAGTCCGGCACCCGCGACGTCCACACGTGCGGCGTGATGCAGTTCTGATTCGCGAGCCACATGATGCCGCGTGCGTCTCGCACGACTGGATAGTTGACGATGCCGTCGGACTTCGGCACGGCGATGCGCTCGAGCCACCCAGGGGCGCCCTTCGCGACGTTCTTCTGAAAGAAGCCCTTGTCGCCGATGCCGCGATGAAAACGCTCGAGCGTGACGGGGCGCCCTACTATATGTAGCAGCATCGCCGGAGCGACGAGCTCGTAGTACGCCGCCAGCTCTCCCTTGGTGATGCCGTCGTCCGGGAACATCACCTTCTCGGGATGCGTGATCGCGACGTCGCTCATTCGCCGGTCGATCGCTCCCGCACGACGTCGCGCGGCCGCACGTCCGTGCGTACGCTCAAAAGCCGCGAATGCCGAAGCTTGGTGTGCACCGTCCACTCGATGAACGCCACGCGCACGACGACTTCCGGCCGCACCCAATGTGCCCGCACCCTCGGCAGACCCTTCGCCTTGGTGAACGGCGTCTTCTCCAGCTCCATCGCGTCGAAGCGAGCTCTGAGCTCCGTCAGGAGCTTTGTGTCGAGTCCGGTTCCCACCTTGCCGGCGAAGACGAAATCGTCGCCCTCGAAATAGCCGACGAGGAGGGCGCCGAGTCCGACGCGCTTGCCCTGGGCGTCGGTGAAGCCGCCGACGACGAAGTCGTGCGACAGTTCGCACTTCATCTTGAGCCAGTACTTCGATCGCTTGTGCTCGTAGGGCGAATCGCGTCGCTTGGCGATCACGCCTTCCCATCCTTCGGCGCACGCACGTTCCCAGGGCGCGGCGGCGGCGAGCTCGGGCACTCGTCGCATTGGGGACACGAGAGGCAGGTCGGCGAGAAGGCGGCGGCGTTCGGTGAGCGGAAGGCGAGTGACGTCGCTGCCGTCGATCCAAATCACGTCGAACACATGATAGGCCGTGTGGCCATCCCACTCGACTTCGCCGTCGAGGATGACGTCGTGCACCGGCAGCGCCGCGACCGCGGCGGCGATTTCGGGCAGCGCCTTTTCTTTTCGCGTGCGAGAATACAGACGAACGACGTCGCCTTGCTTGAACGCGATCAGGCGAATGCCGTCGTATTTTCGCTCGAACGTCCACTCCGGGCCGCTGAAACGCTCCTGCGTGAGCGTCGCCGCCATCGGCTCGATCCACTCGGGAAATTCCAGCCGCACGGTTGGCGATGCGGACGAATCGGGTTTCGCCATTGCTCTGGGAGGGGACGCGGCGACACGCGTACGACGAGGCTCGAGCATTAGATTGAGGCTCTCCCCCTCTCCGGGCAATGATGACGCGCCGCGTCGCACCATGACCCCGCTCTTTGTTGGGATCGCGATCGGAATGGTCGTCGCATTGCTGATCGTCGCCGTACTCGCGCCGGGGTTTGCGCGCCGCAAGCGCGCCGAAGGGGCGTTGCAGAGTCGGGCGGTCGTTCGCGGGCAGATCTATGAGCAGCTCGTGCCGTATCTGCCCGGATTTCGGTTCAATCCGAAGGACGCGCAGTTCCTCGGCCGGCCCGTGGACTTCGTCGTGTTCGACGGATTGGACGACGGCGAGCTGCGGCGCATCGTGTTTGTGGAGGTCAAGACCGGCGGCGCCAAGCTCACGACGCGCGAGCGACTCGTGCGCGACGCGATTCGTGAGGGACACATCGAGTGGGCCGAGATCCGCGCCGACGCGAATCTCACGCTTCCCCCCGCCCAGCCGCGCACGACGACGAGAACGTGAATCCGCTCATCGGAAAGGCGTGTAAGAACGCCAAAGTGGTTGCGAAATTCTGGTTTGCGCCGCCTATTGGGCGGCGGCGGTCGATGCGCGTGCCGTTTCACCGGGGTGAAGCCATAGGGACGACGCAGTCTCGACATGAGCTGGATCACCATTCTTTGCGCAATGATCGCGGCGTCCTGCCTCACGGTCGCCGCTGTTCATCTGTTCGTCTGGCTTCGCTCGCGCGACGCATGGATGAACCTGCTGCTGGCCAACTGTGCCGTCTCGGCAGCGGCCGTCGTCGCATTCGACGTCGCCCTGATGCACGCCGAGACGCCCACGCAATTCGCGGTCATGCTGCGCTGGCTCCACGTGCCGCTCGCGTGGGCCCTGATCTCGACGATGTTCTTCGCGCGCGCATACCTCGAGGCCGGGCGAAACTGGCTCCTGTGGTTGACGGTCGCCATGCGCCTCGTCGTTCTCGCGTTGAACTTCGCGGTCCCGGTCAACTTGAATTTTCGGGAGATCACGGCGATTCAGAGTGTGACGGTCCTAGGCGAATCCGTCACGGTTCCGGTTGGACGGCCGAACCCGTTGATGCTCCTGGGCAACGCGGGCGTGGTGCTGCTGCTCGCGTTCTTGTTGGACGCATCCATCACCGCATGGCGAAAGGGCCGGCGGACGCAGGCGTTGCTCATGGGCGCGATCCTTGGTCCGGCGGTCTTCATCGCGTTGATCCGTGCGACGCAATTCGTGATGGGCGCCAGAGAGCTCCACAGCCCATACTTCATCAGCGTGGTTCCGCTCGGATTTCTCCTCGTCGTCTGCATCGGATTGAGCGGTGACCTCCTGCGCGCCACCACGCTGGCGCGCGAGCTCAAGGAGAGTCACGAACAGATGATCCTCACGCAAACGGAGCTCGAGCGCGTCTCTCGCTTGACGGCGATGGGCGAATTCGCGGCCGCCCTCGCGCACGAAGTTCTTCAGCCGATCACCGCCATTCTCCTCAATGCCAAGGCCGCCTTGGCCTCGCTTCCGGAGACCGGCCCGGGTGTCGAGGACGTGCGAGCCGGTCTCCGCGGCGTGATCGAAGCGGGTCAACGAGCCACGGAGATCACCCAACGGAATCGCGAGCTCTTTCGGCATCACCGCGTGCGGACCGCCCCGCTCGACATCAACGCGGTGATCGAGGAGTCGCGCACGCTGGCGTCGCGGCAGCTCACGGAAAGCGGCGTACACGTCGCCACGAGTCTCGCCGCGCATTTGCCCGAGGTCCGCGGCGACCGCGTCGAGCTCCAACAGGTGCTTCTCAATCTCATCGCCAACGCGATCGACGCGACAAACGCGCGACCGGCGGCGCGACTCTGGATTCGTTCGTCCGAGGGCACGGACGGCGTCCGCGTCGAGGTCGGCGACAACGGCATCGGCCTCGCGCGCGTCGACACCGGCCGAATGTTTTCGTTGTCGTATACAACCAAGCCACACGGCACCGGTGTGGGGCTGTCGGTCAGCCGCGCGATCGTCGACGCGCACGGCGGACGCATTTGGGCGGAGTCCAACGCCGAAGGCGGCGCGAGCTTCTACTTCACGCTTCCACTTGGCGGAGCCGGCGCCGGCGAGTTGCCGCAGGCGACGGTTCGCTCGAGCGCGACCACCGGCGTGCAGTGACCGGGGTTGAAGGCTCCTCGCTGCGAGTCTTCCTGGGCGCGTATCTTCCGAGCGTACCCCGCCGCGCTCGAGGTCGTGAGATGGTGAAACGTCCCATCACGCAGACGCACTTTCCGGCCTTCGTCGTGCGCTTCATCTATCGCAACGACGTCTGGTCGATGTCGCGCCCTCGGTAGTGGTCAGGATCCGACCGGCGACCGCCGCCGACCTTCCCGCACTCGGTCGGCTCGGCGCGCTCCTCGTCCGCGCGCACCACGACTTCGACGCCAAGCGATTCATCTCGGCGACGGCGGAGACCGAGGGCGGCTACTCGTGGTTCCTCGGGACTCAACTCGACAAGCCGTCGATTTGCGTTCTGGTCGCCGACGACGCGGGCGAGGTCATCGGCTACACGTACGCCGGCGTCGAAGGACGCGACTACATGTCGCTGCGCGGACCCGCCGGCGTGCTGTACGACGTCGTCGTCGATCCGGTGCATCGCAAGCACGGTGTCGGCCGGCAACTCGTCGAGGCGGCTTTAGCGTTCTTGAAAGGCCACGGCTCCAGGCAAGTCGTGCTCAGCACGGCCACGCAAAACGCCGCGGCCCAGCGCCTGTTCGAGAGTGTCGGATTCCGCAAGACGATGATCGAGATGACGACCGAGCTGACGGGCTGACGCGTTTCGTGTCAGGACTAGCCGAGTAGTGGAATTCCCCCGATCTTGATTGGACCGTTGAACCCACCTGCTGCGAGGACTGACACGTGACCGACCCGATGACGCTCACCGCGGAGTTCCGATCCTCGGAATGGGAGCTGGTGCTGAAATACGAGGACGGTTCGCTGCCGGCGACGCAATGGACCGTCGAGACGATCACGATGGTGGCCGGATGGTACGCCAAGAATCTTTCGCGCGAAGCCGCGACGGGGCGGTATCGCGAGCATTACGAGAGGAATCATCGGCGGCTGACCAACCGACGCGAAGGCGCGGCGGTCGCCACGGAATCGATCGAGGCCCTCGATGCGGTATGGGAGTCGTTGCTGACTCGCGCGCTCGAGAAGAAGGCGTAAGACGGCAGCTCCGCAGTCAACTGAACTACCTCGATGCGGTACCCTCGATGCTGGTCTGCCGCCTCCGTCGCACCGCACGCGGCACCGACCTCGCGCGATGCACCGCGGCCGCCGCCGCCGTCGCGCGCCGTAACGTCACCAAGGTCACCTCGGGCCGCGCCCCAATCCGAAACGGAATCCCCCAGTACCCCGTCCCCGGACTGATGTAGAGCACCGCGTCCCCGTCCTCACTCGTGTGCGCCCCCATCGCGTGCGCGAGAAACGGCGACGCGAGACTCCAGCCGAGCATGGGCAGCGCGAACTGTCCCCAGTGCGTGTGTCCGCTGAGCGTGAGCGCGACTCCGCGTTTGGCGAGCGACGGCCAGAGCGACGGGTTGTGCGCGAACGCGACGACGGTCGCGTCTTCGGAAACTCCGGCGAGCGCGCGATCGATGTCGGGCGCGGCGCGTGAAGTTCCTCGGCGGCCGCCGGCCGGGTCGCCGGTTCCGACGAGCACGATCGTCTCGCGTCCGCGTCGCACCACGTGCGTTTCGTTCACGAGGACCGTGCCGAGCTTCGCTTGTCGCAACGCGTCTTCGACGTCGTCCCAGCCGGCGTACACGTCGTGGTTGCCGGGAATCATGAACACGCCCGACGGCGCCGAGAGCGAGCCGAGCAGCTTGGCGTAGACCGCCACGTCTTCGGCGCGATCGTCGATGAGGTCGCCGGTGATCGCGATGAGGTCGGGCGACAACGCGTGCGTCGCGCGAACGACTCGATCGATGAAGCGACGGGACGTGTGCGGGCCGATGTGCAGGTCCGACAGTTGGCCGATCTTGAGACCGTCGAAGCTCGGCGGTAGGTCGGGCACGAAGGCGTCGACGTGTCGCACGACGAGCCATTTCGAGCCGATGTACCCGGCAAAGAGAAGAATCGCCAGCGCCACGAGGACGACGAGCGCGAACGCGCGGCCCGCGATCAGCGCGTGACCGAAGACGGCTCCGCCGAGCGCGCCGATGAGCCCGGCGCCGGCGACGAGCGGCAGCATCAGGTTGCCGTAGAGGACCGGACGGATCACAAGCAGGCGGAAGGCTGCGTTCGGATAAAACGGCCAACCTCGCCACCGGATCAGCAGCACGAACGGCACGATGCAGTAGGCCGCGAGCGCGAGCGTCACCCAGAGAGCTCCCGGGAACAGTCCGACGGCGAGCGCGGCGATGGTGCCCCACCCGGCGACGAAGTACAGGCCGATGCGCGCCGCGATCGCGGCTGGCGACAGGCGCCTGCGGCGCGGGGTGTCTGGGGAACGGGGTGCGTCTGGATTCGGCATAGCTGAAATTTGCGGGTGCGCGGAAGCCGTGGCGGACAGCCGGTCCGGCCCGTATCGTATCCCGTTGGTCCCAGACTACCGTACCCATGTTTACGTCCAAAAGATTCGCCTTAGGCCTCGTGCTCCCGGGCCTCTTCGCGTGCACGACGAGCAAAGCAGCCGACAAGCCGGTCGTGCAGCAGTCGATGGCCGACATGGCCGCGCCGGTGACGATTCCCGCCGGCGCGGTGTTCACCGCGGCCGACGTGCATTTCATGCAGGGCATGATCGCGCACCACGCGCAGGCGATCTACATGTCGCGCATGGCGAAGGCGCACGGCGCCAACCCGCGCGTGCTCAAATTCGCGACCAAGATCGACCAGTCGCAGATCGCCGAGATCCGGCTGATGCAGGATTGGTTGGTGCGCAACGGCCAGTCCGCTCCCGACACGTCGTCGTGGCGCCACATGCAGATGCCGGGCATGCTCTCCGCGCAGCAGCTCAAGGATCTCGACGCGGCGAAGGGCGTCGACTTCGACCGCGAGTTTCTCACGCTCATGATCCAGCACCACGAGGGCGCGCTCAAGATGGTGTCGGATCTCTTCGCGACGCCGCTCGCCGGGCAGGATGTGGACGTTTCAGTGTTTGCGAATGACGTCCAGACGGTGCAGACCGCCGAGATAGGAACGATGCACGCCATGCTCGACGAAATGTCGAGCAACTGAAGAGCAACTGAAGAGCAACTGAAGCACTTCTGAACCACTTCCCTACTGGAGCTTCGACTGATGGGAACCGCTCGCAGGACGCTCACGCTCGCCGCCGCTCTCGTGCTGTCTTGGGCGCCGGCGCTGATCGCGCAGACGTATCCGACCGCGCCTGATCCGCGCAACGGACTCAAACCCGGCAAGCTCGACGCGGGCATCGCGCAGAGCGGGATGAAGCTCGTCTCGTTCTCGCCCAAGCCGCCGCAGTTCGACTCGACGTCGGGGCTCACGTTCATCAATTCGGACATCGCGTTCCGCGACCACTACGTCTACCAGGGCAACTTCTCGGGCTTCATGATCTGGGATGTGAAGAACCCGGCGAAGCCGGCGTTGGTCGCAACGGTCGTCTGCGTCACGGCGCAGGGCGACCCGACGATCGTGGGTCACCTGCTCTTCATCTCGGCCGAAAGCGGCGGAAATCGCAAGGACTGCGCGAAGGGCGGGATCAAGGATTCGACCGATCACACGTCGCACATGTCGGGCGTCCGCATCTACGACGTGTCGAATCCGAAGGCGCCGAAGCTGATCAAGAACGTCGAGACGTGCAAAGGATCGCACACGCATACGTTGGTCCCCGATCCCAAGAACAAGGGCATCGTTTACCTCTACGTGAGCGGAAGTCAGGGGGCGCGTCCGTCGGTGGAGCTCGCGGGGTGCAACAACGGCACCGACCCGGCGGACACGACGAACTCGCTCTATCGCCTCGACATCATCAAGGTGCCGCTCGCGCATCCGGAGAACGCCACGGTGGTCGGTGGCGCGCGCATTTTCACCGGACTCGGTCAGGCGGCGCAGAGCACCGCGCGTCGTGATGCCCAGGCCAGCCGCGGCACGCGGGGGGCGGCGGGTGGTGGCAATGCGCCAGCCGATGCGCAAGCGCAAGCAAGAGCGGCTTTCGGCTATCGGCCGGATCCGTCAAACGGTCCCTGGAATTGTCACGACGTGACGGCGTACCCCGAGATGCATTTGCTCGCCGGCGCGTGCGCGAGCTATGGCCTGCTCGTCGACATCTCGAATCCCGAAAAGCCCGTGCGCATCGCCGCCCAGGCCGACACGAACTTCTCGCTCTGGCACACGGCGGTGTTCAGCAACGACGCCTCGAAGGTCGTGTTCACCGACGAGTGGGGCGGCGGCACGTCGCCCAACTGCCAGAAGACGAGCATGATGGAAATGGGCGGCAACGCGATCCTCACGATCAGCAAGGACAAGAAGTACACGCAGCACGCGTACTTCAAGATTCCGACGGCGCAGAGCGACAAGGAGAACTGCGTGTCGCACAACGGCGGACTCATTCCGGTGCCGGGCCGCGACCTGATGGTGCAGGGTTGGTATCAGGGCGGCATCGACGTGAGCGATTTCACCGATCCCGATCATCCCTTCGAGGTCGCGTACTTCGATCGGGGTCCCGTCGACACGCCTGAAGATTCGATGAAGGTCGTCGCCGCGGGCAGTCCGGCGGGCAACGTCGCGAATGCCTCGAACGCCGCGACGCCTGCCGGCGGAACGGCCCGTGGCGCGGGAGGCAATCGTTTCCGCAACACGATCGGCGGCTCGTGGGGCGCCTACTACTGGAACGGCTACATCTATTCCTCCGAGCTCGCGCGCGGCTTCGACGTCCTCGAGCTCGTGCCGAGCGACAAGCTCTCGGCTAACGAGCTCGCGGCGGCAAAGCTGGTGCGGTTCACGGAGTACAATCCGCAGAGCCAGCCGCACATCGTCTGGCCCGCGGCGTTCCCCGTCGTGCGCAGCTATCTCGACCAGCTCGTGCGCGACAAGGGTCTCTCGGCCGCGCGCACGACGGCCATCGCGAAAGCGCTCGACGACGCGGAGAAGGAGACCGGCGCCGCACGCGGCGCGTCGCTGACCAAGCTCGCGACGGTGGTGGACGGCGATGTCGCGGGCGCGAAGGATCAAGCGCGCGTGAAGTCGTTGTCGGTGGAGATCAAGCGGTTGGCGGCGGTGTCGAAGTAGCCGTTGCGCACGGCGCTCGCCGGGAATCGCACGATCCGGCGAGCGCGAAAATGACGACGAAGCTTTGAGACGCGGGACGAGATTGGGAGCGTGCTCCCACTCGTCCCGCCGTCGCATCTGGACGGCCCGCCCGATCCGACGAAGTCGCTCCGGCTGATGGAGATCGTTCGGCGCGTCTTGCGCGAGCGGCGGTACAGCACGCGAACCGCGAGCGCCTATGTCCAGTGGATCCGTCGATTCATCCTGCATCATGGGCGGCGGCATCCCAAAGACCTCGGCGCCGAGCACGTGCGCGACTTTCTGTCGTCGCTCGCGACCGAAGCCGGCGTCTCCGCGGCGACACAGAACCAAGCGTTGGCGGCCCTCCAGTTCTTGTACGACCGCGTGTTGAAGCAGGGCCTCCTGCGAGTCGACGGCGTCGTGCCGGCGAAACAATCGCGCCGCGTGCCGGTGATTCTGAGTCAGGCCGAGGTGCGCGCGATTCTCGAGCACCTCAAGGACCCAATCCGTCTTTGCGCGCAGCTGATGTACGGCGGCGGTCTGCGACTCACCGAATGCGTCACCCTTCGCGTCAAGGACGTCGACATCGACCGCCGCGAGATCGTCATTCGAGATGGAAAGGGAGGCAAGGATCGCCGGACTCCCCTCGCCGAGTCGTGCATTCCCGCGCTTCGCCGTCACCTCGATGCGCGACAACGCGAAATCGCCTTGGACCGGCGTACCGACGTGCGGACGACGGGCATCTCCAGCGCTCTACTGCGCAAGACTCCGGGCGCCGACACGGATTGGCGCTGGCAATTCGTCTTCGCCGCCGCGCGAACCTTCGTCGACGACCACCGCGTGCGCCGCCGGCACCACGTGCACGCGACCGCGATCCAGCGTGCCTTCAAGGCCGCCGTCGACGCCGCCCGCATCCCGAAGCGCGCATCTTGTCATTCCCTCCGCCACTCGTTCGCGACCCACCTGCTCGAATCCGGCGCCGACATCCGCACGGTGCAGGAGTTGTTGGGCCACACGGATGTGAGGACGACGATGATCTACACCCACGTCCTGAACCGCGGCGCGCTCGGCGTTCGCAGCCCGGCGGACGCGCTGTGATGGACCGAGCCACCGCTCGCCGTCGGGGCCCTGAGTGGCCCGAGCACCGACCTTCGCGACCACCGATACCTCCCTTCCACGCCGCTCGGCCCAAACCCGACCATTCTCGCGCGCAACACTGCGAGCCCTTCGCAGCTTAATGCACCAGGACCCAAAACGCGCCGAAACTAAGTGCCTGATTCACGGCCACTTGCGCTTTCGCGCCAGCGGTCTCTTCGTTATTACACAACGTTTGCATTGCAGTCTTTAGCACATTTTCG
>Ga0157372_10002502_pt1 | contig 19934 bp, 13 predicted proteins | sample C55metaG_FD_115307 | JGI IMG/M metagenome (GOLD analysis project Ga0157372, IMG submission 115307) | Corn rhizosphere microbial communities from Kellogg Biological Station, Michigan, USA - C5-5 metaG | ecosystem: Host-associated > Plants > Roots > Rhizosphere > Soil | place: USA: Michigan... | reverse complement strand
CGGTACATGCCGCAGGTTCACGCGGATCCGATACCAGACATAGGACGACCCCCGCATGCGGTCCACCAGAATGTCGTCCGCCAGAAGACCGGCAGCTTCAGGATGCGCAGCCTTCCAGCGCTCCAAGCCCGCCTCGGCCGCAGCCTTGTCAGGGCTCTGCGCGACGACGATAAGCGGCACCTTGGACACGCGCCCAGCGCGCTTTGGCTTTGCTGGCCCAGTCTCCGCCGTCGCTTCCGCCAAACCCGCTGCGGGAGTGTCGTCAGCCGGAGCGGCTGCTTTTTTCTTCGACTGGCGCCGGAAGCGATGCTCGCCGAAGCCCTCCTGCAATTGATCCAAGAATTGCTTTCCCTTCGAGGGCGCTACTCGCTTGCCCTCACCTCCCTGCTTGGCAAAGTGCGGGGGCCACGGCGCATCGCCCACGCCCTCAGCCTCATCGCGTGCGGCTAGCTCCAGTAGCGCATCCAGCACGCCTGGGTGCTTGTCCATGTCCGCATTCGGATCGCCTACCTTCTCCAGTCTGCCCGGCACCGTCAGCACGGTGAAGTCTGCGGGATCGCACGTCATCACCTCGTCCCAGCGCAGAGGAGTGCTTACCCGCGCATCGGGCAGCGGGCGCACGGAGTAGGCCGAACACGTCGTCCGATCTTTGGCGTTCTGGTTGTAATCCAGAAACACCCCGTGCCGCTCTTCCTTCCACCACTTGCTGCTGGCCAGCGAACAGCGCTTCTCCACCTCCCGCGCCAGGGCCAGCGCCGCGCGCCGCACCTCAGTGAAAGTCCACCTCGGCTCGATGCGCACGTTGATGTGGATACCGCGCGAGCCGCTGGTCTTCGGCCACCCCTTCAAACCCAGCTCATCCAGCAGCGCCTTCACTTCCATGGCCACCGCACGCACGTCTTTCCACTCCACCCCCGGCTGGGGATCAAGGTCCACGCGCAGTTCATCAGGATGATCAAGGTCGGCTGAACGGACCGGGTGCGGATGCAGTTCCATGCAGCCGAGGTTCACCACCCACGCCAGTCCGGCGGCGTCATCGACGACCACTTCCTCCGCCGTCCGTCCTGAGGGGAACGACAGCGTCACGGTGCGCATCCACTCCGGCAACTCGCCGGGTGCGCGCTTTTGGTAGAAGGGCTCAGCCTCGGCGCCATTCACAAAGCGCTTCAACACCACGGGTCGGTCCACAATCCCGCGGAGCGCTCCCGGCGCCACCGACAGAAAATAGCGCACGATGTCGAGCTTGGTCAGCTTCACGCCGCGCGTGAAATACGGCTTCCCCGGGCTGCTGATTCGCACACTCCGCCCGCCAACCTCCAGCAACTCCGCGTCATCAGCCTTGGCCATCACACTACCTTTCCGTACCAGTGTGATGCGTACCCGCCGTGCCAGGGATGACGGGGCCCGATCTTCAGCGCGAGGTCGCGCTGCATCAACTGATTCCGATGTTTTCGTCACCGCAGCTATCAGCGGATCGGTGTCAGCGGGCAAATCCACCATAACGCGGGCCCAAGCTCTTCTATCGGGACAAACGAGTCCCGAACAGGGGCGCAGCCAGCTCAATCAGGATTGGCGCGTGGTCGGAGGGCTTTTCCTCGGCTCGTGGTCCTTTGTCAATCTCACATCGGTTGAGCATTGTTGCTACCCCCGGCGAGAGCAGGAAGTGGTCGATGCGAATGCCTCGGTTGTATTCGAAAGCGCGGCGGAAGTAGTCCCAAAAAGTGAACTGACCCGTTTCGCCTGGGTGCAACGATCGAAATGCATCAAGGTAGCCGCAAGCGAGCATGGCGCGATAGCGCGCCCGAGGCTCCGGCTGGAACAAAGCATCATGGATCCAAGAGGAAGGTTTGTGACAGTCGATGTCCTCCGGGATCACGTTGAAGTCGCCTCCTACTACGGTCGGAATCCCGTCCGCCAACCACAACTTCATCTGCGCAATCAGTCGATCCATCCATGCCAATTTGTAGGCGAACTTTTCTGTGCCAACCGGATTTCCGTTCGGCAGGTAAATGTTCACGATACGTAAACCTTCGATCATGACTTCCAGAAATCGGGCGTGACTGTCCAGATCGTCCCCAAACAGTCTTGTGCTCACAACTTCCATTGGCACACGCGACAGGATCGCAACTCCGTTATAGGTCTTCTGCGTGACTGCAGCGCTCTCATACCCGAGCTCTTTGAAGAAAAGCGAGGGGAATTCAGCTCCTTTGAGCTCCTGCATCAAGAGAACATCAACGGTCGAGACTTGTAGCCAGCGCCTGACGTGTTCTGCTCTAGCCCGAATCGAGTTCACATTCCAACTGGCGATGACCATGCTGGGCGCTCCTGAAATCTTCTGATGCTTCCATCATGATTGCAGCAGAAGAGCGAAATAACGAATATCAGGAGGAGGTCTCCCCTCCAGCTTTCAGCCGCTCTCGTGTTCCGGCTCTCCCGCTGCGGACCTAGTCCTGCCAGCAACAGCACCATTGACCACGCTTCGCTTTGTAATTCCGGCGTTCAAACTGTACTGCGTCGCCTGATCAGGGTCGCCGGTGGTCACATGGAGACGGTAAGGCGGTTTCGCACCGTACAGATTGAGTTCGTTGCCGAACTTCGAGAATGTTTGGCTGCACCGACTATTCGACTCCTCATTGGCGACCTGCACCCAGATCACGATAAGGGACGGCTGGTGACATGGCGACACCTGTCTCTCCCTGTCCCGGCGAACGTCGGCACAGCCTCAAAAGGCGTTCCAAAATCGAATAATTGGCGTTCATGTTTCAAAATGACCCATTGCGCGCTCTCCTGAGGTCAATCTTCGACATTTCGGTCCACCCGGGCACTACTTAGGTAAGCACACTGAAGGTTACTGATTGGCGATGCGCTGTTTCCTTCCTCAGGCTATAACTCAGCAAGCTCGCCGTAATGCTGGACAAAGATGATCAGTAGGAAGTTCTCTCATCGCCTCAATCGGGACGGCACAGTAGATTCAATTTGCCGCGAATGTTTTATCACTGTTGCGAACGAACACTGCGAATCCGACCTCGCGGCGAAAGAGCGCTTGCACTCCTGCAATCCCGCAATCGTTGAGCGGTATCGCCAATCCGCTCAACAATCGAAACCGTTGAAACTCATACAACGCAATGACTGACTTCGTCGTGGACTGCCGGCATTTCGAATTCTCATCGTGTCGCTAGCAAAGGCTAGCAGAAGCAGGTCCTGCGATGTTCTGGCCGAATTACCGCGTATGCGGAAGTCATCTCAGTTTTGGTGGTGGTGAGGGCTCAAGAGTCCTCCGTCTTAGGATGGAGGCCGGGGTCACACGGCGGTACAATCGCGGTAGTTCGCCCGGGGTGGCTTATGCAATCCGTTCCGATGAAACTGCTGCCCGCTCTTGCGCTGGTGCTGTGGCTTGCGTCGCTGACCTCTTCTTACCCCGCGCATGCTCAGGCTACTCAGCAATCGCGAGCGCAGAGGTCCACCAGCACGCCGTACAAAGGCGATCTCTCCATCTTCGAATATCCTGATCGCGACAAGAAGCTTCACATCGACCGCGTAATGGAACTGCTCAATATCGTTCAGGGCAAGACCGTGGCCGACGTCGGTGCCGGCTCCGGCTGGTTCACCGTGCGTGCGGCGGCGCGCGTGGGCCAGTCAGGTGAGGTATACGCTGAGGACATCAATCCCGACGCTATTGAATTCATCAGAAACCGAGCCGCCAAAGAAAACCTGGCGAATGTTCACGTCATTCTGGGTGAAGTGACGGACACGAAACTGCCGCGCTCAAGCGTTGACGCTGTGCTGATCCTGAAGACATATCACGAGTTCGCAGATCCGATTCCACTGATGAAACGGCTTCGCGATTCGCTCAAGGCCGGCGCCAAGGTCGGCATCATCGATCGTAATGGCAACGGCACAGACCACGGGCTTATGCCCGCGACCGTGGAGCATGAGATGGCGCAGGCCGGCTACCACCGCATCGGCAAATACGACTTCACCAAAGACGACGGTCAGGACTACTTTCTAATTTTTGCGGCCGATTGAGTTTGGAAACTACGCAGAGAAGCCTCTTGATTTCGGATCTCTTCCTGATTGCGGACCAACCACCAAGCGCTTTGAAAAATGGGCACAGTTTAATCTGGAAGCGTGGAATGACACGCTGATGCGGATCGCAATCGTTTCCGATATTCATGACAATCTCACAGCCTTCGAAGCTGTGCTCGCGGATTTTAAGGAGACATCGCCCGATGTAGTTCTGCATGGAGGCGACCTCGTTGGCGGCGGATCGAGTCCAGCGGAGGTGGTAGACCGTATTCGTGATTTGCAGTGGTCGGGAGTTCTCGGTAACTCGGACGAAGCGGTTGCCAGGCCTGAATCTCTGGAGGAGTTTGCAAGGCAGTCAGCAGCCCCGCGATCGCTCTGGGATGCGGTGCGCGAAGTGACGGCCTTCACTCGCGAAGCTTTGGGAAGTGAGCGGATCGCCTGGCTCGGTGCTTTACCTCGATCTATCATTCACGGACAAATAGCCTTGGTTCACGCCAGTCCCACAAGCGCGTGGCGCTCGCCACTTGCAGACGCAAGTGACAAAGAACTCCAATCGACGTTCTCGCCTCTTGGCCTGCGGATCGTTGTCTACGGTCACATTCATCAACCGTTTGTACGAGATCTACCCGGGCTTATGGTGATCAACACTGGAAGCGTAGGGCAATCTCTTGATGGCGACCGACGAGCTTCGTATCTGCTCTTCGACCATGGCAAGCCAATTATCCGCAGGATTCATTACAACATCGACCAGGAAATCGATTCGATCACAGCCAGCGGGCTTCCACGCGGCGATTGGATAAAACGGACACTTCGTGCTGCGCGTCCGCTCATGCCGTAGGAGACATCGTCAGCGCGTACACGCAAATGATCCAGCTTTTGGGTGGATTTGGATAACGGTCCGAGTTTCGCGCCCGCTCGTACTCTAAGTGGACGCAAAGGCCACCATGGTGTGAAGAATCCGCTTGCCTCCGTTGCGACCGCCCCGAGCACAGTCAGTGGTTCTCATCACCTGCGAGCAGAGCCGTTCGTTGGAACCTATCAGGAATTCAGCGCCATGTATTCATAGTGTGGACATCAGGGCCGGCAATGAAGGCAGTTCGTCCGTTTTCGCCGGGATAGGTAGGGCCGGCGGAAATCGCGGCCGCGAGTAGAAGCAGAGCGGCCGCGAAGACACGCGGAAGAACTGTGTCTGTGCGCTTCATCGTCAATCTCACTGTGGTTACGGATAAACAGCTGAACCGGCCTTCGCGCTCGATGCGCCGAGTCGGCTGCTCAATCGTGAACGTGCGTGGCGATGGTGTCGGTTTTTGGAGCCTATTGCTCAACCAGGTTAGCATCGCTTTCCGGCACCAACACTGCGGCCCGCATGTCCCCGTTCGGCAGTTGTCCCTTGGCGAGGATCCAGCCACGATCGGTGATGAAGCTTCCTTCCACCAGGTTGAGATCCGTGTGGTTCGTAACCAGCGTATTCAGGTCGATCATCGGTCCGGATCCATTCCATAGAAATGCATGCGAGGCGAGCGTCTTGTGTCCGTCCCACAGCCAGCTCTGGCCAACAACCTGGCCCTGGTCGTTCATCCCGAATGCGCGGCTGTAGTTATCGCCCGCGATCACGCCGAGGTCGATCATTTTGCTCTGCCGCCATCCAAACGCATGAAAATATATGTCATCGGGCAGCGCGCTGAACCCCGCGGCATCTCCGGAGTTGTTGATTTCCTCGGCGGCGGACTGTGTGCCTCCCAACGTGCCGAGGTCTGTCATGTGGCCCTGAGACCAGAAAAACGCGTGACAGTGACCAGACAGGTTGTAGTAGAACTGGCAGGCGAAGGGCTCGGACGCAAGACTCGACGCGCCCACGACATCGCCGCGCGAATTGATCGCGTTTCCCACACCGACCTGTCCGCCCAGGTTGCCCAAGTTCACCATCTCCCCCTTCCTCCAGAGGAATGGGGCCTGCGGGGCGGCTCCGAATGGGCCCGGAACCGTGCTCGTGCTTGATGTCCCGGTGATTCTTCCGGAGTTATTCATGGCATTGGGGAATGTACCGGTCCCGCCAAGCGTCCCGAGATCAAATTTCTCGCCTCCGCTCCAGCCGAAACCGCGGATCTGCGATATACCATCGAAGCCGGCGAACCCTGAGGTATCCACAATCCCGTTTTCGGCGGCTCCCATTACAAAGCCTTCGTCCGTCACGGAGATCGCGATACTGAACCCGCCGCCGAACGTTCCGAGGTTTCGAATTTCACCATGATCCCAGACTGTTGCCACAAAAACCGGCAAACCCGTGAGTGGATCGAATTCGCCGTCGTCCGACTGGCCGACCGTCACGCCCCGCGCGTTGGCAGCATTGACCCAGCCGCCATAACCGCCAGGAAGGACACCGAGGTCGATTAGAGTTCCCCGCCTCCACCGGAAGGGATGCATCGCAAGGCATGTGCTCGAGCTGTTGCCCCAGCAAGCCAGGTCGTACGGGTTCGTTCCGGTGGTATTGGCGGCGCCCACGACGATTCCGGTATTTGTGATAACGCCCGCACTGCCGTTGTAGTCACTATTTGGTCCGCCAAAGGTGCCAATCTCATACAACACGTATCGCGTCGATTCGTCTTTCTGGGCCCGAAGTCCCATCGAGAACAAAGCAAGCCCGCCGAGAACGAGGAGCTTGCGCGTGTGTGATGCTGCTCGAAGTCTCATGTCGCCTCCTTCACCTTCAATTGCGCGGCTCGAGCGGGTCACCCAAGCCATGCCACCATAAGAACTCAATTCGTTGATCGTAAGAATGAACGCATGGGGGAACCAATCTCCTGATAACGAGCTGCCGGTCTGCCGATACCTGCGGAAATCCCAGAGCAGATCGATCAGCCTTCGGCACATTTTCTTGTGTGGGAGGATTTTGCCCGCGACTGAGGAACTACGACCCGGTGTATACTCTCGCTACGCTCGAATATGTCCCTCACCCTGAGTGACTTATGTGTTTCAGCCACGATGTGACAGGCCTCCTCACACGATGGGCCCAAGGCGATCAGGATGCCCTCGGCCAACTCACGCCCCTCGTCTATCGGGAACTCCATCAGCTCGCCGCCAGTTACCTGCGGAGGGAGCGGGGCGGCCACACACTGCAGCCCACAGCACTGGTCCATGAGGCGTACCTCCGGCTGGTTGAACAGAGCAATCCGAACTGGGAGAACCGCTCGCATTTCTACGGCGTCGCGGCGCGCATCATGCGCCAGATCCTGGTCGACCATGCGAGGCGCAGAAACTCCGGGAAGAGGGCGGGATTGAAGGTGCCGCTCGAGGAGGCTTTCGGCTTTCCGCTCCAGCAAAGCCAGATCTTGCTGGCGCTGGACACGGGCCTGAACGCGCTGGAAAAGTTTGACCCCCGAAAGTGCAAAGTCGTCGAGCTGCGCTACTTTGGCGGACTCTCCATGGATGAGATCGCACGAGCGCTGGCCATTTCTGCAGTGACCGTCCGGCGTGATCTGCGAATGGCGGAAGCGTGGCTTCACAAAGAGATACAGAGCACATAGGTACTCCGTGACTCCGGAACGCTGGGCGCAAATCGAAGACCTTTTTCATCGCGCAGCGGAATGCGAGGCCGACGCCCGCGCGGCTTTACTGGCCGAAGGCTGCGGCGAAGACGTGGACCTACGGCACGAGGTGGAAGCGCTTCTTTCTTCCGATGGAACCGCGGACGGGTATATGAAGGCGGCCATCGATTCGCAGCTGGACGAATTCGCATTTCCTTTGAAGGGCCGGACCGTCGACCATTACCGTATCGTGCAGGGTCTTGATGGCGGAGGCATGGGACTGGTGTACCGGGCCGAGGATATTCGTCTCGGCCGGGCGGTGGCCCTCAAATTTCTGCCGGAGGACATGGCCGGCGACCCTGGCGCCCTGCGCCGCTTCGAAAGGGAAGCGCGCGCGGCCTCAGCTCTCGAACATCCCGGCATCTGCCCCGTCTATGAGTTCGGCGAGCACGATGGAGTGCCGTTTATCGTGATGCCGCTGCTGGAAGGACAGACGCTGCGCGAGCTGATCGCTTCCGCCAGTCGCAGCCATTCCTTTCTTGCCCTCAAGGACCTGCTGGTTTGGGCAATTCAGATCGCCGAGGGCCTTGAGGCTGCGCATCAGCTGGGTTTCATTCACCGCGATATCAAGCCGGCAAACATCTTCATAACAAAACAAGGTCAGGCAAAGATTCTGGATTTCGGGGTAGCAAAACTGGCTTCCGAGCTGACGCCGGCCGGGATGGAGGCCGGCATCACTCCGGATGGGACATCCGGGACATCCGATCCACTGCTGAGCCGCACTGGACTTGCAATCGGGACGGCCGGGTACATGTCGCCGGAGCAGGTGCGCGGGGAAAAGCTGGACGCGCGCACTGACCTGTTTTCCCTGGGCCTTGTGCTCTATGAAATGGGCACGGGCCGACGCGCGTTTCGGGGAGACGCCGCGCAAACTGCAAAAGAAATTCTGTCCAAGGATCCGCACCCGGTGCGCGGGATCAATCCAAGCATCCCGGCGAGCCTCGAAAGGATTATCGGCAAAGCTCTGCGCAAAGATATCCGGCTTCGATACCAGAGTGCCGCGGAGATGCGCGCCGATTTGGATAAGGTCAGGCAGCAGGCGATGCCCGCAATGCGGTGGACGAAGTGGGTAGCGCTTGCATTTGCGTTTACGCTCCTTCTGTGCGCAGGCGCAGTCTTGTGGATCGTTAAACAGCAGCGTCAGGGCGGGGCCGCTCCTCCGGAATTCAAGCTGCGGCAACTAACGACCAACTCCGCTGAGAATCATCTGCTGAATGGCACCATTTCTCCAGATGGGAACTACATCGCATACACGGATCTGAGAGGTCTTTACATCAGACGAATCGACTCCGGAGAGGTGCGGGCGATCTCCCTGGGCGGTCAGACGGTGGATGCATTCAACAATTACCCGTCTTGGTTCGCCGATAGCCGCGCCTTCGTCGTGAACACTATACCCGAAGCTGTAAATACCAGTGAACACACCCCGATGAACGCAACCATATGGAAGGTCTCGGTTCCGTCAGGCCAAGCGAAACAGCTGCGCGGGGATGCGTTCGCATGGTCTGTCTCGAAGGACGGATCCCAAATCGCCTTCGCTGCCAATGGCGGCAGACATGGGCCCCGCGAAGTTTGGCTCATGGGACCGAACGGGGAAAACGCTCACAAGCTTTACGGAACGGATGAAAACGAGGAGATCACTGCAGTCGGCTGGTCGCCTGACAGCCAGCGGATCACGTACGTGCTAAGCAGTAACGGAACAGATACTACCTACAGCCGTGATCTGAAAGGCGGTCCTCCCGTCGTCGTCATGTCTCCCGCCGAGTTGGATTCCACGCCCGGAGGCTTGACGCTTCCCGACAACCGGACACTTTACTCCCGCCTGGAGCCGGGCGCGCCGGAAAGCACATGTAACTTCTGGATTGCGAGAGTGGACCCTCGAACATTGAAACCGACGGAAAAGCTTCAACGCCTCACCAACTGGACTGGATTCTGCATGGATCCAACCAGCTCGACAAGCGATGGCAAACGGATCGCGTTCTTGAAGTGGACGAGTCACCGGACCATATATATGGCAGACCTGGATGCGGGCTTAATCCGCCAGTCCCGCCACTTCACAATGGATGAAACAGGCGATAGCCCGATCGACTGGACCCCTGACGGCGCATTCATTGTTTTCTGGTCGGTGCGTAATGGCAATTCCATGCTCCTGAAGCAGCCGCTAAATGGAGAGATTCAAGAGACCATCCTCTCGGTGCCCGGCAACCTGACAGAACCGTTTGTTAGCGCCGACGGGAAATGGGTCATGTGGCAGTCCGCAGCCGCACCCGGCCGGGAGTGGCAAGAGCTGATGCGTGTTTCTATTCACGGTGGAGCTCCGGAGAGTATCGTCCGGTTACGATCCGGCACCGAGGCTCAATGCGCTCGATCCCCTTCGAGCATTTGCGTCCTTGCGGAGCGTACTGCAGATCGAAAGGAGGTTGCCGTCAGCTTGTTCGATCCGCTTCGGGGCCGCGGTTCTGAACTCGCCAGATTCGATTTGGACGAAGCGTACCGATTGAACGGAAGGCTCTCGGGCGATGGCACTCGATTCGCGCTCCTCACCGGTCCGGCCGACCCGATCCGGATTATCTCGCTACGCGGCCAGCCTGAACGCGAGATCCCGACGCCTGGGTTGGACGCCAAGCAGTTCATCGGCTGGAGCGCAAACCACCGGGGCTTTTACGTGACCAACCTCGCCAAAGGGGGCATGGACCTGTTCTTCGTCAATATGACGGGCCACTCGCGAAAGCTATGGCATAACGATGGCGATTTCGCTCCGGTCGCGATCGAATCTCCCGACGGGCGCCATCTTGCGGTCCAAGGCTCGACACTCGATCAGAACCTGTGGCTCATGGAGAATCCCTGAAGCAAAGGCGAAACGTACGCACGACCGTGTCGCATTTGGAGAGCCGGAGCGTCCTCTATCGGGCGGCGCTGAAGTTGGGCTTACTCGCCAACTTTCCTCGATCCGGCGAATTGTTTTCTCTGTGATGATCGGTTTGCCCCTGAGTTTCCGCATGTAGGGATGGGAGAGAGCCCGGGTAGAGTGCCGGTTCTCTCTCCCCAGACCATCTACACAGGGAGAGAGTTATGGACTTCCCCGCCCGCCGCATTGGCACCATCATCCTTGCATGTATCAGCCCGGCAACCCTGCTTGGAGCTCAGCACCATCGATACAGGCTCGTCGACCTCGGAACCCTAGGTGGCCCGCACAGTTACGGGGAAATCAACGGTTGGGGCATTCGTCTCCTGAATGACGCCGGCGTTGTCGGGTCGTTCGCCGACACCGCTCAACCGGATCCGGATGCTCCGAACTGCAACCTGCCCGACTGTTACCTCGCCCATGCATTCCGCTGGAAGAACGGCTCAATGGAGGACCTCGTCTCTCTGCCGGGCACAAACTTCAGCGCCGGCGGATCGATCAATGCGCGCGGGTGGATCGCAGGGCAGGGGACGAGTCCCACAATCGACCCCAATCTCGGCGTGCACGAGGGCCGCGCGCTCCTGTGGACAAACAAGGACATGATTGACCTTGGCGATCTCCCGGGAGGGCACGAGAGCCTGAGTGTCTATGTCGATGACAATGGCCAGGTCGTCGGATTCTCCGACAACGGCGTGCCCGACGTGAATTCCTTTTTCTTCTTCCCTACTGGAACGCAGATCCGTACGTTTCTATGGCAGAACGGAAACATGCGCGACATTGGTACCTTGGGCGGAGCAAGCGCCGTTCCCGGGGTAAATTGCAACGGTCAGCCGCGAAATTTCATAGTAGGCGCTTCTTTCGTCAGCGATCAGGTGAACGCGGCTACAGGGGTACCCACCGTCGCTCCCTTCCTCTGGAAGGATGGCGTGATGACCAATCTCGGTTCGCTCGGGGGCACCATCGGATGGGCGCAATGCTCCGATCCGAGCGACGACATCATCGGGATTTCCAATCTAAGCGGCGACACCAATACCCACGCGTTCCTGTGGAAGAACGGGCAAATGCATGATCTTGGCACTCTGGGGGGACCCCACTCCGAAGCCATCTGGATCAACCAGTCCGGATTGATCGTGGGCTCGGCCGATCTGCCCGGAGACAACCTTCACGACGCCGTGATTTGGAAAAACGGAGTAATCAAGGATCTGGGCACGGTTGACGGCGATGCATGCAGCCGCGGACGGGGTGTCAACGCACGGGGTCAGGTCGTGGGCCTCTCTTCGGATTGCCACACCTCGCTGCACGCAGTCTTGTGGGAAGGCGATGGTCCGCTTGTCGATCTGAACACGTTGATTGCTCCCGGTTCCGGATGGCAACTCTCGCTGGCATTCGACATAAACGATGGCGGAGAAATTCTCGCCATTGCAGGGCCTGTCGGAGCCACTCCCAGCGACGATCTCGGGCATCTGGTGCTGCTGAAACCCTGCGCACCGGACGATGATGGGTGCGCCGACACCGCCGATCCTGCTCCAGCGATTCAGGCGAATCCGCCGGCACATATCACCACTGCGATCCACGGAAGCCCAAAATCCTACCGATCGCCCGTAGAGGAGAACGTTGCCGCGTGGCGTAACCGGTTCGCCCGTCACTTCAACGTTCCTCGATAACCTCACGTGGTGAGCAGGAGAAACCACCTGCTCAAACCAGTTCGGCGAGAGCCGCGCTGCGACGAGTGCGGCGCTGCTCTCCCGCCGAGTGATTGCTATATTGCCCAGCGAAGTTGCTGGTGTACGACGGGCTGCGACCTCCTCCGGCACTACTCTACGTGCTTTGTTCCCCAGTTAGGACCGAATGCTCCGGCAATGAGCCGCCTTTTATGGGATCCGTCTGGATCCATGACGAAGGTATCGAATGAACCGGGCGAAAGGCGGTCACTCATGTAGAGGATCTTGCTTCCATCTGGCGAGTACACGGGTAAAATGTCCATATGGCCCCCGCCGGTCAGGCGACTCGATACCCGCGCTTCGAGTCCCGAGAACGAAGACTGTCCAGCACCGCCCATTCGATGTGATCGAGCTCAGGAAGGCCAAGCCTTGTTCTGGGTCTTTTTGGTTTAGGACCATTTCGCTTACCGTGTCTGCTCATGCCGGCCTGCCTCCACGCGGATGGAATGAGGCTACTCCGTAAGTGACGGATAGGCCGTTACGCGTCAGGTGACATTCCTGCCACCAAGCCGACTTATCGGGAAAATCCTCCCGGCCCTTGGATCCGCTGCTTTTCAACCCTGAGAAATGTGACCAACTGCTCGCAGCCATCATTTCCGCTTGCCATACAACTACCTATAATCGCCACACGAGAGTTGAGTCGGCTGAGATGGTCACCTTCAGACGTCGAACACTCTTCGAGCATCCAGTCAATTCTTCCCTAACCGGGTTCGAACGTCATTGTCTAACGGCCATAAGCGACTCAGGCTGCCGGCAGATTAACGTCATTTCCTTCTCAAAGACCGAACGCTGCGCCACGGATCTGAAAACGAAACAGGAGGCCCACGTTGCACGAACTGCGGTTTGCCATTCGAATGCTGCTCAAGCAGCCCGGTTTCAGCCTAATAGCAGCCCTTACTCTCGCGTTGGGAATCGGCGCAACCTCGGCAATCTTCAGCCTCATTCAGGGCGTGCTGCTCACACCGCCTCCCTATCAGAAGCCCGGCCAGCTCATGCTCGTTCCAAACGTCCGCACCGACGGAAAAGAGATGGAGCGGCCCCGCGGCTGGCCAGCCGAACAATGGATGAATTGGGGCAAGGAAGCGAAGTCTCTGCAGGGAATTGCCGGTTACGACTGGACCTTCAATTTCCTCATTCACAATGACGGCAGCCACTCCATGCAGGGGATGGTCGTCACCCGGGACTACATGCTCGTGATGGGTCTGCGCCCGTCCGCAGGACGTGGCTTCGCCGATGCCGATTTCCAGCAGGGGCCCACCAAAGCAATCCTCATCGGCTACGAGTTCTGGCAGCGCGAGTTTGGCGGAGATCCACAGATCATCGGCAAAACCGTTCGCATCAGTCGGTGGCAGGTTAATCCCACAGTCGTCGGCGTGATGCAACCGGACGTGCGATTCTTGCCGTCACCCGGCGCATCAAAAGAACCCAACTACGACGTCAACGCCAAAGTCGACTTCTGGATCCCCGCGGAACCGGATCCCAAGAGTCTGAAGGAACCCGATTGGAACGTAGTTGCACGTCTTCGCGATGGCGCGACTCAGCAGCAGGCGCAGCAGGAACTGGCGGTACTCGCAGCCAGAGAGGCGCAGACCGAGAAAAAGTATGAAGGCTTCGCGCCGAGCCTTCAGTCGCTCACAGACGAAATGAACCGGGACGGCAAGCGGATTCTCCTGCCGCTCCTCGGCGCCGCAGCCCTGGTACTCCTCATCGCATGTGGAAACGCGGCCGCTCTGCTTCTGGTGCGAGGACTGCAAAGGCAACAAGAGTATGCGGTCCGCAGCGCGATGGGCATGGGTCGCGTCGCAATTCTCAGGCAGGTCTTGATGGAGAGCATGCTTCTGGCTGCTCTGGGTGGGATAGTGGGTGTCGGACTCGCTGTAGGCGCTGTGAAACTCTTCACGCACATTGCAGGTCGCGCCGTTCCGCGCCTCGAGGGAGTGACAGCGGGCTGGACAGCGTTAGGTTCGGCGCTTGCAGCCGCATTGATAGCTGCATTTTTCGCAGGAGCCTTCCCCGCGCTTCGAGCGCTTCGGTCAGATCCTATGGAAGTGTTGAAAAATGCCGGCCCAAAAGGGACCGCGGGTAGCGGAGATCGTCGACTCCTGCAGGGCGTCACGATGTTGCAGACAGCCCTGACATTGGCGTTGCTGGTCGGCGCAGGCCTGCTGATCCGCACCATGGTCAAGATCGCCGACGTACCCTCCGGCTACAACATGGGAAGAATCCTCACCATGAGCGTCACAGAGGTGCAGAGCCGCGATACCTGGGGCAGCTTCCATCGCCAGGCGCTCGAACGCGTCGCCGCACTCCCCGGCATTCAGAATGCTGCCTTTGCCTGGGGAGTCCCACTCACCGGTAACAATTGGCCGGCCATCATGGACATCGAAGGGCAGCCTCCGTCACTCAAGGAGAGTGACAAGCCCGGATTGCCCATGCGCGCCGTCACCCCTGATTACTTCAACCTGATGGGCATGGCATTGATCGACGGCCGCCAATTCCGTTCCAACGATGACGACAAGGCGGCAAAAGTCGCCATCGTGAACGAAGCGTTTGCGCAGCGCTTCTTCCCGAAGAGCAATGCAGTCGGGCGAAAAATCTGGTTTGGCGACCGCAGCAAGCCCGGCATTGAAATCGTTGGCGAAATCGCAAATGGCCGGACCGATGACCTCACCCGAAAGGCCTCGCCCGAGGTCTATCTTCCCCTCTGGCAGGCGCAGGCATTTTCAAAGCACCTTGTTGTCCGCACAGCCGCAGACCCGCGCGCAGTGGTTGTCGAAGTGGAACGCGCTTTGCGCTCCGTCGATCCAACGGCCGCCATTGAAAACGTGAGGACGCTGGAACAGATTCGCGACGACTCCCTGGCCTCGCGCACCTTCGCAATGAATCTCCTCGCCGGTTTCGCGGTCATCGCAAGCGTCCTCACCCTGGTAGGAATCTACGGCGTGCTTTCCCTATCGGTCGCCTCACGGCGTCGCGAGTTGGCAATCCGCAGCGCGGTGGGCGCTCAACAGAGCGACATCAGCAAGTTGATCTTCGGTGAAGGCTTCCGCCTGATCGCCGGAGGCGTTCTAGTAGGCGCAGTGCTTGCAGTCGTTCTATCGCGCGTCCTTCGTTCGTTCCTCTTCGAAGTGCAACCCGGAGACCCAGTGACGCTGCTTTCAGTCGGAGCGTTGTTCGTCGCAGTGGGACTTCTGGCCTGCTGGGTTCCCGTACGCCGCGCGCGCAATGTCGATCCACTGGAGGCCCTTCGCTACGAGTAGATTCCGACCTGGATCAGTCCAACGATCTTCAACATCACCAATTGAGTCCAGAATTCGACAGCCGGTCCTGCACAATGGTCTCGGTACGATGTTGCGGGGTAGCAAAGCTCGATCATCCCAGCCAGCACGATGCTAACTAATCACGACTACGTTCCCGGCTAAGCTGAGGAGCGGGCGACGACTTAGATCTGCTTGTCAGTACCGATAAACCAGCGTCTTGGCCGGCATCGGCTAGACGAGGAGTCGCCATGTCATCGCCGGAAAACGACTGGTCCTCGGTGTCTCAAATGAGAAGCTAGGCCGTTCTACGGCAAGTGGAGATGCAAGCACACTGAGAAAGTTGTCGCGCCAGCATCTTGGTGCGGATATGGCCCAGAAATGCAGGCAGACGCGTGTTCCTGCTCATCGCCACGAAGACAATGAGCAGGAGTGCCGCAGATCAACTTGATCCGGTCACCGTGTCAGGGCTGCACGCGCGCTCCCCAATCGGGGAGGGGGCATCCGTCCGTGCATTCTGAGAGAAGGTTCAGGCCAGTTCCATCGCTGTTCATCACATAGAGGTGCCCGTTCGGATCGGAAAGCGGCATGGCGTTGAACAGTATTTTGGTTCCGTCGGGAGAGTACACGGGGTTTCCAGCATTCAGTTCTGCGGGATCCGTTAACTCTCTGAGTCCAGTTCCGCTAACAGTGCTTGTCCAGAGATTGGTCGAGTTTTCGGTGTTCTGATGGTCATAAAAGACCATGTGGCGTCCGTCGGGCGACAGGTCGGCACCGCCAGCCTCTAGCGCGGCGGCGGTCAATCTCCTCTGGCCGGATCCGTCCGCATTCATGATCCACAATGCAGAGACGAGTCCCCCAACATTGCTGGAGAAGATGATGCGCCGTCCATCGGTGGTGTATTCCGGCTGGTAGTCATCCCATAGACGGTCAGTGATCTGGCGTCGGTCGGTGCCGTCGGCATTCATGGCCACGAGGTGGTGAAAACCGAAGCCAGGTGAGAACAGATTCGAGAAGACGATTCTCCTGCCATCCGGCGACCAGCGGGGAAAGATATTCTCCGTGCCATCATGCGTGATTTGCGTCAATCCGGTTCCATCGACGTTGATGACGTAGAGTTCGACGGCCCCGGTCATATCATGACAAAACACAATGTGCGTGCCATCAGGAGAATAGTCGGGGAACCATGCCAGATTTTCGGTCGGCGGTAGATCGGTGACCTGGAACAGATCGCTTCCGTCCGGATTCATTGTGTAGAGTTGCCATGTGCCGGTAGTTTGAGAGGTGAATGCAATCCTGCCGTTGGCTCCTTTGTAGGTAGCATGCGCCACCGATGGTGCGGTCAGCAGCGCGATGAGGAACAGGACCGCCGATGTGAACCAAAGCTTTTCGGCCGCAAAGATTCTGCTGTTCATACTTCTCCCTCCGTCTTCGTTGTGGATAGCTAGTTCGGCTAATTGGCCATCGATCGCATTAATCGGTCGCAGGTCCCCAGCGCGGCAACGAACCTCCCGATTCAAGCTCGATGGGAGCTGCGCCCTTATCGCGTTTGTGCCCTGTTGGCGGAGAATTCCTCGATGCGGCGTTCCCATTTCTCAACGCCGGAAGGGAAATTAGGCGACGCATTTCCCCGGTATCGGCCTTCATCACGTAAATCCCCGAGCTGCTAAAGTCCGGTGCGAACCGCTCGAACACGATCCAGTTCCCGTCAGGCGACCAGGACGGATTGTTGTCGTGAGGAGCGGAGTTGTAGTCGTTCCCGTTATGCGTGAGTTCCCGCATGTCGGTGCCGTGAGTGCTGATCACCGCGATTGTTTGGTTCTGTGGGTTACAGCAGTGGGTCTGGAACGCGATGCTCGCACCATCGGGCGATACGTCCGGGCGTCGAGCGCCAATTTCTGCCGGCGTGATCTGCCGTGGGTATTCGGTCGCTGCCGGGTCGATGGCGTAGATTGCGTCCATGATCCCGCCGGCCTGGTCGGCCTGAAAGTAAACGGTCCCTCCTTCCGGAGAGTATCTGGCGCCGAAATCATGCACTCCGGGAGTGGTGTGCGTTGTGATCTGGCGAAGTCCGGAACCGTCGACGTTGATCGTGTAGAGTTGCACGATCAGTGGCCGGCCCGTGTCCGCAAGGACGTCATAACCTCGGGAGAAGATAATGGTATTCCCGTCCGGCGAGAAGCTGGGCCTTTCTTCGGTGATGCCGGGCTCGGAAAGCAACAAGTGTTGATTGGTTCCGTCGCCGTTCATGATCCAGAGCTGGCCGACGAAGTCGGGCGCCGGGAACTCGCAAAAGACAATCTTCTTCCCATCGGCCGACCAGGATTCCCATGATGCTGAATTGTTATCTCCGAGATTCGTGAGTTGCCGGACATCGCCTCCGTCCGGGTTCATCGTGTAGATGTCAGGACCAAAAACGAATGCGATGCGCCCGTTCTTTCCTGAGAACGAAGCGTAGGCTGTGGAGACGACCACACCAGCAAACAAAAATGTGGTGGTCAATCCCGCGACGAAGCGTTTCAATTTAAAAACCATGAGACCTCCTCGTGGTAGTGCCGACAATCTGGTTTGAGTGCCGTCGAGTTTTGGTATGGAAATGAATCACCAGTTGCGTAGTGATCCACTGCTTCGGGGCGTGCCGAGAGAAGGAACGCGATAGGGAGCAGTTCTGTGACGGAGTATCGTCTTCAACGTCTGGCTGGGCACGAAAATGGACCGATTCGCTGATGCCGATCTTGGCAGACCAGATTGTAAATTTGGACTTTGCTCCGATCTTCGACAGCCATCATCGACCCCGTTGTCGTCGCACGGGATCAACACGATTGCATGGAAGTCTCCATCGGGCAACAGGCCCGAACCCGCAATCTCCCCTCGATCGTTGATGGTTTCGCCATCGGTGATTCTGAGATTCGAACCTGGGGGAACAAAATCATTCAGGTTGATAATGGAACCGCCGGGCTGCCAAAGAAATCCATGCACCTCGAATCCGTCTCGCGTGCATCCAGAGGCACCCACTACCTGGCCCCTTGAGTTCATGAAATGAGGGATGCTGCAGGCATCGTCATTGATCGTTCCGATGTCAGTCATCACTCCGTCCTTCCAGAAAAAGCCGTGAAATTCCAGATCATCGACAGTTGAGGCCACACCGGTAACTTCGACCGCGTCGTTCAGCCAGTTGGCTACTCCGAAGGTTCCTCCAAACGTACCCAAATCTTCCATTCTTCCGTGTTCCCAGAGGAACGGGTGGAACAACACGTCTCCCGGCAGGTCGGAATTTCCGGCGACCTGGCCGCGTTGATTGATCGTGATGGCCTCGGCACAAGTGCCTCCGAGGGTCCCAATGTCTGTCATTTGGCCGCTTTGCCAAAAAAACGGGTGGGTGATGATCGGGAAGCCGCACAGGTTAGGGTCGGGAGGCGGTGCTGAACCGACGTACGAGTTCCCCGTTACCTGTCCCCGGTTATTGATAAATGATGGCGATGCGTCCGCGCCGCCCAGCGTACCGAGATCCCGCATCCGTCCTTTCTCCCACATAAATGCGCGGGTTTGTGTAGCCCAGCCAAACAGGGAATAGGAGTCGGGTATCGCATTGGCGGCCACGCCAATGATCTCGCCGCGCTCATTGATAGCTCCCGCCAGGCTTTGCGTCCCGCCGAGTGTGCCAAGATTGATGGAGGTTCCGTCTTTCTCCCATAATGTGGCGAATCCTTCCGGACCACCAAGGACGGGATCGATATGACCGTTGTCGGAGAGGCCGACCACCTGGCCGCGGTCATTACTCCAAATCGCGAAGCTGCCCAACCCTCCGGGAAGTGTGCCGAGATCGGTGAGGACGCTTGGCTCCCAGCGAACTGCGTGAAAAAAGTATCCTTCCGGATTCGATGGATCGGGGATGCTCGTATCGGCAAAGCCCACCACCATCCCACGGTTGTTGATGTAGGGGAATTCGACTGTCTCGGCGCTGTTCGGGCCGCCGAGCGTTCCCAGGTCTATCAGTCTGTATTGAACTTGCGCCTGTCCAACGATACGAGCCGGCAAAGAGAATAAAGCAGCGAATGTTGCGACCGCCATCATGGGGGGGAATGACCATCTGATATGCATTGATCTCTCCTGCTTTGGGGGGCAAGCCATTTAGCATCTCGTTCACGCACACCAACCTCGCCCAAAGCGGGGTAAAACTCGATGCAAAAAAGGTCACGATGTTATGACATTGCTGTGACAGGCACTAAGTGCGCGGGAAAGACCGCTTGTAAGCTCCTGACCGGCCGTAGCTTTTCGGCCGGTTTCACCTTTACAAAGAATCAGAAAACCAGTGATACAATCCCGTACACCCGGAGTGCCCCTTGCTCGGAGAAGGCCTGTCCCGCGATCTCGTCCGATTCGATGACTTTGAACTCAATACGCGCACTGGCGAACTCTCCAGGGAGGGAATTGAGGTCGCCCG
>Ga0157372_10002500_pt1 | contig 19941 bp, 14 predicted proteins | sample C55metaG_FD_115307 | JGI IMG/M metagenome (GOLD analysis project Ga0157372, IMG submission 115307) | Corn rhizosphere microbial communities from Kellogg Biological Station, Michigan, USA - C5-5 metaG | ecosystem: Host-associated > Plants > Roots > Rhizosphere > Soil | place: USA: Michigan... | reverse complement strand
GTTGGATTAATACTGTAATTAGTCCAGGCATCCTGAACCGTAGGCAGGCCGGCCCGCGCTCTTACGCGGTTTACGTAGGTATATACATCAGCTACAGGCCCCTGAGCTTCATTTAATGCCTCTGAATAAAGCAAATACAGATCAGACAAACGCATTTCGGGCCAAGGGTAATTGATATAGGTAACCGTTGCCCATTCGTAGCGCCAGTTAAGGGCTTTTTTCATATAAAAACCAGCAATTGGTATAGGTGAAGATTGGCCTACTTCAGCACCACGGGCCTTCATCCACCAGGTATCTTCATCGGTTTTAGTTGGGCTGTTGGCCATATACCAAACACCGCGGTCAAATCCCAGATCGGCATAGTAGCGCGGTTCCCTGTCAAAATTAAGCCTTGCAGTTGTTTCCCCTTCTTTGATGTTAAAACGCTCGTCATGTGTACCAACCCTTAGCTGAGCTATATCACTAAAATCAAGCGTTTTATCTTCGTTAATCGGCACCCCGTTTTTAGTGTAGAACATCTTAGCCATTTTTAAGGTAGGGCCAAGTAACGGGCGATTGGCTGACTTTGCGGCATCGGCATTGTTAAAATCATATTGCCCGGCGCACATCGACTGGAAGAATGAATTATAGTTGATGTTATTATTGGCAGTTAGCCCCCATATCAGCTCTTCATTCCACTTTTCGCTCATCGCGTTTCTTATACCCATTTGAGTCATAGTAGTTTGACTAAGTGGATTAGTAGGTGTAGGAAACGTATAAAGGCGTATATTTTGCGACTCGCAAAAATCAATGGCTGCTTTGCAGGCATCGGCAGCGCGCTGCCATTTTTCGGCACTAAAAGTGGGGTTAAACAACTGCTCGCCATCCTTATTCTTGAATGAATTATAATCCGGGTTGCCATTAAACAACGGGCTCGCCGCCGTTACTAACAATTTGGCTTTCATACTCAAAGCAGCCGCCTTGGTAACACGCCCCAGTTCACTTCCTTCATTCCTGATTGTTAAAGGTAATTTTGCGGCAGCCTGATCATATAACCCGGCTATATAATTTACTACTTCATCAACCGGCCGGCGTTTTACCCGTATATCGTCAATGGAGGCGTCAATAGGCAGATTTTTATCGATAATGGGGATTGGCCCATAAGCCCTGAAAAGTTGAAAATGATAAAAAGCCTTTAAAAATTGAGCTTCTGCAATCCAACGCTCACGTGTGTCAATATCCAAATCAAGCACTTTGCTTTTGTCGCTTACATTTTCAATAAAAACATTACAATCCCGTATAGCCTTATAGTTCGCAGCCGCGTCCCTGGTACCATTCATATAATTAGCAATAGGATCTGACGAGGTTTGGAATCCTCTGGGCAACTGCAGTACATTTGTTGAACGTATGTGATTTGCAGGGTCTTCCACCCAAACTTCATCACCGGCGGTAAGCCCAACATTATAAGTGGGATCTGTTTCCGTAGGTAGGTATGAGTAGCAGGTAAACAAATACTTTTCGGCCTCGGTTTGTGAAACAAAGGCGTTGGCTATTGTTGATACGTTATCAGGTACAACATCCAAAAAAGATTTTTTACAGGATGTTACCGGCACAATCATTATTAAGATCATTATTACCATGGAGATATTTCCCTTTGGTGTTTGATTTAATACCGATTGCTTAATTTTTTGTATAAAATTACTTTTCATATAATTAATTTGAAAGCTTTAAAATTCTACCCGCAGGCCCACGTTAAATACTTTTTGAATTGGGTAACCCAATCCGGAGGTTCCCATTTCGGGGTCCCAAAGCTTAAAGCTGCTGAAGGTTAACAAGTTTAAGCCGTTTAGATAGATACGTGCGCTATTCAAATGGATAAATTTGAGTTGACTCTTATTGAAATTGTATCCAAGTTCTGCCGACTTCAGGCGCAGGAACGAGCCATTTCTTAACCACCATGTTGATGTTGGAGAATTTGGTGTAGCGCTGTTGTTGGCTTGTATGGTATTACTTAAGCGTGGCCAAAACGCGTAAGGGTTACGATTATCCTCAGACCAGTGATCATCGGCAATTGATTTTAACAGACCGCTTTGGTTACCTGTATTAAGGCCATTGTTCTGCAGGCCGCTCACTAAATAAAACGGAGAAATATCTGCTGAATTGATGACAAAAGAAGACCTTGCCGAGCCCTGGAAAAACGCGCTGATATCAAAGTTTTTATACCCAACAGAAAAACCGAAACCGTAGATAATTTCCGGCACTTGCGGATACCCTATCGGCACTATATCTGAACTGGTTATTTTTCCATCGCCGTTCATGTCGCGGTATTTAATATCGCCGGCTTTATAGTCGCCAAAGCTTTGGACGGGCGAGTTGGCTACCTCTACATTGTCAATAAATAACCGCTCGGCTATAAGGCCATATATCTGGCTTAAGGAATTACCTACTTTGCTCAGGTATTGAAGGTTATTTGGATAAACAGGTTCTTCATTTTTCAACAGCTTGCTCTTAGCATAAGTAAGCGTACCGCGCGATTGGATCCAGAAAGAGTTGTTAAAGTTTTTCTTGTAATCCATAGCAATGTCCACCCCTTTACTGGATGATTTACCTGCGTTTGAAGATATATCAGCTTGCAAACCCATAGAGGTTGGGATGGTGCTGCGTACCATTAAAATATTGTCACGTTTTTGTTGGTAGGCATCAACTGTTAAGGTGAAGTTTTTGGCCACAGTTAAATCCATGCCGAGGTTAGTTTGCCTTGATTGCTCCCAGGTAATATTCTGATTTTCATAACGTCTGGTAGCTACGCCCGGCCTGCTATATAGGTAGTTGGTACCAAACTGGCCATAGGCGCCATTATTTAAACTAACGTCAGACAAATAGAAAAACCGATCTTCCGGCTTTCCGATCTGATCATTACCTACTAAACCATAGGTAACCCTGAATTTAAGGTTATCAATAGTTGAAAGCAATGGCTCAAAAAACTTCTCGTTCGACACTACCCAACCCGCACCTACAGACGGAAAAAAACCAAAACGGTGATTACTTGCAAAACGCTCAGACCCATTGTAACCAAAGTTAAACTCAAACAGATACCGGTTATCATAACCATAGGTAAACCTGCCCGATACCCCTTGATTACGTGACGGCAATGATAATTGTAATGTTTTGGCATTACCTGTAAGATAGTTACGCATAGTCCCGATCAGTAACCCGCTAACAGCATGTTTTTGAGCAAAGGTGCGGTTATAGGTTACCGCTGTTTCGATGTAAGCTATAGAATTAGAAACATTTAACGCCGGATCTTGATTATAAGTCAAATATTCAGTTGGCGTATTGCCAATGCTGCTGCCTGCCAAACCGTTATTAAGTAGCGTTAAGCCGTTAAACGTTCCGTTAACTACATCTGATTGGTAATAATAAGGACTATACTGACGTGAAACAGTGAAGTATGAATAACGCGTAGTGTACGCCATTGCCCTTGCCGATAAACCCTGCGTTATAAAATCAAGCTTTTGACTTAAGCTTAATTGCGCTGTCAGTGTGCTGGTATTTGAGCTTTGGAAACCAGACAGGGATTGCGCATAAGGATTCATATACAAACCGCCACCAGGTATAATGGCATTACCGAAAAGCGGGTGATTTACATATGGCAGCAAATTACCCGGATAAATTGCCGGAAAAGCTACAGGGTTACTCCAAAGGGCGTTTAAAAAAGTGTAACCACCACCGCCGATAGGGCCATGATAACTATCAAACTGGCCTTTTAAGCTCACCACCGCCTCAGTGGTTTTAGTAAGGTTTAAAGTTGTATTTGATAAAAGAGAATATGATTGCAGCTTAATGTTGTTGCTGAAATTATTAAGGCTGTTCTCGGCCAGGTTGCCATTATCAATATTATAGGTCATGGCCAGATAGTACTTAGCTTTTTCTGACCCGCCGCTGGCGTTCATATTAAACCGTTGGTTATTGGTTTTGGTTTTGATCAACTGCTTGATCCAATTATTACTGGGATATAACAGCGGGTCATCACCTTTTGCAGTATGGTCTATTTTATTTTGCGAATAAGGCAAGATGCCCAGCGGATTACGGGTAAGTACCGCTTCATTAGCCAATGTCATGTAACTAATATTATCGGCCAGATCAATATTCTTAACGTTTGATGATGTTGAATTTTCACCGCGGATATTGAATTTTACAGCCCCCGTCTCACCACGCTTAGTTGTAACCAATATTACACCGTTTGCCCCCCTTGCACCATATAGTGATGAGGCTGTAGCGTCCTTCAGCACCGAAAAGCCCGATATGTCATCCGGTTGAAGCCTTGCCAGATCGGTGGTGCCCATTTCAATACCATCGATCAATATCAGCGGATCAACCTTACCAGCTCCAAACGTACCCACGCCCCTGATAAAGAACTGGGCATTATCAGCACCCGGTTCACCGCTTCTTTGGTAAGAGATCATCCCCGGTACAACGCCTGCCAACATGGTGGTAAGGTTACTTGACGGCCCCTTGAGCTGTTTAGGGTTTATAGAGGTAATAGAACTAACAAGGCTCGCCTTTTTTTGCGTACCGTAGGCAACTACGGTAACTTCTTCAAGGCCATTTTTATCAGCGCCCATTTGCACATTAATTTTATAAACGCCGCCGGCTGATGGAGAATAGTTTGCAAGATCAAATTCCTGCGATTTTGATCCCACAAATGAAAATACAATAATTGAACCTCCGCCTTCCTTTAAATTAAGAGTGTACTTTCCATCCATGTCTGACTGTGTGCCGTTCATGGTTCCCTTAACCTTAACACTTACACCTGGTAAAGTAAGGCCTTTGTCATCAGAAACAATCCCCTGCACTTTTTTAGGAACGACGGCTCCTGCAGGTTCTTTTTTTGGAGGGTTTACAACGGGCGCGGGTTCACTCTTTTCAATAACAATGAGTTGGTCGCGCACTACATAACTCAGGTTTTTTCCTTTCAAAAGAACGCCGAACACTTCTTTCAGTTCAGCGTTTTTAAAATCTACGGTAACCAATTCTTTGTCATTCAAAAGAGTGTTACTGTAAAAAACGGTTAGGCCCGTTTGCTTTTTGATTGATTTAAATACATCGGCCAAACTGATGTTAGCCTTTTTAAGTGTTATTGGTCCGGTACCCTGCGCTTGTACAGCGCTATACCGGGTTACCAATAAAAGAAAAATAAAGGGCAGTATAAGCCGCCGGCTGAATAGAATTCTCTCCATATTTATTGGGTTTACGATTTGGTTTTCTCTAAGACCTGTTCCTGCTAAAACGGGTGAACGGAAATAAGAAAAATTGTATTTTTTTTATTACAATGAAAAATCAACATCGTTAATCAACACTATTTCAATGCTATACTAATGCTATCCGTTTGACAAACAAGGGCAAATGATTCCCATGGCGCATAACGGCCAGGCATTAAATAACCAGGAAACAGGTTGTGGTTTAACCGTGGCGTTTTCTTACCTGATGTGTAAAACCCCTTCTTTTAAAAGGGCCGAAACTCCTGCAGATGCTTTAATATTTTGAATAAAGACTTCAATTGGTTTGTTTTTTTGAATAGCGCCACTAAATGCTTCATCGGCTTTCGCTGGATCGTCAAAAACCACTTTTACATCAAACCAGCGGAGCAGCACATCGCTTATATCGTGAAGTTTAATGTTATGGAAATAATAAATATCATTCATCCAGGCCAGTTCAACAGCAGAATCAAATGGTTGGGCCCGGAACCCAGCCCCCGATGTATAAACAGCCTGGTAGCCAGGTTGTAAAAGCATTTTTTGTTTATCCTGGCCGCTTGTTGATACCGAGCCTTCAACCAACGAAGTTACTGTTTCACCGGCATGATAAGTATTTACGTTAAACTCTGTACCTAAAACTTTTACATCAGTTTGGCCTGTATGAACTATAAACGGGTGGGCAGCATTTTTTGCAACTTTAAAAAAAGCTTCGCCTGTTAAGTACACTTCCCTGGTTTTGCCTAAAAATGAAAACGGGAAGCGCAGGCTTGATACAGAATTTAACCAAACCTGTGTACCGTCTGAAAGTACTATCCGGTAGTTTAATTTTGAAGGAATAACGAGTGTGCTCCACTCTTCACTTTTACTATTATCCATCTGGTAACTTAAACCGTTAACACTTTTCTTTAAATGAGCAAACGACATATTGATCACCTTTTTGCTGGTATCAGACAGGTTGATATGCTGCCCGTTTGCCAATCGTAGCTCAATGGCCGGTGTTTTAAGATTCTTTTTTGCAGCAACAAGAGCATTAACAGGCATTTGCCGCCAATAATATCCTGCGGTAAACGCGATGCATAATAAAGCTGCTACAGAAAGCCATTTTACTGCGCCTGCCCAGCCAGGCCTGATCGATCGCACCGGCTTTATTTCGGCCTGGATTGTATCCCAGGCTTTATTTTCATCAATATTATTAAAGAAGGTTTGAGCTTTATTTGAAGTAAGTACCTGTTGCATTTCATCCCACAGTTGTTTAATCCGGGGATCATTTTGTATAGCCTGTTCAAGCAAATGACTGTCTTCCTCACTTATTACGCCTGTAATTTGCTCAATTATCAGTTCCTGAAAATACGCTTTAATGTATGTCATTATTTATAAGACCTCATTATGGATAAAAAGGGTGAACTTATTTGGCACTCTTTAACCCTTCTTTTAAAGTTTTTATTGCCAGTTTTAAATGAGTTTTCAAAGAATTTATGCTAATGCCCATTTCAAGGGCCGCATCTTTATACTTTTTATGCTCATAATGCACCAACGTAAAAGCCTGTATCCGTTGTATCGACAAATCAGCCAGCACTTTTTCAGGATAAATTTCCGGTACAGGTGTTTCTTCCTCCTCTATTTCGGTAAGAGTATATTTATAATCTACCAATTTTTTTTGCGTTCGTGTTTCGCTTTCAACTTTTTTGAGGCATCTGTTACGGATTGCTGTAGTTAAATAAGCTTTTAATGACGAATTAATATTGGTATATAATTGTCTCTCCCAAAGATCAACAAAAAAACCCTGAACGGTATCTTCAGCTTCCATTTCATCCCGTAAAATATAAAAGGCCGATACATTAAGCAGCTTATAGTATTTTTTAAATACTGCTTCAAAGGCCTCCTTGTTCCCCAATTTTAATTGCTCAATAATATGAGCATCGTTCAAAATCTCCATGAATTGGTCTTAACTGGTTTATAATTAAATAGGTTGGGCTACTATAGAAAGCTAAATGTAAAAACTTTTATTGTCAAAACAACAATTATTAAAAAAAATTAAAAATCGTCACTTTATTCAAAACGTGAATCTCTAACAAGCTTTCTTTACTAAACTGGCTATTTAAAAATTATAATTTATAGCGGAGATATTATTGATACATCATAAGAAACGGGATATATCTTGCTTTTGAAAAAAATTCAAAAGCAATCGATTTCGTGCAGTAATTATTGTAATAAAAACAATTAAAAAATAAAAATACTACTTTCTCTTTTAATTCTTTTTAACTCAGGATATCCAGTTCAGGATCAAAATTTATCCGGTGCCTTTTTACAAAACGCCTCCCTTGTGTTTCGCATTTCATTTAATCCGGCTTTTGTTTTTAAATTTGTATTGATGATGAATAGCTTACAAATTAAACTCAACAAAGGTCAGCTTGATGAGCTAAAGAATGAACCTGCAAGCTTGTTAAGTTTTCTGAATGTTATGTTTGAGCCGCTTTCGGCAAACTACGAACAGCTTAAACATGCGCTTGAGCGCGAATTCAGGCCGGAAGGTTCGCCGGAAGTGACCCGTTTAAATTTCGACAGGATCAAATTTGATCAGAACACGGGGCAGGGAAGTTTCCGCATAGTGCTCGACGTTAACTACTCGTTTGGTTGCGAAGATGTTGTTACTTACAAAAAAGATCAAACTTCTGAATGGACTTTCCTTGTTGATCACACGCTTTTGATTGTAAGTTTTTATAGCTCGCCCTTTATTGACAGCCGTAGCACGGCCGACGAGTTTTAGCTCCCGCTGCCTCCGGAAAGTTATATTACAGCCATCGACAAAACGCAACAACATTTTCCTGCGTTTAGCGATGGCGTCAAAATAGATTTCAGAAAAGCTGATTTTGTAAACGAGCAGGTTGGCGTTAGTTTGCTGGATGGGGTACTTATGGCAAACTCACTGCATTTTGTAGCTGATAAACCCAAATTGATAAAACAGTTGGAGAAAGGATTTAAAGCTAATCCTCAATTGCTGATTGTAGAATATGATGCCGCTAAAAGTAATCCCTGGGCTCCCTACCCTATATCATTTCAAAAGTTAGAGGTCGAGTTTACTCTCTTAGGTTATAAAACAGTTAAACTGGCACAAACACCATCAAGGTTTGGAGGAATAATCTACTCGGCACTCGCTATTAAGTAAACTACCCTTCTGTTGGCATCTGTTCATCTTCCGATTACTCTTTCTGCTTTGTTAGCTGATTGTTATAAATCCTGGTGTCCTGACAGTCTTTTAAATTTATCAACTGATCAATATTTTTAACACTGCCAGTTGTGGTTATTTTATTCCCTGTAACTTCAATTCCGGATGTACTTGAAGCATCAAAAAATTGGGTATCCTTCAATGTGACGTTATTATTAATTACTTTAATTCCCGAATGAACCGGCGCCGTCGATTTCACTTTATTTTCGGGCGACAAGGCTATAACCGGTCCTCCACACTTATAAAACGTATTATTTTTAATAGTAACATCTTTTGCCGCCCCCGATTCGTACCAACTTGACGCATCATCATTGATCATAATTGCGCTGTTGCGGGTCCGGTTAATGATATTGTTTTCAATTATTACTTTCCTGGGAGTGGTAACCAGGATACCTCTTGTAGGGATCTTCTCAATGGTATTGTGATGGATCCATACCTGTGGCGTGGCAGTAATGTTCTCCACCACATCGCCTGTTTGCATATCATCAGGCATCGGGTTGCTAAAATTTAGCAAAAATTCCCTGTTATTCAGCTTCTCGACTTTCGATACCTTATTATTTTGATAAGTAAGTAGGTTGGCGGGGTGAACAAGGCCAATACTGTCGTTAGCCGCAAAAGCATCAAATCCGTAAGTTTGATTATACATGAACCTTACTTTAACCTGAGTTGCGGAAAGTTTTTCTGTTATTTTAAGAAAAGTGCCATGTACATTAATTGCATCGTCATTTGCTGCCGACAGGTATGAGCCTGCAATTTCAATTTTGCCACTACAACCCGAAAAATGCAGAATATCTGCCCAGGCAGCACACGTGCGACCGTCTTTAGCCTTTACTACAACATGATTGAAGTTCAGGTCCTTGCTAAACTGGCTTACTACGCCCATGCCATGCATAAAGTAAATGCGAATATGGCTTAAATTTACATTACTGCTTCTTTGTATAAAAAAACCGGCGCAATCGCGGGTAACATCACGATTTTGATAGGTTAAGCCTTTTTTAAAACCCGGATTGTTTTGGAAAAATATTCTCAGGCTATGCTCTCCTGTGGCTTCATAGCGGAGTACCTCCTGAGGGATTTCCATTCTCGATAATTCATTGGTGGCATGGTCATACACCTGCCAGTATGACCCGGGCTGATAACTCCAGCCTTCTCCAAGCCATGTTAATGTACTATCTTTAATACTGAATTTGCATTCGGTGTTAACCGCGGCATCGGCATATTTTGAAGTTGTTGTTACCACGCTGAACTCCGAAATCGTTGGACGCTGGTAATCGAAACTCAAGCCATTCAATTTGATATGATGACTGTTATTGATATACGTTTCAATCATTTTGCCGCGAAGGTTTACCGTTGCGCCTTTCCCGTTAATATCAACAAACGTGCTGCTATCAAGCATTAAGGCAATTGCTTTTAATCCGTAGGGCACGTCATTAGTATTGGAAATCTGTAATTGTGTTTTGTAAGCCCCAGCCGGAAAGAAGTTATACCGCCCAGGGGCAAACCAGATCTTTACCGGCCTGTCTTTCGTTCCATGGGCCATAATTGACAAGGTTTCGTAAAATCCTCCTGGCGACAGTATCTTCACTACATCACCCGGCGACAAAATAAGCCGGTTAATACCTATAAACGTTTTCCATGCGTTTAAACTGGTTAACCCGGTGTTATCATCATTGCCCTTAACAGGATCGATATAATAGGTTCGATTTCCCGGAGAAACACGCCTTGCGGATGAAGCTAAATATTCAACAGGTTTATTTTGAGTTTTTAATACGTTGCATATCAGACACGGACTTAAAATTAACAGGCATTTTATTGTAAAATATCTCATGGTAAATATCAGGTTACTAATATATGCTGTAGATAGCATAACATTTACGCTTAGCATCTATAATTTTGGCCATCCACAACCAGCATTTAAAAATTACCTTGTCTTTACTTCATAACTTATGGTTAAAACAGCGACCCCTCTTTTATATAATATCCAATACGTTTAACATAAGCGAAAATCATTCATTAAAATATAGGTTAAATATTTACCGCTGTGCCAAAGGTACTGACAGTCAATCGTGATAATCACCGGGTGATTATATTATTTTTATCATTATCATTGTTCTTCAAACCATTAGCAACGACGGTATCAATTTCAAATTGACACCAGCCGGAATACTGATGAAAATAACTATATGAACGTTTTATCCAGGAAGATACTGCTTGCTTTTTTAGCCTTTACCATAATTTTAGTTATCGCTGCCCTTTTTGTGAGAGATAAAATCACCGAAAGATTGGCCCATACGGCACAGATCTCGCACCTTATGGACCTTAATAATTCCAGGCCCCAGCAGGCGCTGCTTTTACTTCACCAGGCCGAGGATTTATTTCAATCCTCACTCGTAGATGCCGACGCTGCTAAGGCTCAGGCTTATCAGGCCAAACTTTCGCTGGCTTTTGCTGAAATTGATACCCTTTTAAACATGCAGCATGACACTACCAAACTAAATGCTGAACAGCGGTCTCAACTTCATACATGGCATAATCAAAAGGTAAAACTATCTGCTGATCTTCTTTCTGCCCGGCACGACTTTGATTCCCTGCTCACAACCTATTCAGATTATAGCACAGCAACCGTTCAAAATAAACTTGCCGTTAAAAGTAGCCGTACGGTACAAAACAGCAGCGACACCTTAACCCAACCCGGCCAGGTAAAACGAAAAGGTTTTTTTGCAAGAATTAAAGAAGCCATAAAGAACAAAAACGCCTATGCAACCAATTCGGGAGGTGTTGTTATTAACCACCGGACCCGAATTTATGTCGACTCGGTTACGCAAAAACTTCGCAATAAAGATCAATCCAACTATCTCAATAAAATCAGGCAATTACAACAAAGCAACTCCAAATTACAGGAAGCGCAAAGACAGCTCATCGCCCTCAATATGCGCATTACCCATAAAATGGAGCAGTTAATTAGTACCATTAAGGATATAAATTACAGCATGACCGATGCCTTTAAGGGTTTAGCCTTTAACAGTTACCTGGAAACAACTCGTTTACTAAACAGGCTTTACCTTGTTGCGCTTTTATTGCTTCTGGCTTTCGCAGTGTTGCTGATCGTGTTTGTTATTAAACTGGGAAAATCTGAAGAGCTTTTACTTAAGGAGAATGAGCGCGCAGTAATGATAGCACGACAAAAAATGGACCTGCTGCTGCATATGAGTCATGAAATCCGTAATCCGCTTACATCAATAAATGGTTTTCTATACATTTTCAGCAGAACGACACTCACACCCAAACAGGCGGAAATGTTGGGTACAGTGCGGGCATCATCCGATTTGTTACTACAAACGCTCAATGATACCCTTGATGCCGCAAAAATGGAAAGCAGTGAACTCAAGATCCATCATGATCCATTCTGTCCGGATAAAACGTTAAAAGAAGTAATTGAAAGCATGGCATTTAGTGCTGATAAAAAACAATTGGAATTAAATTATCATTTTGAAGGCGATCCGGAAGCTGAAGTTTTGGGTGATAGTTTCAGGTTAAAGCAGATTATCGTAAACCTTGTTAGCAATGCTATCAAATATACCGATACGGGAAATGTAAAGATCAAAGCAGCACTAAAATTATCTGACAGCAAAGGGGGCCTAACAGTTGACATTAGCGATACAGGAGCAGGTATAAGCCAGGAACAACAGGTTAACCTGTTTTCAAAATATTACCAAACCAATTCGGCAAAAGGAAATACCGGTACAGGTCTTGGTTTATACATTTGCAAACAATTAATTGAATTGCAAAAAGGTAATATCAGCGTAAAAAGCGATGCGGGCAAAGGAAGTACTTTTAGCTTTGAAATCCCTTACGAAAAGTATGAAACAGATTAACTGCCGGCGTTTTACTTAAAATTTGATGTATACGCCCATAATCTTAGAAAGCTCTTTATCCTCCAGCCAATTATAAGTTACACCAGTACGTCCATTTTAACGTTAACTGTCTGTTTTTTACTGTATACGGTGATGGCGTGGTATTATCGCCGTATACAATAAACAAGTCGGACGCAGGTTTATAGCGCCATTGCAGGCGGGTATTAATGTTGATATTATCCACCTGCTCATTATATTGTATATAGGTGGTAAAATACAAGCTATTGGTGAAGGTAACATCAATTTTTGGCCCTACCAGCCAGAATGTATTATGGCCAAATGGCTGCGGCAACCTTAAATCATTGAAGGAAGTATTGATAGCAATGTTTACATAAGGCTGAAAACGATAGCCTATTAAACCTGTAATGCTATTACGAACGCCCTTATCATAATACCCACCGTGCGATGCTTCCAGCAAATAGGTAAACACATTTTGCGGCTTCGATACAAACTGCACATCAATTGTATTCCAATTGTGCTCAGAGCCGGTAGGTAATAAGCCTTTACCGATATTGGTTGGATCATAAGGCCTCAGGAGACGCACATAATCATTTATGCCCGATACCGACAGTGTTGCGCGGTTACGAAATGTGATCAAATATGACAGGATACTTTCATTATCAGTACGATGGAAAGACTCATCGAGGAAATAATTAGAGGTAAGCTGGATGCCATGGCTTAGAATATTACCTTGCTTAGGAAAAAAATTACGTAGTAACAGCGGGCTTAACTTCACATAACCAACACGGGGAACATAGCCCACTTCGGCATTGTAATTTTTACCTACGTACTCCTCCTGCATATAAAGCGTCCAGTATTTGCTCAGGTATTGGAAATGATCGGATACCACGTAATCGTGTCCGCTTACGCCAGGCGTAAATGATTTAAGGGCCAGTACTTTGCCTGTCCAGATATTGCTGCGCGAGGCAAGGTTAAACTCGGCGCCTATATTGCGGTTGTAGGCGGTTGATCCGGTATTGGTGCCGGGAATATTGGCAGTGGCGTCCTTATTTACAAACAGGAAAGCGATGTTTGAACGATCAAGGATCCGTCTTTGCAAGGTAATAATGCCGTAGTTTTCAGGAGCCTGCCGGGCGCTGCCCGAGCCGCCTGTTTGAATATCCATAGCACCTATACGCCAGTCCTTATCCAATTTACCGGTGAGTCTTGCTCCAAAATCAATCGGTACGTTGAGGCCTATCCGCCTTGAAAAAAATGGGCGAATATCTGAGTAACCAAAGTTGGCAAACAGGTCACCGTTTTCTAAAAAAAACTGCCGTTTTTCAGGAAAGAAAAGTTCGTATCTGTTGAGGTTGATTACCTGTTGATCAACATCAACCTGCGAAAAATCGGGATTGACTGTTAAATCGAGGTTAAGCGCTGGTGTGACGGAGATCTTGGCGTCCCCTCCTATTTCATGTTTATATTCGGTTTTGGTATTATGCTGATAATCTTTAGATAAACCCGTAAGCGCGTATGGGATTATAGATACGTTGCTGCTGGCCGTTGGAGGCGCTTCGTCCCAAACAAGTGTGCCGGTGTAAGCCAATGAAGCTGTAGGAAATTGCCGCGGGATGGGTGTCCAGCTTGATTTTTCGGCAGTCTTGAGATCATTACGGCTAAAGTTGATCCCCCACTCCTTTATACCTTTTTTATAACGGATACTCTTAAACGGGATGGATGCTTCCCAAACCCATTTATCAGGATAATTTTTTACTGCCGAATACCAGCGATTATCCCAGCTAAGGTCAACCTTGCCGCCTTCATACATGCTGCCATCCCACTGCCCTCCCGCCGCGTTGGCGCCAAAGCTAAAGCCATCGGTGCGGGCATCAAATGGGTCCATGAAGATCAGGAAATTATCATTTTTCACAAAATTGAAATCACGTTTTAACGATTCAACCATGTAAGGCCCTTGCACCGAATTATAATTGATAGCTATGATGTACAGGTTTTTATCATCATAGGTCATCCGTACCTCGGTTTTAACAGTAGCCTTACTGGTATCCATCGGCAATACCATAAAAAAATCGCCTGCCGAATCGGCCTGCATCCAGGCTTGCTCATTCATCACCCCGTCTATATTAATAGCCGAAGCTGCCCTGCGGATATGGTACTTATACCCCGCGTTCTTTTTTTGAGCCGATGCATAAAAGCAGGTTATACAGCATAAGATGATGAGCAAGAATGTTTTTGCCGAAAGCCAGCAATAGCGTTTTAAGGGCATTAAGATAAGGGTATATAAACTTATTGGTTCACGAATTTTAAAACTACATTTTTTTAGTAAAAATCAACGCCTTGTATCATATAATTTACGGCCCGGGTTCTACACAAACAATTATATATCTAACAATCAGTGCATTATATATAACCCCTGTAAAGCAGGTTTAATCTTATAACCAAACAGCCCGCTTAACCGATCGGTTAAGCGGGCTGTAATTTTACCCGTTATCCTGAACTTATCTCGGTACCTTACAGAACAAGTACCCGACATGCGATGTCTGCTTACCCTGCGGAGTAACCGAAAGAAGTTCGGCATGACCTTTTATTTTTAAAATGTTAATTAATACTCTCCAGCATCTTAATGTACAACTCAATGCCCTCCCTGATCTCATCTACATAAACAAATTCATCGGCAGTATGTGAACGTGCGGAATCGCCGGGGCCAACTTTTATGGAAGGGATATCCAGCAATGATTGATCTGATGTGGTTGGCGAGCCGTAGGTGGTACGGCCAAGCGCTATACCAGCCTGAACTATGGGATGTTCTTTAGGGATAGATGATGGTTTTAACCTGATAGAACGCGGTTTTACATCGCTGGCAACATGCTCACGGATAATCTCCAGTACTTCCTCATTACGATAAGCATCAGTTACACGCACGTCAACAGTATAGACGCAGCTGGCAGGCACAACGTTGTGTTGTGAGCCGGCATTAATAATAGTCACCGACATTTTTATCGGCCCAAAAACTTCTGATTCTTTCGGAAATTTAAAAGTACGGAACCATTCAATATCTGTTAACGCTTTGTAGATAGCGTTCTCCCCTTCTTCGCGGGCGGCATGGCCGGCACGCCCATGAGCGGTACAATCCAACACCATTAACCCCCGTTCGGCAATTGCCAATTGCATCAGGGTTGGCTCACCTACTATACCAAAAGATAGTTGCCCCAAATCTGGAATGATCAGCTCCAGGCCGTTCACTCCTGAAATTTCTTCTTCGGCGGTAGTCGCCAGGCAGAAATTATATTTCAGGTTCTCCTTATCATAAAAATAAAGAAATACCGCTATAAGTGAAACAAGACAGCCTCCGGCATCATTACTGCCAAGGCCATATAATTTACCATCTTCAATTTTGGCATCGTAAGGGTCGCGTGTATAGCCCGAATTGGGCTTAACGGTATCGTGATGTGAGTTAAGGAGGATAGTTTCTTTAGCCGGGTCGAAATGTTTATTCCAGGCCCAGATATTGTTAAGCTTACGATGAGTGGTTACCCCATGCGACTGCAGAAATTCGTTGATCAGATCGGCTGTGCGGTCTTCCTCTTTACTAAACGATGGGATGGATATTAGTTGTTGCAGTAATGTTACCGCCAGTTGAAATAAATTGCTTGTGTCAGTCATAAATTTAAGGGTTATCCCTTGTGATGAACGGGCAAAATTAATACTTTTTATTGATCAGAATTTTCAGAATTCGAGAATTCGCAGAATTGACATCAGAAATATCAGCCCCATGGATCTATAATTAACCATTAAATAACAATTAATTCACACAACCATTCAGTTAATCTTAAAATTCTGTAAATTCTGGTTCAGGCTCGCAATCTTCCATTTTTGAATATTTGCGGGTATCATTCATGGTGATATATAAAACCAATGATAGCGCGATACAAACAGTTACATACCAATAAAACCATTGCGCATGATGTTCATTTTTAAACCACAGGGCAATATATTCGGCAGTGCCGCCAAACAGGGATACGGCTATTGCATAAGGGAAACCTACGCCCAGGGCGCGCACATTGGCCGGAAAAAGTTCGGCCTTAACAACAGCATTGATTGAGGTATAGCCGCTTACAATGACCAGCGCGCAAAGGATCAGCGCGAATGCAACCCATACATCTTTAGTATGGCTTAGCAATGTCATGATAGGAATTGTACAAAGCGTACCCAATATGCCGAAACCAATTAGTAATGGCTTCCGGCCAACTTTATCCGACAGTAAGCCAAATAAAGGTTGTATCACTATAAATACAGCTAATGTTAAGGTTGAGATGAGCGTAGCAGCACTCTTACTGAAGCCGGATGTATTAACCAAAAACTTTTGCATATAGGTGGTAAAGGTGTAAAACGCCAGCGTACCGCCAATGGTTAATCCAATTACCGTAAAAACAGCTTTAGGATGCTTTGTTAAAGCTTTTATAGTGCCATTCAGGGCATCTGCTTTTTTTCTTTCTTTATCAAACGATGCTGATTCCTGTAAGCTTCGCCTTAAATACATAGTGGTGACAGCCAGTATTGCCCCGATTCCAAACGGAATGCGCCAGCCCCAGTCATGCAATTGTTTTTCAGATAAAAACGCTCTTTGCAGTAACACTAAAACGCCCAACGCCAGTAATTGCCCCATAATAAGCGTTACATATTGAAAGCTTGAATAAAAACCACGATGCTTTTTTGTAGCCATTTCGCTCAGATAGGTGGCGCTGGTTCCATACTCCCCTCCTACACTCAGGCCCTGGATAATGCGGGCCAACACCAGCAGTATAGGCGCAGCAACCCCGATGGATTTGTAGCCAGGCGTTATGGCAATGACCAGTGAACCAACGCTCATGAGCAGTACCGAAAATGTAAGCGCTGTTTTACGGCCGCGTTTATCGGCAAAGGTGCCCATTACCCAACCGCCTATAGGGCGCATTAGAAAGCCGATGGCAAAAATACCGGCTGTGTTTAAAAGCTGTACGGTTTGATTATCTGAAGGAAAAAAAGCATCTGAAAAATAAAGAGAAAAAGCTGTGTAAGCATACCAATCATACCATTCAACCAAATTACCCAGCGATCCGCCGATGATGGACTTGACGCGCCCGCCCGTGGTTTGGGACTTCGGAGAAATCGATTTTATATCCATAGTATAATTAAAATCAATTATTTTATTAATTTCTTGGTTTAAGTTAGCGAAGTATGCAGATGGTGCAAAACGGGGAAAAATTTACTTTTCAGATTTTTCGTGTTCATTACGTCATAATCAGGGACTATACACCAAGTATTAGGGGAGCATAAACTATTATTATGAACTCTCGCAAGAATATATTTCGAAAAATCCAAATGTGGGTTCTTTAAAGAATAATTCACAGTTGAAGAGAAAATATCAGCAATTTGAATCCCTAAGCTTGATTTAGAAGCTTCCAAAATAATAGGTTCGGTTAAGTGAAATCCAATTTTAGTTCCCAAAAACATTGCAGAACTATCATTTAATCCTATTTCATTCAATCTTTCAAAAATAGGATTATTGAGAAATAAATTTGACTCATCACAAACAACCTTTAGTGGAGTTTTACTTTTATTCCATTCAGTTAAAATACCCATCAACGATGTCATCGTTAAATCTAATATCCATTTATCTATTTCTCCGCCTGTAGTAATTTCCTCATATATAGCTTTAGCGTTTTTTGCAGCAATTTCAAGAATCATTTTACAAACGTAATCTGGCATAACATTTGGGTTAATTGAAAACAATTCTTCAATTTTCTTACCTCTGAGTATCCCTAAAAAATTCACAAACAGATCTTCCGCTTCTTGCTTTTTGGTAGATAAATAGGTATAAAGGTATATTGAAATAAACTTATGAAATCCCATGCCATAATATTTGCTATTTCCGCTAAGTAAAGGTTCTATAGCGTACTCAAATATTTTAGCGGCTAATGCGTATTTTTTATTCACATATATTATACGTGCAGATTTTGAATATCTAAAAAAAATCTCTTTAATTATATTTTTTCCTCTACCCGTTTTTACCAAATCTTTACCCTTTAATTCGTTTGACTGCACATGATAATTCTTTTGAATAATGCTATGAATTTCATTAATCTCATTATCAGATAGATAAACGTCGCTATATACAAAAAAAGGTTGCTCAGCTTCAAGCAAATTGTCGCCAGAGTAGCCTGATTCATCACAATAAATAATCATATATTTTTTCAATAAAGATAAAATATACTGCCATTTATTTGTATATATGAAGAATTAATTACGTAATTAGATGCTTTTCACCGAAGATTTTTTGCATTACATCTGGAAATTCAGGCTTTTTGAGCGCGAAAACCTTCAAACTGTAGATGGTGAGAAACTGGAAATCTTTTCGGCAGGGCTGCACAATTCAGATTCAGGTCCTGATTTTCATAATGCGAGGATCCGTATTGGCGAAACTGTTTGGGCAGGTAATGTAGAAGTACATCTTTCCGCGTCCGACTGGCAAAAGCATGGCCATACTAATGATGGCGCTTATGATAATGTGATATTACATGTGGTTTATCGTAACGATATGCAGTTGTTTTTACCAAACGGGCGTAAAGTTCCAACACTTGAACTGCAAAGCCGTATTAGTGAAGAGCTTTATAACAAATATCATAAGCTGGTTTTCGGTAACCAGAGTTTTATACCCTGCGAAAACGGCATCGCTACAGTGGATGCCCTCACCATGCAAAACTGGCTTACCCGCGTACTGGTTGAGCGGATGGAAAAACGATCGGCAAATGTGGCAGCGGCTCTGGCACTTAATAAAGGCGATTGGGAGGAAACTTTTTACCAGTTTTTAGCGGCAAACTTTGGTTTTAAAGTAAACGCCCTGCCGTTTGAGCTGATGGCTAAGTCGCTGCCTCAGCTTATCCTCGCCAAAAACAAAAACAGCCCGATGCAAATTGAAGCCTTGATATTTGGGCAGGCAGGCTTTTTAGAGGGTGAATTTAAAGATGATTATCCCCTCCAACTTCAAAAGGAGTATGAATATCTGCGTAAAAAATACAACCTTAAAGCTATAGAAAGCCACCTGTGGAAGTTTATGCGGCTAAGGCCCCAAAACTTTCCAACCATCAGGCTGGCGCAATTTGCCGCGCTTATCGTACAGTCAAACCACCTGTTATCTAAAATATTAGAGATTAAAGAGGTAAAAGCGCTGCGTAGTTTATTTACAGAGATCAAAGTAAACGATTACTGGGAGGGCCATTACCGGTTTGATGTACAATCCAAGCCGTCATCGAAAAATATGGGCGATGGATCTGTTGATATTTTGCTGCTCAATGCAGTGGCCTTGTTCCTGTTCAGTTACGGCAAGCAGCATCAGCAGCAATATTTTATTAGCCGTAGTCTTAAATTGTTAGAAAATTTACCGGCCGAAAAAAACAATATTATTGCTGATTTTGTTAACTTAGGAGTGAAAATTGAAACTGCGTTTGAATCACAGGCATTGCTTGAGTTAAAAAATAATTACTGCAATTATAAGAAATGCCTGCAATGCGGCGTTGGTAATAAGATACTAAAACTGGCCTGACACCATGCTACAGCGGATACT
>Ga0157372_10002496_pt1 | contig 19949 bp, 19 predicted proteins | sample C55metaG_FD_115307 | JGI IMG/M metagenome (GOLD analysis project Ga0157372, IMG submission 115307) | Corn rhizosphere microbial communities from Kellogg Biological Station, Michigan, USA - C5-5 metaG | ecosystem: Host-associated > Plants > Roots > Rhizosphere > Soil | place: USA: Michigan... | reverse complement strand
TGTGGCGGCTGCCGTCGATACCGAGATACACGCAGGCGTGCCCAAGCTGCGCGTGGTTATCAATTAGCAGCGTCTTCTTACCGTGCGTCTGGACCAGGTACATGGCCAGGTGAACAGCGAGCGTGGTGGTACCCACGCCGCCTTTTGTGCCGATCAGCGAGACGACCGAACCGCGTACCGCGTTGCTCGCCGCGCGGGTCTGCCAAAGCTGGCTGATCCGAGTGAGAGTCTCGGCGAAGGACTCAGAGTTGAAGGTTTCCCCAATGAAATCATTGAACCCGGCCCGCATGGCGCGCAGCAGGATCTCATGGTCCTGGCTGGTGGAGCGCGCAACGAGAGCGGCCTTGCCGGAGAACATCTCCTGGATGTAGGCAGCGGCTTCGATAGCTTGGGCGATGTCCGTGTCCAGGTCGATCACGGCGATGCAGTAATGCGCAGACTTGACGCCCTGCGAGAACGGCGGCCGGCGAGCGTGCGAGATGTAGCCCTCGCAATCGGCGCGACGAACAGTCCAGGGCATCTCCGAAATAGCCTGTGCGACTTCTTCTGCCAGCGAATCCCCAATGCTGACGGTGATGAGCGCTACGCTCGGGGTGCCCGCGTTGTACGTTACCTCACTCACGTTTGTGTCCCTCGTTGCAAAGTGCAGTTCATGTTTCGTTCTCGCCAACGGTCCATGTTGCCACCCGTCAGGCGTGCGGATCAGCGGATGCTGGCGTCGTAGCCATCGTGCAGCAGCCGTTCCCGCATGCTCTCCGCGTCAGAGCGCGTCGAGAATGGGCCCACATCGATATGCAGTAATGAGTCCTGCTGCACCCGCTCCACCTTTGCGTCGTACCCTTGCCGCCGCAGAGCCCCGATCATTGCCTCCGCATCGGAATCATGGGAGAGCGCCATGACCTCAACGATCGGACTTCGCGATTGCTGCTTCCCCGTCGTGGCGAATGCAGCTAACGTGGGGTCCGAAAGAGTTGCCGGAACCGCTTCCACCTTTGCCGGTGCTGCGGGCTCAGCATCGGCCGGTTTGGCATTGTCATCTGCCGGACTTACTACTGCAGCAGGAGGTGGTGGGATCGGAACGCCAGGGCCGCCATATGGCGGATATTTCGGGTCGATCGCAGGAACCGCTGGATTCGGGCTCAGGTTTTTCCCAAGCGAGTTATCGAAATCCTTGCCGTCCAGAATTTTTACGGGCAGCTCTGGCTGTTTGGGCCCGTCCATCTCGGTAAGTGGATCGATCACGGTAGGCGTCACGATAATGACCAACTCGGTGGTCGAGTGGTTCACGCTCTTGGACTTGAACAGGTATCCCAGAATGGGGATGTTCGCCGCACCAGGATTCTTGCTCATCATGTCGGTCGTACGCTGATCCAAAAGCCCGGAGATCGCAAAACTCTGGCTGCTGCGCAACTCCACCTCGGTCTGGGCACGCCGGGTCGACAACGCCGGGATCGTGAAGCCGCTCACTGTAACGGCATTGGTGTAGTCCAGTGCGCTGACTTCAGGAGCGACTTTGAGCCGAACGGTGCCATCCGGGTTCACCGTCGGTGTGAACTCTAGCTTCACGCCAAACGGGCGGAATTGGATGCTGATCACCGGAGCCGCGCTCGAAGATCCACTTGCCTGCGCAACAGGAAAAGGGAACTCACCGCCGGAGAGGAAGTTTGCTGTCTCACCGCTGATCGTCGTGATCGTGGGCTCAGCGAGAATTTGAAGCACCTGCTTGGTCTGCAAGTCCTGGATGGTTGCTCCGAGGTTCAGTTTCCAGCTGTACAGCATGAAGTTCATGGGGTTAGAGAATTGCAGCGCGCTCGCTGTCTGCTGCATAGTCGACTGATACTGTCCAGTGGTGGTCTGCCCAATCCAGTTGGTATTACCCCCGGGATTGAAGAGGTTGACCCCAAGCTGCAGCGCCTTATCTCGATCCACTTCCAGAATGCGCACCTGCAGGCGAACTTGCTTCGGATGTTCCGCGGCCACGACCAGAGCATTGGCCACATCCTTGGCGTACAAGCCCGCGAGTTTTGCAGCCGAATCGTACAGCGCCTGCGTCGGCACCTTGCCTGTCAGCGTGATCCGGCTGCCTGCGCCGTCTACGTTGATAGCGTAGCCCTTCATTTGCTCTGCCATTGCGGAGCGCAGGCCGTCCAGATCGATATCCGAGGACACAATGAAGGATTGCGACTGGCCCGTTTCATCTAGCAACGTTAGAGAACTGATGCCGGGATTCATCGCCGTAACCACGATCTGCTTCGGCGTCAGCGTTGCAGAAGTCACAACTGCCGGATCGGCAACATAGACGCGCTTCAGCCGCATCCGCGTATTGATAAAGATTGAGTGTCCCAGTGTTACGTGCAGTGTCTTGCCAGCACCGGCGCCACGTCCCAGAGTGGCGATCGCATTTGCGCCGGTGGCAGCGTCCACAATGGATGCTGTGGCCGCCCCGGACTGCTGCGCGAAGCATTGCTTGGCCAATCCGGCTAGCAACACGCAGGCGCCAATGCCGGCGACCAGCGTCTTCGAACGATTCGAGATCTGTGCCTTCATTGGAAGCTCTCCGTCTTGGCTGCCGTTCCCAGGAAGGTTTCGACAACATATGCTTTGCGTTCAGGTGCAGCTTTGGGAGCGGCCGCCGCTACCACAACCACCGGCTTTGCCGGAGTGCCGGCGAGCTCAGAGAACTGGACCGGTACCGGCTTGCGCTGTTCCCGATCTATTCCGTTCCGCAAGATGAAGTGGACAATGCCCTGTGTTGCCGCAAGGTCAACCTTCTGCGCGTCGTCTGGCTTAACCAGCAACGTGACGACAGTAGCGGTGACAGGCTTGCCTTCAGGGTCCGGCTCTGTTTTCTGGCCGCTGGCAAGCACCTGTACATCCTGCAGCACGGTATTCGTAATAGCATCCCCATTAGGTGGTCGCATGGTCACAAGCACGTCAACATGCGTGCCTGGCAAGAGAAACCCGGCAACGCCGACAACCTCATCAGATCGCAAGGAAATCGCGCGCATGCCATCCGGAATCTTCACGGTTAGGCCCAGACCGGAGCCGGCACTCGCGAGCTGGCGCTCCAGGATCGGCTCACCGGCCGCAAGCGGATACATCACAATGCGGCCAACTAGTGGCTGCGGAGCGTTGAATGCGCCTGGCAGCGGCACGTTCGCCGGCCAGTCCACCATCCGCAGGTTCTCAGCCTTGATTGCCTGGCCCGCTTCGAGATTGGCGGCAGCCGCAACATACTGGCTCTTCGCCACCTGCGCTGCGGGGCCCTTCTTCGCGTACTTCTGGCTCAGCCAGTAGGTGAAGATGCCCGAGATAACCAGGGCGACGATGAAGGCTGAGGTGAGTCGACGATTCAACACGCTACACCTCTATTGAAATTGGAAGTAAAGGGTTAGGACCGTTCCGCTTGCTATGGCTAGGGCGTACGGCAACCGCAATGTCTTGGCGTTCTCGATATTCAGGTCCGGATGAGGCTGCAAGCCCGCTTGGCGATGATGCGAGGCGATCTCACCTACATTCAGCAATGTCTCCTGGAAGCGCCCGCGCACCAGAGCGAGCACCACCGCCATGACTCCGCCTGATATGGCTGTGAGTACCAGGATGTACGCGATATGCGAAAGTCCGGCGATGCATCCCACCGCCATGATGAGCTTTACATCTCCTGCTCCCATACCGCCTGCGACATAGAACAGGAAGAAGAGAACGCCGCAAATAACACCCGCAGCAAGCGCTGTCAGCAATTGCCGCCATCCGCCAAGTACAAGGTGCAGCACAAGGCCGAACGCGAAGGCGGGGAAGGTAATGAAATTCGGAATCTTTCGGCTCCGCACGTCGAAGACGGACGCAACCAGCGCACACGCAGAGGCAGCGGCAGGATAGGTCAACATGGGTTCGGAAAATGTCATTGATCGATCCTGTTGCTTGGTTACTGAAGTCAGTTTCGTTGGAGCACTTTTAGCCCACGGAGCCGGCAAGGCCGGCCCGCGTGGGCCTCAGCGGTTACTACGCAACCGCGCTGCTGAGAGCGTTGCCTACGCCGTCAAAGGCGTTCGAGATCGAGGTGGCTAGGCCGCTCATCGCAGCTACGGAGCCGAGGCCCACAAGCGCTGCAACAAGCGCGTACTCGATCAGGTCCTGACCGGACTCTTCCGTCATCAGGTTGTTCATGATCTGCTTGAAGTTCTTCATTGGTTGTTTTTCCTTCGTTCAGGGGTTTTAGAGTTTCCAGTCATACTCGCTTCTGCCACGCAGGCGAGCAGAATGCGAGGGGAGGGGCTTATGAGAGCACTCGAGCCAACTCTCACAAGCCGCCCCGGGAGATTACGCGACTGCGGCGGTCAGAGAGTTGCCAACGCCATTGAAGGTGTTACCGATCGAGTTCGACAGGCCCTTCATTGCGGCAACGGCGCCGAGACCAACCAGAGCTGCGACCAGGGCGTACTCAATCAGGTCCTGACCGGACTCTTCAACAACCAGGTTCTTCAGAAGCTGCTTCATGTTCTTCATTTGTGTTTTCTCCTCGTTTCAGGTTCCGCGGCACTCCGGGGTAGAGTCCTTGGGATGAGTTGAGATTAGGAGCACACTGAAAGATTAGAAATACCCAAGAAGTGTCACCACATACCACTAAAGTTCACCAGCTGTTTCCCGTAAATGCCTCTAACTGAGCAAGTTACGCGCTTCCGAACAATTAGAATCAACTCACGCCCCTCGTCTTCGCATGGCAAGACCTCCTCTCCCGCAATCCACCCGCAGGCAGTACAAATCTTGCGAAATACCTGCCGCCGAAATCGCTCTCTTTGGGTATTCTTCGAACCAGATGACCACCGCAACACACGCTGCCATCGAAACTCCAACATCCTCCAAGCCCAGCCGCGGTGCGCACTTCGCCATTTATGGTGCGGCGCTCTTGATGCGCCTGCTCGCGATGTGGACGAATGTCACCTCGCACCCACACACGTGGTTCTTCTCTCACCCTTGGGAGATGGGTCTGCTCGCCAGTTCCCTGCTGCATCACCAGGGATACAGCTCGCCCTTCGGTGTGCCCACCGGTCCAACGGCATTCATCGCACCGGGTTATCCGACAATCATTGCTGGAATCTTCGCCATATTCGGAATTGCAACCTTTGCGTCGGCGCTGGTGATCATAGGCATGCACATCATGCTCGCGCTGCTGACCATCTGGATCGTCATGCACTTGGCGGGTAGTCTCTTTGGGAGAAACGCTGCGATAGTGGCCGGGACATTTTGGGCTCTTTCACCTCCCCTATGGTTCATCCCAGCCATCTTCTGGGAAACAAGCTTTTCAGCCGCATTCATCGTCGGCGCCGTCGCACTCGCACTTTATCTACGCGACCGAATCACGGTTAACACCTGGATTGGATTTGGCGCCGCCTGCGCACTGATGTCCCTCATTAACCCGGCGCTGCTGTTCTCGCTGCTTGCAATCATCGGCTGGCTGGCATGGCAGACGCGCGAGCGATCATGGCGAGGCCCGGTACTTGGCTTATTGACGCTGCTGGTCGTCTTCTCGCCCTGGCCGATCCGGAATGCATACCGATTTCACGCGTTCATTCCGCTGCGCAGCACCGTTGGATTCGAGCTTTGGATGGGGAATCGGCCCGGAGCCAAGGGCCGGCTGGACGAATCCATCTTTCCGATGTTCAACAAGCAGGAGCTGACCAGCTACATGCAACAGGGCGAAGTCGCCTACGTTCAGAGCAAATCTGATCTGGCGTGGTCCTTCATACGATCCAACCCAGGATGGTTTGCGAATATGACGGCCCGCCGCATCGTGCGCTTCTGGGGTGGCACGGGCAACACGGACACTTCACCGGTTTTCGTTGTGCACGCACTGTTAACGACCTGTTTCGGCTTTGCGGGCCTTGTACTTGCATGGCGGCGGGGCTATCGTTCCTTCGCCACGCTGGCCATACTTCCGATACTGCTCTTCCCTGTCCCTTACTACATCACTCACGCGGAGTTTCGATACAGGCTCAATATCGATCCTTTGATGACGGTATTCGCAGCGTACGCAGTGACGCATCTGGCGGCACTCGCAGCCCGGCGGCGTTCCAGCCGTCACGCGGTCTCGTAGGACACACGTGCTCGTATCACACCCTTGCTGCGGTTAGCTTGATTCTCCGCCAATTGAAGACAGTGACCGCAATTGGCTTCTGCTTCATTTGAGCTTGCGCCCGTACTACACCACAACCAGCCCACTCTTCGCAGCTCCGACGAATTCCGTAGCCGTCTTGACCATGAAGTCCAGCATCTCCTTCGTCAGTCCCGGAAACACGCCGATCCAGAACACCTGATTCATAACAAAGTCGGTGTTCTTCAACTCGCCCACAATTCGATACTCTAGCCCCTCGTACGCAGGCTGTCGGGTCAGGTTGCCGGCAAACAGCAAGCGCGTTCCGATCTTCTGCATTTCCAGTGCCTTCGTCAGTTGATCGCGCGTGAACGGCGCATCCGTTCGCACGCCGATCGGGAAGCCAAACCAGCTCGGGTCTGCGTTCTCGGAAGGCTCCGGAAGAATCAGTACGTCCTCGAGCGGCTGCAGTCCCCTCTTCAGATACGCGAAGTTCTCTTTCCTGCGTTCTACAAATAGCGGCAGCTTCGCGATCTGTGACAGCCCCAGGGCAGCCTGCATGTCCGTCGCCTTCAGGTTGTAGCCCACATGCGAATACGTGTACTTGTGGTCATAGCCGCACGGCAGCGTTCCCAGTTGCCAGTCGAAGCGCTTTCCACAGGTGTTGTCCATGCCGGGCTCGCACCAGCAGTCGCGGCCCCAATCACGGAAACTGTCGATCAGTACCTGCAGAATCGGCTTATCGGTCATAACCGCTCCGCCTTCGCCCATGGTGATGTGGTGCGCGGGATAGAAGCTCACAGTCGCAATATCGCCGAACGTACCCACCCTTCGCCCGTTGTAGGTCGAGCCGAGCGCGTCGCAGCAATCTTCTACCAGCCACAGGTTGTACTTCCTGCAGAACGCTGTCACCGCGTCCAGGTTGAAGACGTTCCCCAGAGTATGCGCGATCATCACAGCCTTCATCTTCGGGCTGTACGCCGCTTCCAACTTGCTCACATCGATCTCGTACGTCGGCACAGCCACGTCGACAAACACCGGTACCAGTCGATTTTGGAAAATCGGATTCACCGTTGTCGGAAAGCCCGCCGCGACGGTCAGCACTTCGTCGCCCGGCTTCAACGCACGCTCGCCGAGTTTAGGAGAGGTCAGCGCGCTCAATGCCACCAGGTTCGCGCTCGAACCCGAATTCACCAGGCTCGCCGAGCGCACGCCGACAAACCTCGCCAGCTTGCGCTCGAAATCCTTCGCGAACCTGCCCGTCGTGAACCACGCGTCCAGCGCCGAGTCCACCACCGATGCGACATCCCCACCGTCAATCACCTTGCCGGAGACCGGCACCACGGATGTGCCAGGCACAAACGGCTTCGCCGCAAACTTCAGCGCGTGATACTCCGCGGTAAGGTCAAGTATCTGCTGCCGCAGATCTTCTGCTTTGTCACCCATAACGTTAAGGATACACAAGAGCTATGTGGGAGTTATCCAGCAATCCCAGCCTATCCGGTTATTTCTCAGCCCTCGCAGCATCCTGCCGGAAGGTCACTTTCTTGTGTCCGAAAAAGCTGAACGCGATCGTCACCGTAAGGATGATTCCCATCGCCGCGTACACCGAGGCGTGGTCGCGTCCCGTCCAGCGTTTTAGCAACTCAGCCAGCGGCGCCACCAGGAACGTATTCAGCGCAAGGCTCGGCAGATAGATGGTAAAACTCCGCAGGTACTCCTTCCAATAATTGCCTTCGCTTCGGAAGACGAACCACTTATACGTCAGAAATGAGAAGCCGATATTGACGAAGGATGAGACCCCCATCGCTACCGTTCCCATGGTCTTCGGCTCATCCGGCCGAAGCCACAGCAGCAGCTTCAGCAGTGCGAGCGTATCCACAATGCCGAACAGCGTGTTGCAGCCGCCGATCACGAGGAAGCGCACCGACTCCATATCAGCCAGCCGCTTTCCCATCCTGGTTATCACGCGTGCCTCCGTCGCCGGGCTGCGTCAGTCAAAGTTAATGCGTTCTTTCTCTGTCACCAGCGGCCTGTTCTGCACGATGCTGTGGATCGAGCCAACGTACTCGCCAATAATACCGAGCGAGATCAACTGGACCGAGCCCAGGAAGAAAAGCCCAATCATGGTTGGCGCAAGCCCCAACTCGAAGTGATTCCAGAACAGCAGTTTCAGGAACAGATAGAACAGGCCCGCCAGCATGCTCAGCAGTGCGCAGACGAAACCAAAGAAAATTACCCCTCGCAGCGGTATTTTTGAGAGGTTCGTAATGCCGAGCATTGCCATGTCATATAGCGTGTACCAGTTGTTCTTGGTGATACCACGGGTGCGCCGTCTCTGGTGATACGCGATCTGCTTGGCCGGTAGTCCGATCTCCGCAATCTGTCCGCGGAAGTAGGGGTTGGGGTCGCGAAAATCGCGGCGAAGAATATCCATCACCTTCCGGTCGTACAGGCCAAAGCCCGTAAAGTGTTCGAACACCTTCACATCCGTCAGCTTTGCAATCGTCTTGTAGTACGCCGAGCGGATCGCGTACATCAGCCCGCTCTCGTCGCTCTCCGTCTTAATCGCGACCACGATGGGCCAGCCCGCTTCCCACTCCCGGATGAAATCCTTGATCAGTTCCGGCGGGTCCTGCAGGTCGCTCAGCAATACGATCACGGCATCCCCCTGCGCCTCCAGAATCGCGTGGTGCGGCGAGCGAATGTGCCCGAAGTTGCGCGCATTCACAATCACCTTCAGATTCTTGTCGCACGCAGCAATCTCCCGCAGCTCGGCCACCGTGTTGTCGGTCGAGTTGTTGTCGATGACGATGTGCTCGTATCTGTACTGGGGCATTTCGGACATCAGCTCGCGTACGCGCTCAGTCAGAACCTTTACGTTGCCTTCCTCGTTGTAGCAGGGACTCACGATGCTGATCAGTTTCATCTCTTCCCTCATCTTTCAAACGTGTTGAGCACCCATTTGAGCCGCATGCCATGCCGCCGTACGTCGAATCTGTTCTGCAAGCCCCACCGTCTCCCGCAAACCCAGCGCCTTCTCCGCGCGGGTCACATCTGGCACGTAACGCGACGGAGCCGCGCCCGGCACAGCGTGCTTTGCGACCCGTACCTCCGTACCTGGCGCAAGAGTCTCGGCAACCAACTGCGCCAGCTCACGGATACTCACGTCTCGTGCGGAGCCCACATTGATCGGAACGAGGGCCGGCGCGCGAAACAGCATCGTCCAGAGCCACACCATCAGGTCCGACGCATAGAGGTAGGAGCGCCTCGGCGTGCCATCGCCGCCGATAGAAATCGCCCTGCCCGCGAGGACGTCGCCGATGAAGTTGCCGACGGCGAAGTGCGCGTCCAGCGGCAGATGTGGCCCGCAGAACGCCCAGCACCGCGCAATCTTTGCCTCGAACATAGCCCCTCGTGCGGCCGCCGCTTGCTGATAAAGCGCGCACATCAGCTCGCTGGCTCGCTTCCCTTCCGCGTACACACTCGCCGGATCCAGTGGGTCGGGGCCGCCCGCATAACTCTCCGGAAGATGAGTGATCTCCGTCGGCTGCTTCCCATATACCGCACCCGAGCTTGTCAGCAGAAACTTCCTTGTCCCACATCGAGCTGCAAACTCCAAGGTCCTCTTTGTACCCTCCAGGATCGTGGCCAGCATCTCCAGCGGCTGCTCCTGCGATTGCTTCAAGCTCGCTTCAGTCGCCGCATGGATCACGAACCGGAACTCGCCTTCTGGAAACGCGAAGTCCCGTACGTCTCCCCTAAGCATCGTGACCGCCGAATCGCCAGACAGATGTGGCGCCTTCGCTGCAAACTTGTTCGGATCGCGTGACAGCACTGTGACTCGGGCTCCGAGGCCGAGCTCCTTGTTCGCATCGCAGAAGCTCTCCACCAGCCACGTGCCGAAGAAGCCCGTGCCCCCCGTGAGGAACAGGCGCTCTCCCCGCATCTCTTCCCAGAGACTCAGCGTGGACAGCCGGATCTGCTTTAGATCGTTCGAGAGAGCGTTCACAGCGCGCACGTCCCTGCCGCCCCGTCTGCGCTCGCCCGCCTCTTGCCACTCTTCTTCACGTGCGAGTCTAGCCCCCGATTTTTCCGCGCGCCTCTTCGTGCGCCTGGTCAGTTTCCGCCCACGTCCAAACCCCGGTTGTAGATCGTCTGCCGCAGCGAAGGAATCTGTGCGTAGGGGCTCTCGGTGTCGTCGATCCGGATCGCATGGACCTTCTTCACCGGATTCAGCAGCAGCTCGCCTTTCATCAGCTCGCGGCAGGAGAGCTGACCCTTCTGAAGCGGGATCGCGAGATATACGTCGTCGTCGGTCAACAGATGCCCTTCCGGCAAGTCTGTCTTCGCGTACACTCCTCGGACCAGCGCATCCAGGTATTCGATCTCCTTCTTCGGCGGCATGCGCTTCTGTGTGCCCGGCGCGCCGCACATCTCCTTCACCTTGTGGAAGGCCCTGAACCACTCATCCACCTGATGCGGCAGGCTGCAGTACGGCGAAACCTTCACACCATCCGAGTTGATGTCCACGTGGCGCTCCCAGGTTCGCGCACCCTTCGCGTACGAGATCAGCATCGAGTTCGTCCAATCTGTGTACTCATGCGTCGAGTAGCCGATTGTGCTATTCGGATAGCGGTTGCGCAGGAAGTCGATCTGGTTCATCTCCAAATCTGAGTCCTCCGCGGGGTAGAGCGAAACGCAGTGGTTGATCGCTAGGGGGATGTTCCGGTTCGCGAAGAATGTCACGACGTCATCCATGTCCTTCAACGAAGAGCCGCCGGTCGAAACCACGACTGGCTTTTTCGTCTTCGCAATCCTCTCAAGCAGCAGCCAATCGTTCAGATCGGAGCTCGCGACCTTCAGGATAGGCAATCCGAGCTCCACGCATAAATCCACCGACCGCTCGTCGAACGGCGTCGCCGTTGCAATGCAGCCCGCCTGCCGAATCGCCTTTACAAGGGTCGCGTAGTCGTCATCCGACATCCGCGTGTCCATCGTCTTCTTCACGTAGCGCAGGTCCGTACGATCAGCAAAATCCTTGTGAATGAAATTCTTGACGTCCCGGAACTGCAGCTTGATGGAAGCTCGAACGTTATTGAACCGAACCACCTGTCCAAATTCGTGGATGATCTTCAGTCCGCGCTCCACGCTGCCAAGATGGTTATTCGCCATCTCAAGCACAAACAGGTCTTCAAAAATGTCCTTATCGATCAATTGCTTTCTCCTCCGCGGCGGCACGTACGAGTTCAGAAAAATGGTCGAGCCGGAACGCTACCGGCACGCTCACTCCCGCAGGCACGTCGCCGTAGCCATGGGTCATCAGGCAGAATTGCATACCCGACTTGGATGCAGCTTCGGCATCTTCCATTGTATCGCCCACCAGAAGACACTCACTGGCAGCTAAGTTCCACCGCTCCAGTACGATGGCTACCATCTCCCCCTTGTCTTTGTAAGGCGGCGTGCGCGAGTCCCGTGTCACCACCTCGTCAAATGACCCGAGCGTCCCCTCCGCCTCCAAGATCCGGACGGAGATGTGTCGCGGTTTATTAGAGACCACAAAGAGCCGCCGCCCACTTGCCTTCAGTTCCCGCAGTGACTCCGCGGCCGCCTCGTAATGCGGCGTCATGCGCCAGCCCTCAGTGTCGTAGCTCCAACGGAACGAACGCTCCAGCGCGTCCAGTTCCTCGCCGCTCAATTGCCGCACAGCCATGCGTTCCATGATCTTACGGATCGGCGGCCCAATCAGCGATCGCAATTCGGTCTTGCCCACCTCAAGCCCGCAGGCACGAAACGCCGCCTCAGCCGAGAATCGAATCCCCGGCAGCGAATCCAGAAGCGTCCCGTCCAGATCGAACAGCAGATTCTGGGGCAGCGGACACCCTGCGTCTGACATCACGGCTTCTCGTCCGTAACCAGCATGTTTTCGGCCAGTTCCTCCGGCGGCAGAAACGGATACATGTCTTCCAAGTTCGGTGTCTGGATCTTCCCATCCGCGCCAATCCTAGACCGCAGCCTCGGCTCGAACTCCTGAGCCACGTCGAACTGCACATCGAAAAGACTCGGCCCCGACTTCGCCAGTTCGCGCTTTACCATCTCCAGGTCCGCAATCTTCCCCACCGCGAAGGAAGGTATGCCATACGCCGCACCCACCTTCAGCATGTCCGGGAAGGTGATGCCACTTGTCGCCCCGGTGCCGATCAGCCGGCCGTTGAAAAATCCATTCTGAGTCTGCCGGATTGAAAGATATCCGCCATTGTTCAGGACAAAAATCTTCACCGGAATTTGGTGTGTGACTATCGTCTGCAACTCCTGGATATTCATCTGCAGACTTCCGTCGCCCGCCAGGCAAATCACTCGTCCGCCCTTCGCCACCGCTGCGCCAATCGCAGCCGGCAGGTCGTAACCCATCGAAGCCGACCCGGAGTTCGAGATCAGCCGCATACCCTTCTTCAGCTTCCCAGCCTGGTACGGCACAATGCACGCTGTCGCATTCCCGCACACCACCGCATCGTCTTCATCCAGAATCGCAAACAGCCGATCGATGAAGTAGTACGGATTGAGCGGTGGCCCTTCGTTCTTCTGCTTCTCCTGCACCACCGGGTACTTCGTCTTCCATTGCCTCGCGCGCTGAAGCCACTCCTCATGTGCCTTGCACGGGCACTCGCCTGCACTCAACTGCCGCAGCATCTCCTGGAGAAAGACCTTTGCGTCGCAATGGATCGCCACATCGGGCTGGTGCAGCGGTTTCTCAAGCTCCGCCGCGTCCACATCAACCTGGATCTTCGTCGCGAAGCGCGCAAACGATCCCCAGTTGTAGCTGGTCTGCCGGATATTCAGCCGCGAGCCCACCACCAGCAGCACATCGGAGTTCTGCACCGTGAAATTCCCGGCCCGTTCCCCAATCGTGCCCGGGCGTCCGCAGAACAGTTCGTCATCGGAAGCAATCAGATCATGGGTCCACGCCGTCACCACCGGAATCCGCAGCTTCCGGATCACCGCATCGAACTCCGCCAGAGCCCCGCTGAGCCGGACACCCGTGCCGGCAAACATCACCGGCCGCTCCGCCTTCGCAATCCTCTCAAGCACGTCCGTTACCTGCTCACGAATCTTGCCCATGTCCCACTGGATCGCGTTTTCGCTCGGATCGTAGTGCTGCAGCTTCTCCGGATCGATCATCGTCGATTGCACGTCGACCGGAATATCCAACCAGCACGGCCCCGGTCGACCATTTTGGGCCAGGAACCACGCCTTCTCCAGGTGATACCGAATCGTCTCCGGGTCATCAACCCACACCGCGTATTTGGTGATTCCTTCCACCATGCGGATCGTGTCGACCTCCTGGTCGCCTAGCTGTCGCAGGTTCTTGAGGCCGTATGTCCGCATGCAAGTCTCACGCTTCACCTGCCCGGAGATGATCAGCATCGGAATCGAATCCGTAAATGCGCCGAACACCCCATTCAGCGCATTGATGCTGCCCGGCCCCGTCGTCGTGTTCAGCACGCTCGGGTGATTCGTGATCCGGGCATACCCCTCAGCCGCCATGGCCGCCGCCTGCTCATGGTGCGTGCAGATGTACCCCAGACCCGACGTGCCGATCGAATCATTCAGGTGCATCGCACCGCCTCCGGTAACGAGGAAAACGTGCCGCGCACCCCACTCCTTCAGCTGGGCAAAGATGTAGTCCGAAAGCTTGACCATGCCTCAATTCCCCGCAAACGAAGCCTCGTTCCCGTCGCTCCGAACGAGTGCCCTCAGCATCTCTCAAGAATACACAAGCAGCGTCACATCCAGTTTCTCTACTCATCGCATGTCATACTTGTGCACGGAGATGCAACCGCAAGCATCGCGCTCGCATCCGGCTCCTCATAACTCTCCCTTTTGGAAGGAAGTCTGAATGAAAGCGGTCATCCTCGCAGGCGGTCTAGGTACGCGCCTCAGTGAAGAAACCACTCTCCGCCCTAAGCCCATGGTAGAAATCGGCGGCCGCCCCATCCTCTGGCACATCCTCAAGCTCTACTCCGCTCAGGGCATCAACGACTTCATCATCTGTCTCGGCTACAAGGGCTACATCATCAAGGAATACTTCGCCAACTACTTCCTTCACACCTCCGACGTTACCTTTGACATCGCCGGTAACAGAATGGTCGTGCACGACTCCGTCGCCGAGCCATGGCGCGTCACCCTCGTCGATACCGGAGACGAATCCGGCACAGGCGGCCGCCTTCGGCGCGTCGGCAAATATCTCCGGGGCGAAGACGCCTTCTGCATGACCTACGGAGACGGTGTTGCCGACGTCGACATCCAGAAGACCATCGCCTTCCACCAGCAGCACGGCAAGCTCGTCACTCTCACCTCCGTCCAGCCTGTCGCCCGCTTCGGCGCCCTCGGTCTCAAGGACAACCAGGTCTACGCGTTCCAGGAAAAGCCAAAGGACGAAGGCGGCTGGATTAATGGCGGCTTCTTCGTCCTCTCTCCCAAGGTCCTGGAAGAGGTCAGGGACGACAGCTGGATGTTCGAACGCGAGCCCATCGAGTCGCTTGTCACTAAGGGCGAGGTCCAAGCCTACATGCACCACGGGTTTTGGCAGGCCATGGACACGCTTCGCGATAAGCACCAGCTTGAAGACCTATGGGCCTCCGGCAAAGCTCCCTGGAAGCTCTGGTAACAGGCTGACGATTACCAGCCTGTACCTTTCTCGATTCCAGGCAACCTCACTTCCCTCTTGGAACCTCCACCTAATGTGTGGTATCTGAGTAAGCCAAGATGGTAAGGAAAGAAAGTATCCCTGACTTCGATTCCTGGCTGTCCACACTCCCTGATCGCCTGGAAGGCTACCCCGCGCCGCACATCCGGCTTTTCATCGCCTCCTGTTGCGAGCGCCAGCAGACCAACTACGCCGCCTTCGCCGAACACGTCGGCTGGGGCGACCCAACTCTTCTCCGCGAGGCCGGCGACATCCTTTGGGACGTCAACCAGTCCCTCTCGGATTCCTATCTCCGCGCCATTGCCAGGGCTCTAGCCCGTGCCACACCCTCTACCGACGAGTTCGACTCCCCTCTTGCCCCGGCCGCGCAGGAAGCCGCCGTCAGCCTGCAGGAGGGCCTCGACTTCCTCACCGACCCCGACCCGCAACACGGCGTCACCGTGTGCGCTCTCGTCCGAGATGCTATCTACCTCACCGTGGAGCGCAGCTCCGCCCCCAGCGATTTCGCGGCATTCCTCAAGACCGCCGAGCTCGAAGTACAGGAACTCCTCCAGCAGGAGTCGGACCTCTACATCCTCTCTCAATTCCGCGAGCTCACCACCAAGTTCGTCGAGCGCTTCCGCCAATGCGCCGTCCCGCAGGGTCGCAGCAACCTCGGCCTCCAGATCCAGTAATCACAGCTCGTCGATTCCCTTCCGAAGCTCCCTCTTGGCAAAAGTGATGCATTGCGAGCAGCCTCTACGCTAGGATGGCGTGGATGTTCACTCGCAGAATGTTTGGCAAGCTAATCGCTGCATCCACGGCCGCGTATGTAGTGCGACCGGCGTCTCTGCATGCTCTTGAAGAGCACCCGGTAAATGACATTTCCGTGATGATGTGGACCATGAAGAAATGGGGCACGTTTGAGGAGAATCTCGAGCGCGTCGCCAAGGCAGAGTATCGGTACGTGGAGCTGGTCGACGAGTTCAAGCATTGGACTCCGGAGGAGAGGCAGCGCATTCTGACGCGGATGAAAGCCCTGGGCATCGGAATCGACGCGATGGCCGGGATGGTGCGAGGATTCGCGGACCCAGCCGGCGTGGATCAATACATTGCCGAGTTGAAGGAGTTGCTACCGATCGCGAAAGAACTCGGATGTCAGCAGATCATCCTCATGTCCGGCAAGCGGCTGCCAGGCATCAGCGCTGAGGAACAGCACCGCGCTTCAATCCAGACTCTGACGCAGGCGGCACCGGTACTGGCCGGAAGTGGAATCACGGGCGTGATCGAGCCCATCGACCACATTGAAAACCCAACAATCTATCTTGACGGCGTGAGCGAGGGGTTCGCCATCGCGAATGCTGTGAATAGCCCGAGCGTGAAGGTGCTCTATGACCTGTACCATGAGCAGCGCGGATACGGAAACCTGATTGAGAAACTGAATGCCAACATTGCGCAGGTGGGCCTGATCCATGTGGCGGATGTGCCCGGGCGGCACGAGCCCGGGAGCGGCGAAATCGATTACATGAATATTTATCGCAGGCTGGGCGAGTTGAAGTACAAGGGCAGGATCGCTATGGAGTTCTACCCGATCGGCGAGATTGTCCCATCCCTACGGAAGGCGCGCGAAGAGGCGATTCGTGGACTTACCGTATAGCTTGTTCTTGCGAACCTGAACCACGATGACTAGTCAATTGCAGTCCACGACAAACTCCGCCCATATCTCGGATACACATACAAAGCTCAGCGGCTATCTCATTCGCAGCACGGTCGTGGCTGCTCTGGGTGGTCTGCTCTTCGGATTCGACACAGCCGTTATAGCAGGCACCACTGCGGACCTGAGCAGGACGTATCAGCTCTCGCCCGGATCGCTGGGACTCACGGTCTCGATTGCGCTCTGGGGTACCGTCCTGGGAGCCATGACGGCGGGAATGCCCGGGGACCGTTACGGTCGGCGTGATAGCCTGCGCGGCCTCGCCATCCTGTACTTCGTCGCAGCGCTTGGCTGTGGCCTCGCCTGGAACTGGTCTGCGTTGGTTGTGTTCCGGTTTGTGGAGGGTATCGCCATCGGCGGCTCCTCCGTTTTGGGACCCATGTATATCGCTGAGATCGCGCCCGCAAAGTGGCGCGGAAGGCTGGTGGGCTTCTTTCAGTTCAACGTGGTCTTCGGAATCATGCTCGCCTACCTCTCCAATTTCCTGCTGGGGCTGATGCACTTTGGCGCCGCAGAATGGCGGTGGAAGCTGGGAGTCGCTGCTGTGCCCGCGGCACTGTTCTTCTGGATGCTTTTCGGTATCCCGCGCAGCCCGCGCTGGCTGGTGAAGAAACGAAGGATTGACGAAGCCCGAACCGTGCTGAAGATAATGGGCGATGAGAATTACGAGACAGACCTCCAGGACATCGTAGCGTCCATCGACCTCGAGCATGCTTCTCAAAACGCTCTGTTCACGCGGAAGTATGCGCTTCCAATCTTTCTCGCACTCTCCATCGGCATGTTCAATCAATTGGCGGGGATCAACGCCATCCTCTATTACCTGAACGATATCTTCGCCCGCGCCGGTTTCAGCAAAGTGTCCTCAGACCTCCAGAGCGTGAGCGTCGGCGCCACCCTTCTGATCTTCACCATGCTCGCCATGCTCGTCATCGACAAGATCGGCCGCAAAAAGTTGCTCTTGATCGGATCCGTGGGCACATGCATCAGCCTCGCCGGCGTTTCCTACATCTTCTTCACCAACCGTCACCAGTCCATGCTGGTGTGGCTCCTCATCGGATTCATTGCATTCTTCGCCTTCTCGCAAGGTGCTGTGATCTGGGTCTACATCAGTGAAATCTTCCCCAACCAGGTCAGGGCCAAGGGGCAGAGCTTGGGAAGCTTCTCGCATTGGTTTATGAATGCCGTCGTCTCCTGGGTCTTCCCCCTTATGGCTGCATCCTCGGGAGGTTATCCATTCGCTTTCTTCGCGGCCATGATGGTCGTGCAATTCCTTGTCGTGCTGTTTGTCTATCCGGAAACCAAGGGCATTCGGCTTGAAGACATAAACCGCAATCTCGCTCTAGGATGAGCCGCCGTTTCCCGCCAAAAGGCAAGTGGATCGGGGAGCACAGCGCCGCAGTTGCACCTACCGTGCGCATTGAAAGATACCTGTAGACGCGCTTTACGTCATCTGAGTAGATTCACCGCAGCTGTTCTAGCTTCACATGAGAAAACACGACAGTCAGAGGGACATCCTTGTCGTGCGAACACACCCCGAGGCCTGCGTAGAATGGGCCCTCAAGATGCACCTGCATAGGCTTCGCGACCTGATGCATTACCTCTCCGGCTTCGCTCAACCACATGGTGATCGTATCGCCATGCTTCTCAACCCGCAGCCGCTTCGGCGCGGGCGCGTCGAAGTGCAGTTCGACGTCCGACGTCAATTCACCTTTCTTCGTACGCGCCTGGATCGCAGTCATCCGGTCGCCATGCAGTGCTGCGTCGGCATAAACCGAGTCGGCATCGAGCGATTGCCGCAGCATCAGCACAGCCTTGCGGCGCGGAGCTCCGTTGGATTGGATATCAATATCGGCCTCAAGCGCGACATCCCCCGAGACCTTGCTCCAGACAAAGTGCATATCATCGGCTTTGAACCAGATGTCCGGCCCAGCAGCCGTAAGGGAGTAGGTGTCATGCTCCGGCGAGTAACTTGCTACACCGGGAGGAGCGACATTGCCGATATCAGTAGCTCCCTGGAAGATACCGATTGGTGAAGCCTTGTCTTGAAGAGCCGCGTGAAGAGAGCTGAGGGCAGCGCCCGAAAACATTGCCAGGAATAGAGAAACGATAAGACCGCGACGCATGGAGATAGCCTTTCACAGGCAGAGTTTAAATGCATTCGCCGACCGCGCGCCTTCCGGCAGTTCTACGGGCAGCGTTTTATTTGCGAGATGACAAATCTTTGAGCCCGGCGTCGCGCTCGTTAGCGTGTTGGATGGCCAGCCGTGAAGGGAGAGCAACAGGGCTTCACCGTTGGCTGAAATTCCATGAGTTCCACCCTAGTATCGTCCGCGTCATACATATTGAACTGCCATTTCCCATCGCGTGCGATCTTGATTCCTCCAGCGTTCCGGTTGTTCAGCCGGTCGCCGGTATAGAGCGTCTCGTAGGCCACCTTCATACTAGGTACTCCGAGGGCAATATGATCCATTGTCCCCAGCGAGGTCTTGGTGACGCTGGCTGGAATGCGGACCTGCTCAGGATCCCGCACCATCATGTACTCTATCCAGTCCGTCCCGTCAGGCACCTGTTGTGAGATCCAGTCCACCGGAGTATCAGCCCGGCCGCCGAACCAATAAGGACGGAAACCAAGCAGCACGCGGTAGAACTCATTCTCAGTTTTGTCGTCACGCACCATGTATCCGAGATGGATGATGTGGCTGCTGAACGCATCCAGCGGCACATCCGATTCCTTTGCAGAAGGCTGAACGAACTGCACACGGTTGCCCTCCGGATCGCGCACTTCAAACCAGCTGCTTCCATCGCTCGCGTTCTCTATCTTTTCCGGGACAGTGATGCGGTGCGCTGCCATGTAGAGCCTCAAACCCGCTGCATCGGCGGTGTTGAACGCCACGTGGTCGAGCCTGTTGATGGAAGTTTCCGTCGAGGGCAACGCCAACACCTCCACATACTGCAACGGACTGAAGTAATACCGCACGCCCAGCGGATTCTCGGGGTCAGGCCTCTTCGTCGCGCCCAGATCGTGCTGGTAGAAGGCGTCGGACTTCGCTGCATTCGTGGTGTAAATACAGACGTGCGAGATTCCGGTAATAGCCGGACGAGAAGGTGATGCCTGGGCTAAGCTGACTACGCTTTGGGCCAGCAAAAACACACAGCCGGCCATTGCCAAATACATCTTCATCCGCCATTCCTCCGAGGGCCTAAGCCTGCCATTGCGGGCGCAGCAGCATCATAGTCTCGACTTGATGGAGTTTCTACAGGTCGTTGGGAGTCGCAGACGAGTATCCGAACCGAAGAGTGCTTTTTTCGATCCGCGCAGCCATTACAAGATGCATACACGCGCTTGTGCGAATCGGGCGCCCGGTTTACTTGGCGCTTGCCGGCGGCACAATGCCGTTCATCCGCAGGTACTCCACCATCTGGCCATAATGATCATTCCCGTGGGCCGCTGCGAAAGC
>Ga0157372_10002493_pt1 | contig 19955 bp, 10 predicted proteins | sample C55metaG_FD_115307 | JGI IMG/M metagenome (GOLD analysis project Ga0157372, IMG submission 115307) | Corn rhizosphere microbial communities from Kellogg Biological Station, Michigan, USA - C5-5 metaG | ecosystem: Host-associated > Plants > Roots > Rhizosphere > Soil | place: USA: Michigan... | reverse complement strand
CTGCTTATTTCGAAGATGAACGACAGAAAATCGCGAGCATGATTTCCAAGTTCGGATTGGCGCAGCAGGTTTGGTGTCTGGGAGCTGATGCAGCAAGCGGCGCTTGCCTTCCGATCGGCGTGATCGCGCGCGCTGGTGCGACGACGGTCTTTCTCGACCCCTGGATTTCGCGCCGTGAGCGGATGGATTCTTCGCCTCGGCGTTACTGGCAATGGAGAATGATGATGCGGCCGTGGGACGTTTTTCTGGCGCAGATTCTCCAGTTCCAATGCCAGCTTCGAGATCTCTTTGGCGGCGACTTCACGCCGGAAGGACAGGATCCCTGCGGTGATGCACAGACGGTTATCGGCGAAGCAGCGCAGAAGATCGCCGAAGTGGTCCAGGTCTTTAAAGACGCGAATCTTCAGATCGATGTATCGGACCAGGCGGAGATGTTCAGCGTCAAGATGCTCGAACTGGAAAACATGAGTCAAAAACTCACTGCTACCGGAGAGCAAATGACGGTTGTGAAAGGAAACAGGTTGTTGATCCAGGGCGGCATTATCGAACTTCCGAGCGCCGGTTATTTGCCGGTTGCGCCGAATGCGAACGAGACGGTGAATGAACAAGTGCGCCGGCTGATGGGCGGGGGTGTGGATTTGCGGTTCTGCGTGGTGCGTCCGGATTTTGTCGCGCATGCGCTGGAAGAAGCACAGCACATGGAGCGCATCTCGCTGATCGAAGGTTTGGAAGATGAGAAGAAAAAACCGAAGGTCGACATACTGGTACCCGACGGTGAGATTGTCGCCGAGACGCAACCAGACACGCGTGTGGTCTTTGCAGCCGATGGCGCAATGCAGTCAAAGATTACGTCTTTCGGCGAAACACAGACTCCCAAAACCGTCCCCTTGTTATCCATTCCTTTCAAGGGCGCTGTGCGCGCTGAAAAGCTGACGTCCGGTGGCACCGCTGTTTACCTGGGTTGCGCTTCACTACTTCCTTTCACGCCTCTTTCGAAGGGACTCGATGTGGCTGGCTGGAAATCGTTGGCAACTATCACCGCTATTAATATCAGCGATGAGCCGCAGCTTGGGCTTTGGATGACGCTGCGCTCCGACGACAACCTCCTGCTCCTTAAGCCTGGTGACGTCACTAACCTTAAGGCGGAAGTCGTGATTGGTTTCATCGAGAGATTCACGAGCAAGAAGGAATTTCGTGCTGAGCTTAGCGGCCAGTTTAAGGTTGAAGCTCCGAAACCCTCCTTTTCGGTTTCCGGAACTCTTGCTGGTAATTTTTCTTTCGACGGAGTGGCTTTTGCGCCCCACACTGGAAATCAGAACTTCGCAGTATCAATCCGGCAACCAACTTCAGCGTCGATTGAAATAGTCATGGGAGTGCAAGGCAAGTTTGAACTTGTTATCGAGGGAGATTGGACGAATCCCGCACAAGTGAAGACCAATGTCAGAACCATTATGACGCCAACCGGTTCGTCAATTCCAAAGTTCGAGATGGCCCTCCCGCTGTCGTTAGATAAGGACGCGAACATCTTCTCAGTCTCGAATACGAATCACGTCGCGGCAACACAGGCTCTCACGATTGTGGGTTCGGCCCTCAACGAGCAGGGATTTGTCGCCGAAAAGACCAAGCTCTTATTTCCCCCGCCTCCAACCGCGCAAACAGCACAGGCGATTCGGGCCACACGTGACTGGGTTCTCTTCCATCGCCGCCGCACCAAGCAATGTGAGGCTGTAGCTGCGACGCGTACCTATCGAGTTTATGAAGCGATAGCCCCTCTCAGTGCAAAGGATCCAGTCCCGCAAGGTACACCCACTGCAGAGGATCTCCTCAAGGTGAAAGCAGAAGAGGTCAAGCAGTTTGTTCCACTCGGACTTGTTTCATTCAACGCCGGTGCTTCGACGCCGATTGGCGATCTTGCGGCTATCAAGACTGTTTGGAAAAAGGTTCCTGGCGGCTCGATCCTTTGGGCCGCGATCGCGAGTCGCGGCGCGGCGGTGAGTGATGGTGATTCGCTCGCACTGGCCAGGCTCGCAGCGTTGGAATCACAGTTGGATCAGGTTGACCCGGCAGCTAAGGCGATTGTGTTGCCAATCGTTCCGCCGCCGCTGGACTCCACCGAAAACGATGGGGTGGTTCTGTTCATAGTCGGAGCCCGGCCGACGTACTACGCCTACGCTAGTACCCTCGGCGTTATCGGAGGTAAGAATCTCTAATGCGCGCTGTGTGGTCGTTCTGGACCAAGCCATTCACGACTCACGATCACAAACGATGGTTGAGTCGGCGACAGTATCTGCTTTCGTGGATCTTGTCGTTTGAAACCATCAGCAAACATTACCCGCAAACGGCGTTGTTTACTGATGACGAAGGCGCGCGCCTCTTGATCGATCAGTTGCAGCTGCCCTTTGTGGAGGTTTCCACCGCATTAAATAGTTTGGCAAATCACGACCCTGGGTTTTGGAGCATAGGTAAGCTCTACACCTATCGCGCTCAAAAAGATCCGTTCATTCATTTCGATAACGACCTTTTTCTTTTCAAGCCACTGCCGGAGGAGCTTGCATCGGCACCGGTGCTGGCACAAAATCCGGAACCAGAAAATTTTTATAATCCTGAATTTCTGGAACTCTCACTCAGCGAAGCAGGTTCCGTTTGGCTGCCGGCAGAATGGGTGTGGTATCGAGTAGCCGGGTCCAGAAAAGGAGGCGACTGCGCCGGGATATTGGGCGGGAATCGCATCGACTTTATCAATCACTTCTCAGAACAGGCGATCAAGCTCGTCGAGCATCCAGACAATCAAGCGGGATGGGTGACGCTCGAGAAATTCGCGCCGATGATTTGGGTCGAACAGTATTTACTCCCAGCCTGCGTTGACTACCATCAACAACAGGCTTCTTCACCCTTTCACGACATCGAGATTCGCTACCTCTTCGAGTCCATAACTCATGCCTTTCAGTCGGACCGCGCGGAACAACTGGGTTTCACACATCTGGCTGGTAACGCAAAGCTCAACCGGGAACTCGCTACCCGCATGGAGGAGAAGGTGAAACGTGATTACCCGGAGTATTACGAGCGGTGCCTGATACTCGAGTCAGTGCCTGTTGGCCTTGGCTCAAAAGTAGGAATTGCACTTGGATCGGGTCAGTACAGGGAGCGGTAGCGACCTGGTCAGTGATCAGCATGCGTTATTTCCTAAGGATTTTTGACTCTCTTGGTTGACCAGGTCGCTACCGCTCCCTGTACTGACTGTGTCCAAGCATGATCTCGGCTTTTGAGGCAAAGCGGTGCCTCTTGAAGCTGCAGCTCAGCTTGCTTCAAAGAGTCGTCTCATTCACACCGGGCTTTAGCCCGGTGATAGACGAGAGAATTATCTATGCGTGCCGTTTGGTCATTCTGGACAAAGCCATTTCTGGCCCGTCATCACTCGATGTGGCGCAGTGACGCTCATCATCTCTTCTCGTGGGTCCTGTCACTCGAGACGGTGCAGCAACACTTTCCGCGCACAGCCCTCTTCACTGATGATGAAGGCGCTCGGTTGTTGATCGATCGGCTCGGATTGGAGTTTGACGAAGTATCGACCGAGTTGAATGCGTTGGCCCAACACGATGCCGATTGGTGGGCTCTCGGCAAGGTGTGGACTTACCGAGCCCAATCCGAGCCCTTCATACATTTTGATAACGATGCGTTTCTTTGGAATCCGCTGCCTGACTCGCTGACGTCGGCTCCAGTGATTGCCCAGAATCCGGATGTTTTTGTTCCCGGATTTTCTTATTACGAACCCGAAGAGCTGGAACGGGCCGTGAGCGAGGGTGGAGAGATCTGGTTACCCGCGGAGTGGGTGTGGTTTCGCTCGGCTGGAATTCAACAGTGCGGCATCTCGTGTGGAATCTTCGGCGGTAATCGATTGGACTTCATTCAGCACTACAGTAACCAAGCAATCAAGTTGATCGAACATCCCGCTAACCAGGCGGGTTGGTCGCTGATGAACGACAAGTTCAACCACAACATTTTGTTTGAGCAGTATTTGTTGGGCGCGTGTATTGAGTATCACCGGCGACACCGCACTTCACCTTATCGCGACATCGAGATCAGATACATGTTCAGCTCTCTCGACGAGGCGTTCGACCCGCATCTCGCGGAGCAATGGGGCTACACGCATTTGCTCGCCGGCGCCAAGGGAAATCCGGACATCGCAGCGCGATTGGAGCAACGAGTGAAGCGCGACTATCCAGCTCACTACGAGCGCTGTCTGATTGCGTGAAAAACGCCGAAGGCGTTCGCTAATTTCAGCCCCGGGTTCGAGTATCGCGAGAACCCTGGGACAAAATTTTCAAATCGCGATCAAAATTTCTGATGGCGTATCCAGGGTTGTCGCTGCGCTCCAACCCAGGGCTGAAATTAGCGAACGGGGCGTATTTGTTAATGTTCGCACCCGCAGTACAAACTAATGCAAAGAAGCCCGTGGGGAAAGGGACGCAACCTGCACACACCCGCGGCAATGATCTTCCATCGACAACCAATCCCACCTGGCAATCACTGGCATTCAATCCCGGTGCCATTCAACTCAAGCTGGCAGTCGGCTCGTCTGACGATCCGTACGAGCGCGAGGCCGACAGGATAGCTGATCACGTGATGCGAATGCCGGACGCTCCCGCAAATCTCTCGAAGCCTTCATCACTGCCGTTTACTTTTCATAGTCCACAACGTCAGTGTGACGAATGTGAGGCAACTGCTCCCGCGATTGTTGACGAAGCGCTTAATTCACCCGCCGGCAAACCTCTCGACAAAGCTACACGTTCGTTCTTCGAGCCGCGCTTTGGCTCCGACTTCAGCGACGTGCGCGTATATGCGGACTCGCAGGCATCTGAATCGGCACATAAGATCAGGGCTAAAGCATACACCCTCGGCGACAAGATCGTATTCGGATTTAATCAATACCGGCCGGAAACGAGTGCCGGTCAACGGTTGTTGGCCCACGAACTCGTACATGTGCAGCAACAGCGAACTGGAGGACTTAATTCTCAAACACAAAGTCCTTCAACTCACGCAGACACGACGCCTGCGGGAAGCCGGATCCAACGCGACCCGGACGATCAACAGCAGCCGGGTCCTTCCGAACCCACCATAACCTCTCTTTCAGTTTCGCTTTCCGGAATGACGTTTGTCCCACAGCAAGGCATTGTCTATTCGGGAGGACCGACGCGGAACGAAGCTATGGCAGTCGTGCTCCGGCGATTAGTTGGACCACAGTATCGAACTGGTCTCGAGCAAGAAGTATGGGCGGAACTGGATCGGCGCCGTTTCGTTGGGATGGGACATTTGGCACCGGACTCGACGGTTCCTCGAGGTACTCGCAGTGCCCTCCCTTTACAGTTGGACATTGTTGTTTCCAACACACTGGTATCTCTTTTGGAAACCAGCTTCGGACTCACAGTATCTCTGCAGCCGAACCAGCGTGAGTTATTGGCGTTGGGGCTCGCAAGCCAAACAGCCTTCCGAGCAATCAAACCGATCTTGCCGAGATGGTACTCCGAGTTCATCTTCGCACGCGAAATGGCTCAACGCGCGCCGTTGCTCAGGAGTTTCCAGGAAGCGTCGAGGCCAAATGCTCCCGGCGGAGCCGGCGCTCTGGAAACTGCCCTGCAAAACATCCGCGCTGCAATTTTCCCGACGGCGGATGTCCTCGAAGCCATACGCGAAGACTACACCATTGCGAGAGTTGAGCCAGTTCCAGGAGAGGACGTTCTCACACAAAACAATAAAACATATGCGGCCGTTGGCTATGCTGCGATCTGGAACATCGATGTGACACGAGCTCGGCAACTTACAGGTCCGCCTGATCCCGCACGCGTGCGCGAAGATCTTGCTGCCTTATTCCTGGCCTTCCTCCATACGCAGCCGCAACTGTTAGAACGTGCCGGAAGCGATGACGGACGCGATGCGCGGATGGTGCTGTTGGCGCGGTTCGCACGTTTTTCCTTGCGGGTTGTTAGCCGGGGACCGCGAGGGGATGAGGCGTTGCTTAACCGCCCCGCTCGAGCGAATGCGCCACGCTGGAATGCGACTCTTTCAAGTTCACCTCCCATTAGAGAACCTCTTTTCGAAGCGGCACTGGAAACAGACCACCGGTTCACCATGAACATTGAATTCGGGCACTTCACCGATGCGTTCGTGATGTACTCTTACCTTTGGGAGCGTATCCGTGTTCCCGATCCCGATCCTCGCAGAGAATCCGAGCCTAACTTAGAAACAATGGCTGGCGAGCGTCCTTCTGTAGGAGAGGTTTGGGATGTACGTATGAGGCGCGCCCGGCGCTACAACGCAACAGACATCGCACGCATTCGCCAACGGATCAATGCGCCGATGGGCAGCGCGCCTGAAGATCTGGTGGCCGTCAATAACATCATGCGAATCGCCGGAACGGTGGTCCGTTTGGCGTTTGAACGAGTAACACTGCCGCGATACGAAGTTCAAGTTGTCTTTCCGTCGACCGGGATCTATGTCGTGCGCTGCCGGGCAATACCTATCCTCGAAGGTGATGAAGAGGTGGTGCGCATGCCCAGCGTGGCATATCAGATCGTCGTGCCCCGCGATCCCACTGAGATGGCTGTCACCGGAGTGCAAGGCACAGCCCGAACCCAATTTCAGGCTCGTCTGCGTCTGGCTGAAATACAGTCGTTATTATCTTCCCCATTTCCACCTGCTAACCGGGACGAGTTGCTGCAAGAGATGGCTGTTCTGCGTGAGCTGATTGCCGATCCAGCAGCAGCTCAGGTAATGCGGCGCGACGATTTGCAGCGTCAGGTAACCCGCGTCCAACAACGCATGCAGGTACGGGGGCAATTGGCGGCACTCGAACGCCAACCTGAAGCCAGCCGTGATGCGACTGCGCTTGCCGACCTGCGACGTCAACTCACCGAGTTGGGCGGTCCGGGAAACGACTTTGACGATGAAAGACTCCTCCGATCTCTCAATCGTCAACTCGAGACGGCCCGGGAAATGATTGAGACTCGCGAGGCACGTGAGGCACGCGAGGTACGCGAGGCACGCGTCCGTGGCGGGCAGGTATTCCGCGAGAACATGTATGCGACCTTCGTCAGCGATCTGGGACACACGATATCGCTAAACCTGGAGGTCTTTGATCGTGGACCAGTAGACAATCAGCGCGAAGTTTTCATCTCCGACCTTACAACTAATGAAAGCGGTACTGGAATCGGTCGCGCCACCGCGCCAAATCTTTCGAGCACTGAAGCCAAGGTTGCCGCTGTCAGAGCCGCTATGCAGAACCTTCTTGAGAACGGAAGCGATTACGGCCGAGGACAGGTCGCCTTCCGAGTCGAAGGAACGATTCATACGTTGCGGGTAGAGGCAGGCACAGGACGCTTGCTTAGCGAAGCGATCGAAAGCGGCGTGATGGTGGTCTCACTCGCAGCAATTGCGGCAGCGCCATTCACAGGAGGGAGCAGCCTTTACCTGCTGCTGCCACTGGGAGCAATCGGCGCAATTCCGTCAGCCTACCGGCTCTTCCATAGGTACGAAGAACACACGTTGCGATTCGACTTACAGACTGCGATGGACGTAGTCAACATTCTTGGTGGGATGTTGGGTCTCGCTCACGCAGCAACGCCATTGCGCATGGTACGAATGGGCGCGACTTTGATGATCATGGGCATCGGAGCCGACGGTGCTGGGATCCTGTTAATGGGGGCTGGAGTCGTCGATCAACTCCTATCCTTGCAAGGCTTGTCCGAAGGTGAGCGCGCCGCGCGAATGTTGGAGATTATCAGTGGTGCATTGCTTCAGATTGGGATCCAGGCTGGCGGCGCGTTGGCCCATGCACACTATCGAGCGCGCGGCGAAGGCGCAACGGCGCCCGGTGCTGAACCTCCGGGTTTCAGATTGCCACGCGAAGGAGAAACCGTTCCGCAATCAACGCCGCCCAGACAAACCGCGCCAGGTGAACGCACCACGGCGGGACTCGGCTCACCAGGAGGGCCGCCGTCAGGAGGTGGTCCACCTCGACCAACTCCACCGCGCAGTGCTCCAGAGCGGCTGTTAGACCGCTTGGCTCAAGGTATAGATCGAACTCTGCCTCCGCCTCGGCCCGCCGCTGAAGTCACGAACCCACCACGCTCCGGGACGTATCGCCGTGGAATCCGTTCCGATGAAGTGGCTTACCATTTATATAACGAAGCACTTGCCATCGCCGGTGGCCGCGAGGTGGCCGTATATCATAATCCTGAGACCGGTGAGTTTTGTGTGCGAATCGGAAGTGAAGGTAGCGTAGGAGCACCACTCGGTGAGCATGGCTGGAATGCTGTGGTGCATTACCACCCGAATCCCGGGAATGTCCATACCTATCGGTTGCCGGCGCCTGCTGATTTTAGCGGACTGATCGTTCGTTATCTGGTTGAAGGAAGGCCGGTGCGTGAATTCGTCGAATTCGACATCCCCGGCGTTGGTCGAGGACGTACAGAATTTGGGATCGAGCCGGGCAATCCCGAGCCGTTTTACGTTCGCATCAATCTCCCGGATGGCACGCAACGTACCACTCGTTTTGCTCACGATGGCGCTTACCGAAGCTACTGGGGTGAACGCACCGTTTACGTCGAACCTGGTTCGCCGGAATACCAGCAAATGTTCGTCGACATCGCTCAATTCCTGCGCGAACGCGAGGGGACCCTGGAGGGAGGCAGGAGTCAGGCAGGAACAACCGCGCCGGCAGAAGGAACCGGCCAACCACCGGGATCCAGAACAGAGCCACCACCCGTCAGTGGTGTGGGCCAGCCCCCTAGGACGCCAGGTGCGCAAACCATGGCGGGGCTTGGTCGAGGGCGGCGCGCCGGTCCTCTTCAAACCGGTCTTGGTGAACTCACAACTGAGGGTGTTGCATTCATTCGTCGCAAGTTCAGAACCGTTACCATTGATCGCCGCTCCGTCAGCCTCAGCACACTAAGCAACGAACGCATCGGTGAACTCTTCCGCGAGCGGCCGTCCTGGCTCGAGGCCGTAGTGGTAGCAGAAGTTCGTGGCGACTGGCTGGGTCGTACTACAACAACGGACTTTGCCGCAACTGATTCGGCGCGTGAGCGATTGACACTCCGCCGCGTCGCGGAATTGTTGCAGCAAGCGGCGTCTGGCGGAAACACGGGACACACTGTGCACGAGCCGATCTTGAATTGGACGGTGTGGGACTTTGTAAATGAAATGCTGGCCCAGCACGATCCGGTTTTAGAGCCAGCCTACAATCTTTGTGAGAACAATCCGAACGCCACTATCCGTGCCCGCTGGGAACGTTTCAAATTAAATCAATTTGCGGATGACGCGAGCTTACATGAGTTCTTCCTGGGGCGCGTAGGCGACAAGATTCCTGACGTGGTTGAGGTCATGTTGAGCCAGAACGAGATTCACATCATCGACGCCAGCTTTGCCTATGAAGATCCTATACATAATTTCAAGACTGCTTTTTACCGAGCTGTCATGCAACGTCTTATCAACGTTGGAACCGTAAGCGCAACTGACTACCGCAGTCCTATCCGGCAGACACCTGTTGGACCGTGAGCTTTTCTCTTAGTTGAATGTTTGCCGTTCAGGCCAAAAGTAAATCAAAGGGTGTTGCCGAAGGGAAGCAGCATGGCGCTGCGGCGTCGCCGCGCGAGCAAGCGTCTGAGGTCAATCCCGTTTGGCAGTCGTTGGCGTTGGCGGCCGTTTGCTGTTCAAACGAAGCTGACTGTCAGCCAGTACCAGCCGGCAAGTAACGAAGGGCGCCGGCTGCTGGCTCACGAGTTGGCCCACGAGCGATGAGCGATGTTGGGGCCACCTGGGTTGAAGCCTGCGTGGAAGCCGCCGACGGCGTGCATAGATACCGCGGGCTTGGTCCATGATTCGTGTCGGAAATTATCGATGTTCGCACCCGCTCAAAAGAGTCAATCAAAGACGCCGGCAAACGTTAGTCCGGCTGAGCCTGTTCTACATAGAGAGCGCTCAGGAGAACTCAATCCTGTCTGGCAATCGTTGGCACTGCGCTCAGCACCGCCCGTATTGAACTTAAAAAGGCGCGAGACTGGCGTGGGCCAACTCTTCCGCAAAGAAAGTACCTGGCCTGCCTGGCATCAGAACGTGCTCAACGATATCGCCAAGTTCGCTGGTCCAAGTGATGGCAAGCCCGCCGATGCGAAATGGCCCGCAATGAAAAGTTACGTTTGTAAGCTGTCAAAAGAACGCGCCGCGAGTCTTCAGAGTCGATTTAGTCCTGACGCAGCCGGTATGAAAGCCGGTACTGACGACTTCGCCGTGTACGTGCAGAAAAAATTTCCGGCAAACCACGCACTACTGATTAGCATTCTCGGCGAGATTGCCGAAGGGAAAGCACCGGCCGAATGTGCGCCGGCAAAAGAGGAGAAGCCGAAGGAGACGAAGACAACGCCGCCTGCGCCTGCGGAAGAAACAGCCAGCTCACGCGTTATTGAAGTGGAAGGTCTGCTCGATCAAGTGATGGAGGGTGGAGGTGTCGGCAATCTGCCCGCTGCCATTGCTTTGCTGCGCGATTTGCCAATGGCATCGTTGTTGGTGACGCTGCGCGATCTGCGCGATCATTTTCGACTTGAAATTCTCCGCGAGCAAGTTAATAGTTCCGGAAGCGACCGTTTGCAAGTAGCCTTCCGCGTTGTCGATTATCAAGGCCAGGCAGCACTTTCACTCAAGCCTGAAGAGTGGGCTGAATTACGTGAAAAGATCCTGGAATTAAGTACACCAGACCAGGCCGCATTATTTAAGTTCTTCCCGCCTGCGCAAGTTCCGGCTGAACCAATCCCGCCTGCGGGAGGAGTCACGGCGCCTTCGAGTCCGGCGGCGGCCGGCCTGCCCGCGCAGCTATTGGAAACTCTCTGGCGCAGCTACACCCGTCGAATGACCGGCATGCCGGGATCCCGGAAAAATCTCGACAATGCTTTTTGGGGTGGACCTCCCGCGGACCTCTCGGCAGCAATTAATGAACTCGCAAAGCAAGGTGCTTTAGCCATAATCAGTGAAATCTATGGCCGTTGGACCAAGAGTGGCCTGACCTGGAACGTGCAGGACATTCACGGCGTTTGGGGTGGTGGATCTCAGGGCATGAATTTCGTAACGACAAATCCTAGCGGCTTGCGATCGGAACTCGAGAGTCCCAAAGCTAAATTCTGTCGCGACAAAAATCTCACCGGCGGCTTCTATCACTGGTGGTATCTTGAAACTCCCTGTTGGCGCGAGACGGTCTCCGGTTCCAGAGGTCTTCACTTCTGTCTTGGGTCCGTTATTCCCTCGGTCCATATCGATCCCACACAGGTCGTTGAAGAACGCGAAGACGATGGCTATTGTAATTACGCGATGGGCGAGGTATATCAACACTACAAAGATCTCGGCTGGATACCTTAAATCTTATGTTCGAGCGCGCAACGTCCAATCAGATCGAAAGAAACACGTCGAGCGACCCACCCAGGCCTGCCGTGGACCACGCTGCGATGCCACATCATCATGTTTGGAACTCGCTTGCTCTTCGACCCGCTCCGCTGCAACGAAAGCTGGCGATCAATCCACCCGACGATGCTTACGAACGTGAAGCTGATCGCGTCGCAGAAGCTGTGACTAACACGACAGGTCCACAAGTTCAGCGCGCCTGTGCTTGTGGCGGCACTTGCGATGAATGTTCCCAAGGCTCGCCAGTTCAGACCATGCACACAGGTAGCGATCACGCCCAGGAAGCGACGGCGCCGCCGGTGGTCGATGAAGTGCTAAGCTCAGCCGGCCAGCCACTCGAGCCGGCGACACGCACCTTCATGGAAGATCGCTTTGCTCACGACTTTAGCGACGTGCGCGTTCACTCGGACGCAAAAGCAGCCGAGTCGGCAAGGTCTGTCAACGCACTCGCATACACAGTGGGCTCGGATGTGGTCCTGGGCGCGGGACAAAACGCACAGCACACCGATTCAGGTCGAAAATTGCTGGCGCACGAGCTGACGCACGTGGTCCAACAATCGGGCGGGCTCGGACGAAAAACACTACAACGCTGGACTATAAACAAATGTAATCAGGCGCAGTCCGTCTACGTTGAAGACGCATTCGCAAAGTCGTTCGATAGTTTGTCGAAAGCAGCCAGGCGACTCGAGCAGAAGCCGACTACCGATCGCGTGAAGCAGGCGCTGTGGCTCGCCTTCCGCAGTGACTCCGACGCAACCGCTCAGCTCGTGAGCAGCAGGATCAGCACGCTGAGAGACAAGATTACCAGCGCCAGTGTCACTTGTACCGATAGCAGCAAAGATTCGGAATGCAAAACAGATAGTGGTTTTCACAGTCGCAGACCGGAAGACTATGGAATGATCTATCTATGCATGCCTGCTTTCAGTAATGCGAGCGCGGTCGCGCAATCAAATACGCTTACTCACGAGGCCGCTCATAAGTATTTGGGAGTCACCGACACGGGTTACTTTGCAGACGACTGTGTAGAAACAGCACGTAATGCATCCGCTAAAGAGGAGAAGGATTCAGGAACAGCTGGCGACAGTCCCTCGAAGCGTCTTAACAATGCCGACGCTTACTCCTGCTTCGTTCATTTCCTTTTGCGCCGGGACAAAGAAACGCTCGCCAAACAAGCTGCGGAGTATAGAGGCGACAAACTCGAACTCGAAGCGCCCGAAAAGTGGATCGCCACGCAAACTACGCAGCCAAAACGAACCATATTTCGTTTGACTGGTCTGCCGACGAATAGCGGCTTCAGGGCCAGGTGGAAGCTCATCGGCAATGGTGAGGAGTTTCGTGTGCTTTCAGCAAGAAACGATCAGTTCCCTACGCAAGTTTTCGATGAGGATGCGCTGGCGGTGTACGTACCGACAGATGTTCGCTCCAAACTCGAGCAGAAGGATATACATGATGTGACGTTGCAAGTTGACGTTCAGCTCTACAGACCGGAGGCGGGTCAACCTGATCCGCCAGTGATCACCAAGACTGTTCCCTTGCACGTTAGTCATGGTCAGGACAACATGGAATCGGGCCGCTAGTGACCAAACACATCCCAAAGATAGCCAGCTCGCCTACCGCTGAACTCGACGCTTCGCGGCGCCATGCGAAGCCCGAGCAAGCACGTCGCGAACAGAAATCGTTCGTCGGGTCGCCGTGGCAATCACTTGCGTTGAGGCCTGTTAATCTTCAGTCAAAGCCCGTAGTCGCGAGGCAAACGCCGGCGCCGATGCCGGGAGCTTTACCACCCAATCCACCAGCACCTGCGGCACCCACAGAAAAAAAAGAAGCACCAGCGCCCGCTCCGGCTCCGGCTCCTGCGCCAGAGGAAAAGAAGACGACGACGAAAAAGCGAGCGCCTGTCGGCACGACGGGAATGTTCAAGAATAATCCCACCACCGCAATCACCAAGTGGGATTACGTGGTCTATCAGGATCACGTGCGGCTCGGCAATCGAAAAGCGGACGAAACGAAAGGTGGTCCAGTAATCGGAAGTTGGCCGTGGTTAACAAACAATCCCGGCGATTTAACCGGCGATGTTGCGCCCCGCAAAGAGGACAAGAACGATCCGAATTCAGCCTACAGGCAGGACAAACGCATCTGGGGTGATCCGATTCAACGCGGTAAGTCTCCGGACAAAATGAGCCCTGTTTCGGGTTCGACTGGATTGAGTTCGGGTAATACGGCGGTGCCGGGTCATGCCGCGCGTGGAGACCTGGCGATCTTCGCGGATCGTGAGCGGGGACGTCGCGCGTTGAAGGAATGGATTCAAAAGTATTATGCCAACGTAACGCTCGCCGAGTCGGTCAAATTACATCTCGGACCCACGTCGTCACACGTCAAGGGAGTTGATGACCCGGAGAAATATCCAAAGCTGCTTCAGCAATATCTTACAGACAAGGGTGGATACCCCGCCGATTACGTTCGCAAGACGAAAGGCACCGACGTGAAGGAAAGTGAATGGAACGATGTGGTCGATGCTTTCGGTTACGCCGAAGGTTACTACAGTCGACGCGAGGTAGCAGGAAAGCCGGGCAAGTTCCAATACGTTGAAAACAAGGGAATCATTTACAAGTGCAGCGGCCGCGAGCCAATCGACGTCGATCCGGCGTATGCAAAACTCGCGCGAGTCACGAGCATGCCTCAGGACACCCCACCCGAGATCAAAGACCTGCTTGGTTGTGAATAAGAGTTCAGCCGCAGATTTTCGCAGATGAACGCCGATCAGATCAGCGTTCATCTGTGAAAATCTGCGGCTGAACTCGCCTACCTCACAGCGATTTCAAGAACCTGATGAGTTGCCCCTTCTGTACCGGCGTCAGCGCCTGATATGCGCTACGACTCGATGACGCCTGCCCCGCGTGACGCAGGACGGCTTCGTTGAGCGTAAACGACTGTGCACCGCTATTCGATGGCGCGCTGGCAGAACCACCGTCGTGCATGAATTTGTCGCGCGTCCTCAGGCCCCAGAGCGGCGCAGTCCGGACCTTGTTTCTGGTTAGCTCGCCGTTAGTCTCCACGATGCCATCGCCCGTCCCGATGTCGTGCAACAAGAAGTCGCTGAACGGATGAATGATCTTGTCGCCGAGCGCCGGCGGCACGACGAACGCTCCGCCGTTGATGACCGAACCAACAGGCGCCGTCGTGATCGAGCGAACGTGACAGACCGAACATTGGAGCGAGTTGAAGAGTAGCGAGCCGGGATCGGTCGCGTCGTCCAACACCATCGCGCTATTGCGTGGCGGGGCTTTGGTCGAGCGCATGAAGCGCGTGAACGCCTCCACGTCTTCGCCGTGTCCTTCCTCGCCTCCGGTGTCTTCGGGATCGGCCACCGTATCGGCGAACGCAACGCTGCGACCCAGCGAAGTCTGCTCGCGCGGTTGGAGAGGGCTCGTGATTCCCATTTCAAACAAGTAAGCCCCGGCGGAGAAGCTGAGCAGAGTAGCCACTGAGTCCTTCCAGCCAAAGCGCCCGATACGCGTCTGATCCGGCGCTTCAGTGATGTCTACTTCTATAGCGGTGCCGCGCATGGCGACCGGCTGCGTGTCGCGTATCGAGAGCAGGGTCCCGTCGGCGATGCACTCGACGAAACCGAGGCCGACGAGGATCGGCGAGGCGCGGAACGTTTTGACCGTCTCTCCCGCTGACTTCGACCATGAAGGCTGGTCGCCGCCACCGTCGTTGTTCCCGTTGACCTGGCTCGGGTTCGTGCCGTCAGGAGCGATAGCCCAGACTTTCAAGCCGGCGTTGCGGTCGCTGCCGAAGGCGATGGCAGAGTTGTCAGGCGCCCAACTAGGATTCCGATCTGAAGCCGCGTTGTTCGTTAGCCGCGTTGCAACACCGCCGACGGCAAGTATCTTGTAAATCTCGTAGTTGCCGTCGCGGTTTGTGCTGAATGCGATCGTCATTCCGTCAGGCGAGTAGGTCGGGCGCTCATCGTTGCCGAGTCCTAGTGTGATTTGCATCTGCGCCGACCCGTTTGCATTCATCGTCCAAATCTTACCGACGGGGTTGATGCCGTTCGGAGTGCGCTGGAAGGCGATCTTCGATCCGTCGGGCGAGTAGGTCGGCATCCGGTCGTTACCGTTCGGGTCGTTGGAGATGTTCGTCACCTCGGTGCCGATCGGAGTCATCGTGAAGATCTGCGGGACGCCCGTGCGTGTGCTGCTGAAGGCGATCTTCGTTCCATCAGGCGACCATGCGGGCTGGGAATCGCCCTCGAATGAGATCAGGTTGGGGTTCGTGCCGTCGTTGTTCACGACCCAGATGCCGCCATTGGCGCCGAACGCGATCTTCGAACCGTCGGGCGAGAGGGCCGGGAAGCTATGACCCGTCGTGGGTACGTTAGGATCGGTGTTTATGACGCCGGCATCGATGTCAAAGGAAACGATGCTGACCTGCGTGGCGTTGTTGATGTAGATGATGTGCGGCCCGCCGGGAACGCGCTCCTGAATCGTCGTGTTGATGCTGCGCGAGTTGATGAGTGAGCCACCGGGTGCGGCGACGAACGTGCCGTCGGGTGCGCTGTGTCCTGCCCGCACTTCCATGATTTGGCTGACGCCGCCGCTGACGCGGTTCTGATGACACTCAACGCACGCCTGTGCGTTGTAAATGGGGCCGAGCCCGTCTGCCTTTTCCTCGCGCGCTTCGAACGCAGCGCGATCGGCGTCGAATGTGGCCTGGTCTGTGAAGCCGTTGGTCAGATTATCGAAAAGGGCAGGCGCTTCGGTCGGTCCGGATTGGCTTGTGGCAGTCGGCGTGAGCACCAACGAGATTATGACTACCGAGGCAAAGAACGCGATGACAACTAACTTGACAACTCTCATACTCCCCTCCCTTGGGTGGAAACCGCTGTCCGGCCTACCGGAAGCGGGTCGACCGCCGAAGCGGTCAGCGGATGATTTAGAATGTGGACGAACTACCTGGACGGAAAAAGTTAATAAAACCCCCGGCGTGGGCCAGGACGTGGTCACGTCGGCGATGAATCTGCTAGTGAGAAGCGTCGGGAGCTAATGAATTAGAAAAGACGAACGGTTGGGGCCGTGCATTTTACTAATCGTGTTCAGGGGTTTTGAGGGTGTGCGTAATTTACTCGCATCGAATATGAGCGTCAACAAAATACCATTGGCGATTCTTGCTACACCTCTTGCAGGTTAACGATGTTAGAGACCGTTTGTAGTATCTCCTTGTCGAACTGGATGGACTCCTCATAACAGATTGCAAGCTTTTCGAGTCCTTGTTCGCGTTCCTTACGAAATAAGACCCAGGCATGCGATAGTTCTGCATCTAGTCTGTAAAGCTTCTTGATAAGCGGCGTCATCTTTTCATGAAGTTCGTGATCCAATCTCGCCAACACCACGCGCGCACCGACGATAACAGGGAAAATCTCTCTACTCTCTCTGTCATACCTGTCAAAGTGCTTCCTGTGCATCTCTTCCGGTTCATACATTGCACACCATGTGCACCATGCTATTGCATGGACGGCGGTTGCCAGGCTTTTGGTCAGTTCGGCTAGCGCAAGCCGGGTTTCTTTTTCCCATTCATCCTCTTTGGCACGCTGCCATTTATCTTTCTCCAAACGCGCTTGACGATTACTCGTGAACACCGAACCGCCAATTGCGGCCAGTGCTCCCACTAGCGCTCCCAGAACGCCGGGTAATGCAGACGCTATTGTTTGCCAGGTTCCATTTTCCTGTAAGCTGGACTGCGCTTGCGCTGTGGTGGTCGATACAAATACTAACAAGGCAATCAGTCTAAAATAGTGACAGAAACTACTGCGACGTGGCATGTTGACAATCTCCTTAATGAGGTAGGCGGTCTCTCTGCAGCCCTCTGCGTATCTCTGCGTATCTCTGCGTTCTCTGTGTTAACGATAATTTCAACGCAGAGGACGCAGAGATACGCAGAGGGCCGCAGAGGAAATCCCGTGAAACCTATGTTCCTGGAAATACCAGGTCGATTTCAACTCACTCACTATTGCCGGTAACGCGATATAGATTGGCTCGGCCACGCCGGCCTATCAGTTCGATCATTCTGCTTTCGCGTAGACAGTAGGCCATCTTCTGCGCCAACTCCCTGCGAGTTTCGATCTGAGTAGCGAGGTCTATTGTAGTGAATGAGTCCAATCCGTGCGGAAGAAACCTTAGCCAGTCCGATGACGCGCCGAACAAACGCTGGTCGACGACGTCAAGCAATCGACGTCCTTCAATAGCCCATCCTCTCGTGCGCCACTTTCGCTTTCCCTCGTATCGTCTCACTTCTTCTTCCCTAATCATCAACACTTCGAGGGAAAAATTCGGGTTCGACAGCAACTGCGGAATGCTGACCAGTTCCCAAAAGAGATCCTCCAACCGCCCTCGCTTGGGTGACTTGCGACGCACAGCAGTAAGACGATCGCCGGCCGGCAACCTGACAATCCATTTCTCCTGGACGATGGGATAGATCAATCGTACGTGATGTGAGCGCGCGAGGTTGGTGAGCTTTGACTTGATTGACGAGAAATTGCGGGTTTGGATCTCTATCAACAGATCTTCGCGTACGATATCGATCACAAACCCGTCAACCGGAACTTCAAATCGATCGCCCGGCCGCGCGTACCACTGTTTCAGTGATGCGTGGAGCGGCTTCTCATTCAGTAAACCGATTCCTGACATTGACACTTGCGCAGATTATAGCCGCAAGGAGGGAAGGAAAAACTATCATTAGCCGCAGATTAACGCGGATGAACGCAGATTGGATCTGCGTTTATCTGCGTAATCTGCGGCTAATTTTATTTCAGGGCGGACTCGATGGTGGTCTTCAGGGTTTCATATGAGTGATCGGAGACGCGCTTGCCGTTGATGTAGAGCGTCGGAGTGCCGTTGACGCCAAGCTTGTGTCCATCGATTACGTCGCGCTGAACCTTCTCGGCGAACTTGCCGCTGTCGAGCGAAGCGTCGAACTTAGCGCGGTCAAGACCAACCTCAGTTGCGTACTGTCTGAGCTTGTCAACGCCGAGCGCAGACTGATTACGGAAAAGCACGGCGACGTATTCCCAGTACTTATCCTGCTCCCGCGCAGCCTCCGCAGCTTCCGCAGCCTTGCGCGCGTCCGCGTGCTGCGAGAGCGGGAAGTCGCGCACGACCAGCCGCACGCGATCGCCAAACTCGTTCACGATCCGCTCGAGAACCGGATGCTGACGTGCGCAGCTCGGGCACTGAAAGTCAGTAAACTCGACGATCGTAACTGACGCCTTCGCAGTTCCCTTCGACGGTTGATCGTCTGTCGCAATCGCAAAAGACGGTGACTGGGGCGCAGTAAGATTAATTTCGATCTTCGACGCGCGTCGCAACTGCTCGGCATACGCAACAGTCGCTTCCTGCTCCTTGCGCTCCTGCATGTACTGAACGACTTGAGCTTTAACTTGCGCGAAATCACCGCTGATCCGATCTTTGTTTTCGTTATAAAACGCCTGCGCCTCCGCATCCGTCACGCGTGGCACTTTCGCGCTCACCTCTGCGTCGAGCAGCGCACGTGTGGTGATGCCTTTCTTCTGTGCTTCCTGTGAGAGCAGTGTGTCGTTGACTTTCAACTCCACGTCCTGCTTCCGCAGCGAGTAGACCTGTTCCTGAACATTGAAGATCAACGGGCGCAAACTGTTTTCGATGTCGCCCATCGTGATCTGCTTGTCGTTGACCGTTGCCAGAACACGTGCGCGATCTGCGGCGGTTAAAGCCGGCGTCGTTGGCTTGGCGATAACCTTGACTTGCGCGCTCGCCCGCAGCCGCTCAGCGAGTTTTGCCGCGAGCTCCTGCTGGCGTTGGTAACGAAGATATTCAATGACGTTGTTCTTCTCGTCCTTGAATTCTCCTTGAATGCTCGCCTTGTTCTTATCGTAAAACGCCTGCGCCTCGGCTTCAGTGGGCGCCTGGACCTTCGCAATGACCTCGTCTTTGATCACTTGCGACGGCGTCACTCCGCGCTTCTTCGCTTCGGTTTCCAGCAGCATCGAATCGATCTGAAGATCGAGTTCACGCTGGCGGGCCTCGACGACTTGCTTCTGCAACTCTTCCACGCGCGATCGCGTTTCGGGGCTCAGATCCTGTTTGGTGATCTTCACTCCATTAACTACGCCGAGTACTTCCGGGAGCGGCTTATCCTCGCACCCGCAATCGTTCTCGACCTTCTGCGCTGCCAAAGGCGCAGCAACCACACACATAAGTAGAAGGACAAATAAAAGTTTTTTCATCTTAATATTCCGTTTCATCTATTAGGGCGCGCGTGCGCCGATTAGTTGTTATTGACCCAGCCGTTCGAGACGAACTCCTTTTTTACCGGATCAATCGAAAGGACGTAAGCGCCCATTGCGCCTACGCGACGGTTTGGTCCAAACGTAATGCTTGGGGTCACGCCGGTGTCGTACTCGTAAAGACCCTCGAGCGCCGTGATGAGCTTTTCGCGGCTCACATCTCTTCCGGCGCGCTTCAACGCCTCGG
>Ga0157372_10002492_pt1 | contig 19958 bp, 14 predicted proteins | sample C55metaG_FD_115307 | JGI IMG/M metagenome (GOLD analysis project Ga0157372, IMG submission 115307) | Corn rhizosphere microbial communities from Kellogg Biological Station, Michigan, USA - C5-5 metaG | ecosystem: Host-associated > Plants > Roots > Rhizosphere > Soil | place: USA: Michigan... | reverse complement strand
GATCAGCGGATAGATCGCCGCGCCGTTCTGCATTGTGCCTGCATAGGGTTGCGCGCCGCCGATGATGCGCAGCGTTCCATCGGACTCCGCCAGCTGTTTTTCCGCGGTGAGGTTCACGTTCAGCAGGAGGTCGTTACGGAACTGCGTGCCCCAGCCCATGGGCTGAATAAAGCCCGTGAGATGATGAATGACGGACTGGGTCTGATGGGCCAGGGACAGCGGACCCAATGCGCCGATCACCAGCTCGGTCTGCCAGTCATACTTCTTTACCGGGTTGTAGGAATACCGCGTATGGGTGGCGATGATCGCGCCGGAATAGGGATAATCATGGGATTGGAAGTTGCTTTTACTGATGTCCATCGGTGTATACATCAGCTGCATCACCCCCCATCCGTAGATATCGATGCTGCTGTCGCCGGCATGGGGTGCAAACCTGCCCAGCAGACCATGGGGCCGGTGAGCAGGCTTATAGAACAGATCGATGCGGGTGCCGTTCGTATAGGCATCGTCCGTCGATTGACCGAAGATGTTGATCCCATCATTGTCCTCATAGATCCGCAGGATGCGCGTAACACTGTCTTTCCGGACGGCAAAGGGAGCTTGCGCCGATGAGCGGACCGGTGCGGCGGCCAGACCGGAAAGCAGTAAGGAAAATAGTAGAGATCGCATCATGTCCTTTCTGTTACAAACAATTCAGGTAAAGGTTGGGCCTATCGGCTTACCCGAAAAGAGTAAGTTCCCGACCCGACCCGAAGCATTAGGTAGCCTTTTTCGATACCTTCAATATGGATGTCTTTTACGCTCGACAGATTGTTCCCGCCTTCGGTCACCAGTCCTCTGTCGACGGCCGGCAGGCACACCGTCGCCGTCGTATTGGCTGGGACGACGACCTCCAGGTGAAAGGTGTCGTCCTCCATCTCCCAGTGGCTGCTGAGCTTTCCGTAGCCGGTCTCGAGATCGGCGGCGGCGGAGCGCAGGCGTCCGCCCGGGTGGGGCGCGATCCGGCTGTGGTGATAACCGGGACCATCCTCATACGTGTCGATGCCGGCTACCACCCGGTACATCCAGTCCCCGATGGCGCCATAGGCATAGTGATTGAAAGAATTCATGCCCGGCGTCTGGAAAGTACTGTCGGGCTTGATCCCATCCCAGCGTTCCCAGATGGTCGTGGCGCCCATTTTGACGGGATAGAGCCAGCTCGGATAGCTGTCCTGCAACAGCAGGCGATAGGCGACGTCCGTCTGGTTCCACCGGCTAAGCACATGACAGAGGTAGGGAGTTCCGAGGAAGCCCGTGGTCAGGTGATAGTTGTAATCCTGGATGTTCTTCACCAGCCGTTCCGCGGCCTGCTTGCGCAGCGCCTCGGGCAGCATGTCGAACTGCAGCGACAGCACATAGGCCGTCTGCGTCCCCGACACCAACCTGCCGTCCGGGGTCATATATTCCTGCAGATAGGCATCTTTAATGCGTTTCAGCAGGGCCGTGTAATTGTCGGCATCCTCTTTCTTGCCCAGCACCGTGGCAGCATTGATGAGCAGCTGCGTAGAATGCGCATAAAAACATTGCGCGATCAAATATTTATCCGTCACCGCCGATCGCCCGTCATTGTCGTCAAAGGGCCGGTAGAACAGCCAATCGCCGAAATGAAATCCGGTATTCCAGAGATCGTTCTTCGACTGTCCCCGCATATACTCTACCCAGGCCTTCATGCTGGGATATTGATCCTCGAGGATCCGCTTATCGCCGTAAGCCAGGTACATATTCCACGGAATGATCGTGGCCACATCGGCCCAACCGGCGCTGGCGCTGGCCCCGTCGCCGAGGACGTTGGGGATCACAAAGGGCACGGCGCCGTTGGAGACCTGGTCGGCAGTAAGGTCCTTCAGCCATTTGGCGAAGAAATTGTCCACTCCACGATTAAAGGCGGCAGTGCGCGAGAACACCTGCGCGTCCCCCGTCCATCCCAGCCGTTCGTCCCGCTGGGGGCAGTCGGTGGGCACATCCAGGAAGTTTCCCTGCTGGCCCCATTGGATATTATGCTGCAATTGATCGATCAGCACGTTCGAACAGTTGAAGTTACCGGTCTTCGGCATGTTCGAGTAAAGGACCACCGCCGTAAAATTGTCCGGGTTGATGGGCCCCTCGACACCTTCGATCCTGACGTACCGGAAGCCATGAAAGGTAAAGCGCGGCTCGAAGATCTCCTCTCCGCCGCCCTTCAGGACAAACACGTCCTGGGCCTTTGCGCTTCTCAGGTTCTCCGTATAAAAATTGCCTTGCTTGTCCAGCACTTCGGCATGGGAAAGGCGGATACTGTCGCCGGCCTTGCCTCTTACCTTCACCAGTACCCAGCCGGTAAGGTTCTGACCGAAATCGATCACTTTTTCACCCCTGGGCGTCGTCAGCAGCTTTGCCGCATGAAAGGTCTCGTGTTTCGTTACGGGCTCGTTGACGGTCGCAATGAGCTTATCCTTTGGAAGATCGGCCGTCTGCGCCGTCTCCCAGCGGGCATCGTCGAAATCGGCAAGGCTCCAATCTTTTTGCTCTTTGCGGGCATCGACGGTCTCACCGTTGTATATCTCCGAATGACGGACTTCGCCGGTTGCCGTCTTCCAGCTGCCGTCCGAGCCAACCGTGTCGGTGTGACCGTTCTTATAGCGAATGACGAGCTGGAACAACAGCGACAGCTCGGTGCCGTAAACATTGTGTTGTCCTTCGAAGCCGACATATCCCCGATACCAGCCGCTGCCAAGCATGGCGCCGGCCGCGTTCTTACCGGGATGGATCAGGCCGGTAACATCGTAGGCCTGGTATTGCAACCGCTTGTTGTACGAGGTCCAGCCGGGTGTGAGAACGGCATCGCCGACCCGCTGACCATTGAGCTGCGCTTCATAGAGGCCATGTGCGGTGATATACACCGTCGCGGACGCTATGCCGGCTTGTACGGTAAAGGTCTTGCGGAACATGGGGCTCGGTTGGGAAGGATCTTCGTTTGCCACCCGGATCCATTGCGCCTTCCAATCGGCGGGGGTAAGCAGACCCATTTGCCAGGAGGCAGGCCTGCTCCAGCCGCTTGCGCGGCCTTTGTTATCCCAGACCCGGACGCGCCAGAAATATTTTCGGCCCGAAGCTACGGCCGGTCCGCCATATGGGATATATAAGGACTGATCCGATTGCACTTTCCCCGAGTTCCAGACCTTACCGCTTTCGGGAGCATCGCCGACCTGGATCTCATAGGCCGTTTGCAGCACGTTGCGGTCGGGTGCGGACAGCTGCCAGCTGAAGCGCGGCTGCCTGGTGTCGATCCCGATTGGATCGGACAAATTCTCTGTAAGGAGATGGGAGACAGTAAGCTGGGCGGAAGAGGAAAATACGGTGAGTAAAAGGGTGGACAATAGTAGAGATATTCTCATGATCAATGGCAATTATTAGGTCTATTAATGGCCTTCGGCCGGCGGGCCCTTGGCCCGTCTGGGGCTATAGGATGGTAAGATTCTTGGCTCTATAGGATTGGAGCTCGGGACTGTCGGGTGACAATTCGGTGATAAGATAGTCTATTTCATCGATGTCTGCAATCTTCATCTGCATCGAAGAATTCAATTTTTCGGAGATCGCGATAATGGCCACCTTTTCCGCCGCTTTTATCATGGCTTTTTTTACCTGGATCGTTTCCCAGTCGGAGTCGGTGAGCCCCGCGCTGCTGTCGATGGCATTCGTGCCCATGAGGCAGAGGTCGGCACGGATACCGGCCAGGTATTCGAATACCTCGCCGCTGACCGTCATCTGGCTATACGTCGACAGCTGGCCACCGATCATGATCGTCTTGATCATCGGTTTATCAAGGAGCTCGACGGCAGTGAGAACATTCACCGTGATGAAGGTGGCGCGGAGTGTGCCGGGGATCTTCTTGATGAATTCGCGCACGGTGGTTCCGCCGCCGATCAGGACGATGATATCATCCCGGAGCAACGTCAGGGCCTTCTCCGCAATTATCAGCTTGCTCGATTGCGCATAGGTCTTCGCGTCATGTCCATAATGATAGGCCGCCGACATCGCGCCGCCCTTGATCCTTATGAGCTGTCCTTCTTCGGCCAGCTCGTTGACGTCCCGGCGGATCGTATCCTCGGACACATCGATAAGGTTGACCAGGTCGTTATACATCAAACGGGTGTGAATATTCACTTGCTTCAGGATCAGACTTTTCCGATCTTTTTTTTGCAAGGCTACAGGCATGGAACTGGAGGGTTTTGGTTTGAGCATAACGGCTGACGGCGCTTTCTTGGATGGATAAAGATAGAACATTGCCGGAGTTGTAGGGGGATTAATTGGATTTTTTTGCAATTTTTGCACAGTTTCGTACGATGTCGTCAAATACCAAGCGAATTAGTACCGATACGTGCAAATATTTTGCACTAAATTTTCTCATTTCGCACATTTTGCGCTATATTCGGCTCGGGAACTTGCAAAAATTGCAATAATCCCTTACCAAAGCAAAAAATTACTGCTCATGACAAAATTCCCAAATGCCCCCCGGGGCCTCCTGTTGGGCTTATGCTGGCTTCTAGTCCTCCTTGGCCAGGCTCAGTCCACCGATCGTCATTTAAAGGGTACCGTGAAAGGACCCGATGGCTCGGCGCTTGCCGGCGCAACTGTTGCGCTTGCTTCCGATAAAAAGACGGCCACCGCTACAGACGCCGCAGGCGCATTCACCCTTACATTGCCCTCCGCTTACAATGGACCGCTGGAACTGGAGATCAGTTCGGTCGGCTTCGAGACCCGCAGGGTTTCCGTTGAACGGGGACGGTCTGTCGTCTCGGTGGTTCTCGACAATTCAAAGGCATCGCTCAATGAAGTGGTCGTGACGGCCCTGGGGATCAACCGGGAAAAAAGGTCGCTGGGATACGCCGTTACGACGGTGAAAGGGGATGAGTTCACCCAGGCCCGTGAGAACAATATTGCCAATGCGCTTACCGGCAAGGTCGCCGGTGTGAATGCCGCGGGGCTGTCAACCGGTCCCGGCGGCTCCAGCCGCGTGACGATCCGCGGGAACGGTACGCTCGGTCCCGATAACCAGCCTCTGTATGTGGTTAACGGGATGCCCATCGACAACTCGGTTCCCGGCGGCCCGCCGACGGTCAACGGGATCACCAACAATGTCGACCGCGGAGATGGGATCGCCGGTATCAATCCTGACGACATCGAATCCATCAGCGTGCTGAAGGGCGGTACCGCCGCCGCACTCTACGGCAGCCGCGCCAGTAACGGGGTCATCCTGATCACGACAAAGAAAGGCAGGGCGCAGCGCGGCGTAGGCGTCGAATACAACTCCACCGCGACGCTGGAGAACGTAGCCGTCGTGCCCGATTTTCAATATACTTATGGTCAGGGCCTGGATGGGGTCGAATCCACCGACCTCAGCAGCGCACAGGCTTCCGGCCGGAAATCCTGGGGAGCGCTGATCGACGGCAATACGAACTATGTCGCGGTCGACGGCAAGCACCATCCCTATACGGCGAAGAAAGACAATGTTCAGAACTTCTATCAGACGGGCTCGACCTTCACCAACAGCATCGCCTTCTCCGGCGGTAATGAAAAGACGGTGTATCGTTTTTCTGCCGCCGATCTGACCAGCAACGGCATACTACCCAAGACGAGCTATGACCGTAAGACGCTCAATCTTACCCTGACCAGCAAGCTCACCGACCGGCTGTCCATCGATGCCCTCGCCCAATACAACCTGGAGACCGGCAAGAACAGGACCGGCGCCGGTGATGCACTCGGCAACCCGAACTGGACGCCGCTGGAGATCGCCAACACGGCGGATATCCGCTGGCTCAAACCCGGCTATGACTCCAATGGCAACGAACAGATATGGAACGATGCCTCCATCGCGTCCAACGGCTATTTCGTCATCAACAAATACCAGGAGAAGGATACGAAGAACCGGTTCATCGGTCAGGCTTCCGTCTCCTACGAACTCTTCAAGAACTTCGTGGTCAAAGGAACGGCGAGCGAAGACTTCTATAACTACAATTATTATAACATCCTTCCCACGGGCACGCTGTATGAACCCAACGGGCAGTATGCCGGCATCAAGACCGATCTCTCGGAGTTCAACGGTCTCGTCACGGCTTCTTATAAAGGGACCCTCTCGAAGGATATCGGCATTTCTGCCGTCGTGGGCGCCAATACGCGGAAGAACTCGGAGAACCGCCTGACCCTGAGCGGCCTCAACTTCACGATCCCCTATTTCTACAGCTTTATCAATCTCAGCTCCCAATCCACCATCCCTTATTCGCCGCGCATCGGGACCAATTCCATCTTCGGATCGGTGGACCTGGATTTCAAGAGCCTCTTCTTCCTTACTCTTGGCGGTCGCGAGGACTGGTTCTCTACGCTCAGCCCGAAGAACAATCATATCTTCTATCCGAGCGTCGGCGGCAGCTTCATCCTCTCGGACGCGGTCAGGTTGCCGGAGTTCTTCAGCTATGCCAAGCTCCGCGGCAGTTGGGCGCAGGTGGGTGGCGGCGCTCCCGATCCGTATTCCATCAACCTCACCTACAGCAACGTGACCAGTAGCGGATCAACCCTTCAGAACGTTACGCCGGATGTCAACGGGAACAACGTCATCACCAATCCTAACCTTAAGCCCTATACTTCCACGACCTACGAAGGCGGCCTGGAACTGCAAATGCTGAAGAGCAGGTTGGGGATCGATTTCACCTATTACAACCGCCAGACGACAAACGATATCGTCAACACCGCCATCTCTACCACTTCGGGATATAGCAACGTCATCCTGAATATTGGCGAACTGCGGAACAGCGGGGTCGAGGTGCTCCTGACCGGCAAACCGGTCCGGACCCCCAATTTCAACTGGAACGTCAGTTACAACGTCGCCTACAACTCCAATAAGGTCGTACAACTGGCGCCGGGTCTTCCGCTGATCCAGATGGCGGCCAGCGTCAACTCCTGGGCAACACTCGACCAGGTGGTAGGCCGTCCCTTCGGCACCATTCTCGGAACGAGGATGACGCGCGACGCAAAGACCGGGCAGATCGTTTACGACCGGGTCACGCATACCCCGGTAGCCACCGCGGCTACGCAGGTGCTGGGCAACAGCGTTGCCCCCTACACCATGGGCCTGACCAATGAATTCCGGTACAAGCGCTTTAGCCTGAATGTCCTGCTGGACGGAAAGTTCGGGAATAAGATATTCTCCATTTTCGAACTGTATGCCACCCGGATGGGTAAACTGAAGAGCACCCTGCCGGGACGGGCCAGCGGCCTCGAGCTGAAAGGCGTCGACAAATCCGGAGCGGCCTACGACACGGTCATCACCCAGGCCAACGGGGTATTGCGTAATTACTACGACAACAACAAGACCTATTCCGAGCTGTTCCTGCATGACGGCAGCTTTATCAAGCTCCGCCAGGTGATCTTCTCTTATCAACTGCCGATAAAGAACATCTCCACGCTGAAGATCCAGTCGGCCAATATCTCCTTTGTCGCCCGCAACCTGTTCATCCTCTATCGCAAGACGCACAACTTCGATCCCGAGCAGAGCTTTACCAACAGCAATAACCAGGGCTTCGAGTCGATCGGGCTTCCGCGGACCCGGACCTATGGCCTGAACCTCGCCGTGAAATTTTAAGGGCCCGCTGGAGGCGGACCGGCCGAAGGCCCGACATTAAATCTACAAATCAAAGACAATGCAAAAACTAAATAGAAATATGCTTTCAGCGGCTGCAGCGGTGCTACTGCTGTCGTCCTGTGACAAAGGTTACAAAGATCTCAACACGAATCCCGACGCGGTGAGTAAGCCGACCCCGCAATATGTCTTTACGCTGGCCGAATATTATGGCGCCGGCGCGGGAGGTCACTATGGCTCCAGTAGTTCCGATCTGTTGCTGGGCACTATGCAATACACTACCAGCTACAACGACGTAGCGGGATTTGGCTCCAAGTATATCCAAAGCCAGGTGCAGGCGTCGGCCGGAGCCTTTAGCGCCGCCTATCCCGACGAGATCAACCAACTGAACATCGTCATCAAGTCGGTGAAGACCGATCCCTCGAAGGTGAACTGGCTGGCCATCGCCCGGATCTGGAGGACATATTGCTTCATGCGCCTGACGGACCTGTATGGGGATGTTCCCTACACGGAGGCGGGATTGGGCTATGATTCCGCGGTCTATAAACCCGCCTACGACCCGCAATCGACCATCTATCCCAGCCTGTTGTCCGAGCTGGATGCCGCTGCACAAAGCCTGGATGCCACGAAGAGCTCTTACGGATCTGCCGACCTGATCTACGGCGGCAGCCCGGCACAATGGAAGAAGTTCGCCTATTCCCTGATGCTCCGCCTGGGGATGCGGCTGACTAAGGTCGATATCGCTTCGGCCCAAACCTGGGTGACCAGGGCCATCGCCGGCGGCGTCATCACGCAGGACGCCGACATCGCAATGATGCACTATATCTCCACCGGCCAGGATATCAACAAGAACCCCGAGATCCTGAACCTCTGGAACAGCGACTACATCGCTCAGAACGGCCAGACCAATACGGAAGGCGGTAAATATGCGGACAGCTGGATCAGCTATCTTCAGTCCACCAACGATCCCCGGTTGCCCATCATCTCCGTGGTCTGGATCGGCGGCAAGCCGGATACTACCTCCTCCAAGCAAAAGGGGATGCCGCAAAATATCCCCAATAAGCTGCCGGGCAATTTCGTCACCTACAGCGAACCCAATCCTGCAACGGTGCTGGGGCTCGGCTCGCCAAAACTGCTCTTCACGGCCGCCGAATCGTATTTTCTCCTGACGGAGGCGGCGCTTCGCGGGTGGTATAACGGGGCCACGGCAGCATCGCTTTATCAGCAGGGGATCCGGGCGGCGATGCGCCACTGGTCCATCATCGCGGGAAGCGCGGGAACCATCCAGCAGCCGGCGATCGATGCCTATGTCGCCAACAATACGCTGGTATCGGGAACCCTGGATCAGCAGCTGCAACAGATCTATACCCAGTTCTGGGTGAGCATCTTCCCGAATGCCGATGAAGTGTACAACAACTGGCGCCGTACGGGCTACCCCGCGCTTGTCCCCAACAACTATCCGACGAACGCGACGGGCGGGCAGATCTTCCGGCGATTCGAATATCCGATCTCCGAGCAGAACCTGAACACGGATAACTATAACGCGGCCGTCAGTCGCCAGGGTGCGGATAATTTGATGACCCGTATCTGGTGGGACAAATAACGGCCGCCGTTCCCCCTTTCGAAAACTTTATAAACGAAGAAATTCGCATGGAAACCAAAACAGCAGCTGAGCAGCTGGTCCGTCTCGGACTGACGCTGCCGCCCGCCCCATCTCCGGTCGGGGTGTACAAACCGTTCCTGATCGAAGGCAACCTCCTCTACCTGTCGGGCCATGGGCCTGTCAGGGAGGACCGGAGCCTGATCATCGGCAGGATCGGGAAAGAACTGGATATGGAAGAAGGAAAGCTGGCGGCCCGGCAGGTCGGCCTGACCATGCTGTCGACCATTTCGACCCACCTGGGGAGCCTGGACAAGGTTAAGCGCGTGGTCAAGGTCTTCGGCATGGTCAATTGCACCCCGGAGTTCGAACGGCACCCCTATGTCATCAACGGCTGCAGCGAGCTGTTCGCTACGGTCTGGGGGACCGACAACGGCGTCGGCGTACGCAGCGCCGTGGGCTTCGGGTCCCTGCCGGATAATATCCCGGTAGAGATCGAGGCGGTGTTCCTCTTGCACTGATCCTGTCTGTTCGACATTTTTCGCCGACGGCAAAAAATATTTATGTAGGTTTGGTAGGTGAAAAATAAGATCGAACTGGTCGCATTCGGCGAGCTGATGTTGCGATTGCATGCCCGCCAGAATAAACGAATCGCACAAACAGACGGATACGATGCTTATTATGCCGGCGCGGAGGCCAACGCCTGCGTGCTGCTTTCCCGGCTCGGCATCGGCGTCGATTACGTCACCATATTACCGGACAACGAGATCGCCCGCACCGGCGTCAGGCAACTGCAGGGGCAGGGAGTGGGAACGGATCATATCGTCTATCGCGGGGAAAAGCTGGGTGTCTATTTTACCGAGCAGGGTAACGGCATCCGATCCACCCGCGTCATTTATGACCGGGACGGCTCTTCCTATGCGCTGGCAGGACCCGGCGCAGTGGACTGGCGCAGCTGCCTCGGGGGAGCAGGATGGTTCCATTGGAGCGGGATCTCGGCGGCGGTGTCCCAGTCATCCGCCGACGCTTGCGTGGAAGCGCTTGCCGTTGCCCGTGAGAAAGGGGTACGCATCTCCGCCGATTTCAATTACCGCACGACCCTCTGGAAATACGGTAAGCATCCCCGTGAGGTGATGCCCGGTCTGTTACAGCATAGCAGCGTAGCCGTGGCCGACCTCGATTCGGCGGCGGTTTATTTTGGCATCGAGACGGACAGGGCGGCCTCCCATGAGGATCGGTTCCGGGAGTGCAGTTCGGCCCTCAGGGAGAAGATACCGAACCTGGAAGTGCTGGCGATGAGCTTTCGCACTCCCCACGGCATCCAGCACGGCTATGCCGGCGCACTGTTGTACAACGGAGAATGCTATTTCTCCACCCGTCATGAACTACCGTTCATCACCGATCAGATCGGCAGCGGGGACGCTTTCACGGCGGGGATGTTGTACGGGCTTATGCGCGGGCTGGCGCCGCAGGACATCATTGAATTCGCGGCGGCCTGCGGCGCGCTGAAGCAAAGCATCGCGGGCGACTGGGCGCTGATCAATCGCGCCGAAGTAGAACAATTCATCCAACACGGCTCTACGGGCCGGATCATTCGTTGAAATCATCAAATTCTTTATGTTTATTATCGACGCACATTTGGACCTCAGCATGAATGCGCTGGAATGGAACCGCGATTTGCGGCTGCCGGTGACCGATATCCGGCGGCGTGAAGCCGGGCTTACCGATAAACCCGACCGGGGCAGGGGCACCGTGTCGCTGCCGCAATTGCGGGAGGGACGGATCGGACTGGTCGTTGCCACGCAGATCGCCCGCTTTGTCGCGCCCGACAACCCTCTCCCCGGCTGGCATTCTCCCCAGCAGGCCTGGGCGCAGACCCAGGGACAGCTTGCCTGGTATAAGGCGATGGAAGAGGCGGGAGAGATGGTGATGATCAAAGACCGGGCTTCATTGGACGCGCATGTAGCGAGATGGATGGGTGCAATCGGCGCAAAGGGCGTCGCTGAGGGACCGGTCGATCGCCTGCCCGTCGGCTATATCCTCAGCCTGGAAGGCGCGGACTCGATGGTCACCCCCGACCACCTCCGGCGGGCGCATGCCTATGGTCTGCGGGCGCTTGGTCCCGCCCACTACGGTCCCGGCCGGTATGCTAATGGAACCGACAGCAGTGGCAGGCTGAACGCCGATGGAAAGACGCTGTTGCGCGAAATGGAACGATTGGGGATCATTCTCGACGCGACACATTTGAATGACGACGCGTTCTGGGACGCGATGGAGCTTTTCAACGGCCCCGTATGGGCGAGTCATAACAACTGCCGCGCACTGGTGGACCATAACCGGCAGTTCAGCGACGAGATGATCCGCGCGCTTGTCTCAAAAGGGGCGGTCATCGGCGGGGCACTCGACGCGTGGATGATGGTGCCGGGCTGGATACGGGGTAAATCGGATCCAAAAACAATGGGCTGCAACCTCGAAAAGATGGTCGACCACCTGGACCATATCTGTCAGATAGCGGGCGATGTCTCGCATATCGGCATCGGAACCGACCTGGACGGAGGATTCGGAAAGGAACAATGCCCCTATGACCTGGAGACCATTGCCGATCTGCAAACCATGCTACCCCACCTTCTTGCCAAAAGAGGATACACCCGGCAGGATATCGAAAATATCTTCCATGGCAACTGGCTTCGCTTCCTGCGCCATGCGTGGAAATGAGGATGACCTTATCGCAGCGGCTTATTGTACCGGCGTCATCTTGAGACAGACCGGCGCGGGGATCTCCAGCTGTTTGCCTGTAGCCGTAAGCAGACCCGTCTGCTGATCGATCTTGAAGAGCACGACGTTTTTACCGGCCTGGTTGGCGGCCAGCAGCCAGTGACCCGTCGGGTCGATCATGAAATTCCGCGGCCATTTTCCCATCGTCGACTGAAAACCTTTCACCGTCAGCTTTCCCGTGTTTTGATCGATGGCATAGATCACGATGCTGTTGGCGTCCCCGCGATTGGAGGCGTAAAGGAACTTCCCGTTGGGGGAGACATGGATGTCGGCGCTGCCGATGTCACCCTTGAAATCGTCGGGAAGCGAGGAGATATGCTGGATGGGCGTCAGCTTGCCGCCGCTGAAATGAAAGGCGTCCACCGTGCCGCTCAGCTCTCCGATGACATAAACATAGGGCTTGGTGGGATGGAAGGCGGAGTGACGGGGACCGACGCCGGGCTGGACCGCGACGACGGAATCCGCAGCGGGTGTAAGCGGCTGTCTGGCCGAACCCGGGTTGAAGCGCAGCAGGGACAACTTATCCGTCCCGAGGTCGCATACGATAAGATGTTTCTCGTCGGGCGAGAGGATGGTCGAATGAACATGCGGTTTTTCCTGGCGGCCCTTAACGGTTCCGCTGCCCGTATGCTGGAAGATTTGTGCTGCGGGTTCCAGCGAGCCGTCGCCGGCGATGGGCAGTGCGGAGAAGTTTCCGCCACCGTAGTTGGCGACCATTGCCCATTTGCGGGTGGCGTCGACCGTTACATAACAGGGATCGGCTCCGCCGCTTTGCTGCTTGTCGATAAAGCTTAGCTTGCCGGTGTTTTTATCAAAGGAGAAAGCGCTTACGCTACCGGGTTCGGCTCCATCCGTTTCCCCAACCGCATACACGAACTTCCCCCCTGGGGCAACCGCCAGATAGGAAGGGTTCGTAGTGGCGATCGTGCTGACGGGCTTCGTATCGCCCGTTGCGGCATCGAAGGTGTAGACATAAATGCCCTTGCTCCCTTCGGCGCTGGGGCCTTTCGTATAGGTTCCGACAAACAGATAATATTGCTGCGAAAATCCCGTGAGGGCGAGCAGCAGCAGAGTGATGGTTGAAATAAAGATACGCATGCGGTAAATTACGTACTTTTATTCACTAAACTATCTACATCATGCGCAAGATCTATTTTCTTCCCGCTGCTCTTCTTATAGGAATGGTTGCCTGCAACAACGCGGACAACAAACCGGCAGCGGGTACGGACACGGCCAGGGCGGCAACGGACACGGGAATGGTAATGGCTCATCCCGATTCGACGCAGGCCGTTCCCCCTCTGCCTGCGGTTCCTGCCGGAGCAAAGGTGTTCTTTAAGAATCTCAAGGACGGACAGACCGTCTCTTCGCCCGTCAAGGTCGAGATGGGAATCGAAGGCCTGAAGCTGGATACGGCCGGCGCCATCGTTTCCGGAAGCGGTCACCACCACCTGCTGATCGACGCAGGGGATTCCATCCCGGCGGGTACGGTCGTTCCCAAAGACTCCACCCACCTCCACTTCGGCAAGGCGCAATCCAGCACCGAGGTCAAGCTAACCCCCGGAAAGCACGTGCTCACGCTGCAATTCGCCGATGGCATCCATCGAAGCTATGGAAGCCAGCTGGCAACGACGATCAACGTGACGGTCAAATAAATGAAAAGAACCCTGGCGACTCCAATGATGGTTGCCAGGGTTCATCTTTATAGGGAGGGGACGCAACCCGCGCAACGAAAAAGCCGTAAGTATTGTCATGGAGAGTATGACAAAAAGAATTCAGAATTGCGGTTGGACGTCCCTATGTTTAGCCTTTTTGGCTCTTGCAGGGTCCGGGTGCTCGAAAGCCGGCTCCACGACGACCGTCAGCGCCGTTACCTATCTTTCTATTATCCAGGGAGCCCCCATTTCCGGCGGAGCCAATGTGTACCTCAATGACACCCTGATCACTCCCAGTGCTTTCAATCCAGGGACCTTCTCTCCCAAATACGGCACCATCCGGCCGGGAAGCTATACCGTGAAATTCAAGAAGTCCGGAACCGACAGCCTCTTCGACCAGCTGGTCCCCTCCACCTACGACACGCTCAATTTCTACACCCTGCTGCTGTACAACAATACCGCGGACAAAGCCGCGCATGCCCTGAAGATCTTCGATGATTTCAGCAGCATCTCCAACAACAACGCTTACTATCGGTTCTTCAATCTGGCCCCGGACTGGCCCAAGGTCAATTTGTATATCGGCTCCACGCTTTCCCAGTCCAACCGGACCCCTGCCGACAATGCCGTCAATAACCAGCTCAATGCTTTTAACGCGATCGCGGCGGGCCCGACGGTGCTTTCCGTCAGGGATGCGACGACTGACAGCGTACTGGTGACCTCGCCCAGTATTACGCTGGCCCCGGGTACTCCCTACACCATTTGGATAACCGGGACAAAAGCGCAGAATAACTTATCGATCAGTGTTTTGCAGGCTCAGTACTAAGCCTGCGATAAAATTTGTACTTTGGTGGAAAGCTCCTTATGGCCAAAGCTGCAAAGACCGAAGGCACCGGTATAAAGTATGCTGACAAATCAGCCGGTCAGCCCGAGCTGGTCCCTATATTCAAAACCATTGCCGGATTGCTGAAGGCACATGTCGGCGGCGAGCTGAAAATAAAAGGCGGTGAGGACGGGCAGATCGTCCTGGGCCGGTTCAAACCGATCGTCATCGACGGCCGGAAAAAAGAGGAGCTCTGGCTGGCGTCCGCGCTGATCCAAAAGGGATATGTCGGTTTCTATTATATGCCCGTGTATATGAACGATGCCGTTCGTCGTAAGCTGGACGCCGATCTTCTCAAATGCCTAAAAGGCAAGGCCTGCTTTCACATCAAAAAGAATGACCCGGTTCTCTTCGACCGGATAGAAAAAGCCCTTCGCATCGGCGTGGACGCCTACAAAGCGAAGGGCTGGATCTGATATCACTTAATTGGCAACTGCTTCTTCCGCATAGCTGCTCACCGGCTCGCAGGTGCAGATCAGGTTGCGGTCGCCGTAGGTATTATTGACCCGGGCAACGCTTGGCCAGAACTTGTTCTCGCGGACATAGGGCAGCGGGAACGCGGCCTGGTTGCGGGTATAGGCATGCTTCCATTCTTCGGCGATGACCACATGCTGCGTGTGCGGAGCATTCTTGAGGGCATTGTCGGTCTTATCGGCCTTGCCCTCTTCGATCGCGCGGATCTCTTCATAGATGGCGATCATGGCGTCGCAGAACCTGTCCAGCTCGGCCTTGTCCTCGCTTTCCGTGGGTTCGATCATGATCGTGCCCGGTACCGGGAAGCTGAGGGTGGGGGCGTGGAAGCCATAATCCATCAGGCGCTTTGCTACGTCTTCGGCCTCGACGCCTGCGCTGGCCTTGAAGGGGCGCAGATCGACGATGAATTCGTGGGCGCAGGTGCCGTTGGAACCGCTATAGAGTATCTTGTAATATTTTTCGAGCCTTGCCTTCATATAGTTGGCGTTCAGGATCGCGTAACGGGTAGCGTTAGTAACGCCTTCAGCGCCGAGCATCTTGATATAGGCGTAGCTGATCAGCAGGATGCTGGCCGAGCCGAAGGGAGCAGCCGAAACGGCATGCCCTGCAACGCCGGTCGCGGCCTTGCCGTTGCCGGACGCCTTTGCTTCACCGTCGCCGGCGTGCACATGGCCCGGCAGATAGGGCTTCAGTTTTGCCGTGACACAGATGGGGCCCATTCCAGGTCCCCCGCCGCCATGCGGGATGGCGAAGGTTTTGTGCAGGTTCAGATGGCAGACATCGGCGCCGATCAGACCCGGGCTGGTCAGGCCGACCTGGGCATTCATATTGGCGCCATCCATGTATACCAATCCGCCGTTATCGTGTATCGTCTTGCAAATGTCCTTGATGCTTTCTTCGAACACACCGTGGGTCGAAGGATAAGTGACCATCAATCCCGCGAGGCTTTCTTTGTATTGCGCTGCTTTTTCTTTCAGGTCGTTCACATCGATATGGCCCTCGTCATCGCTCTTGACCACAACCACCTTCATGCCCGCCATGATGGCGCTGGCAGGGTTGGTGCCGTGTGCGGAGATAGGGATCAGCATGACGTCGCGGTGGGAGCCGTTATTCGCATTGTGGTACGCGCGGATGGTCAGCAGGCCGGCGTATTCGCCGTTGGCGCCGCTGTTGGGTTGAAGGGACGTTGCCGCAAAACCCGTGATCTCACTCAGCCAGTCTTCCAGCTCGGTGAGAATATGGCGGTAGCCCTTCCACTGGTCGGCGGGGGCAAACGGATGAACGGCCCCGAACTCGGGCCAGCTGACGGGGATCAGCTCCGTAGCCGCATTGAGCTTCATCGTGCAGGAACCCAGGGAGATCATCGAAGTGTTCAGCGAAAGGTCCTTGTTCTCGAGGCTCCGCAGGTAACGCATCATTTTCGTCTCCGAGTGATGTTGGTTGAAGACGGGATGGGAAAGGAATTCCGATACCCTCGTGACGGATGAGGGGATGTTCGAAAGGCGGTCGTCCACGTCGAAGGTCGCCGAGACGGTGGAGATGCCGGTCAGCTGGCCAAACACCGAAAGAATATTGACGACGTCTTCCTGGGTCGTTGTTTCATCGAGGGTGATGCCCACCGTTCCGGACGGGGAATAGTAGAAGTTGATGCCCTGAGCCTCTGCGGCATTGCGCAAGGCGATAGCGTCCTTTACTTTGATCCGGAGCGTGTCGAAGTACGCGTCGTTGAGATTGGTAAAGCCCATCGCTTCCAGTTCCGAGGCCAGGGTCCGGGTCAGCAGGCTTACCCGTTTGGCAATCGCCTTGAGGCCTTCCGGTCCGTGGTAGACGGCATACATGGCCGCCATATTGGCCAGCAGCGCTTGCGCCGTACAGATATTGGACGTGGCTTTCTCCCGCTTGATATGTTGTTCGCGGGTCTGCAGCGCCATGCGCAGCGCGCGGTTACCCTGTGCGTCGATCGAGACCCCGATGATGCGGCCGGGAATGCTGCGTTTGAAATCGTCCCTGGCCGTGAAGAAGGCCGCGTGGGGACCGCCAAACCCCATCGGTACGCCAAAGCGTTGGGCGGAGCCAACGGCTACATCGGCGCCCAGTTCTCCCGGCGGGGTCAGCAGCGTGAGGGCGAGCAGATCGGTAGCCATCACCACATAGGCTCCGGCGTTATGGACCTGCTGGATGAATTCGCGGTAGTCGGCCACCGATCCGTCGTTGGCCGGGTACTGAACGATGGCGCCGAAATAGCTGCCGTCGATAGTGGCCTTGCGGAAGTCGCCAACGACCAGCTCGATCCCGATGGGTTGGGCACGGGTCATCAAAAGGTCCTTCGTCTGGGCGAAAATATTGTTGTCGACAAAGAATTTGGGTGTCGTAACATGATCGTGGTCCTTGTTCTTCCCGTTGAAGAACATGGTCATGGCTTCCGCCGCGGCCGTTGCTTCATCCAGCAGGGAGGCGTTTGCCAGGGGCAGGCCGGTGAGGTCGGCAACCATGGTCTGGAAGTTCAGCAGGCTTTCCAGGCGGCCCTGGGAGATCTCGGCCTGGTAAGGGGTATATTGGGTATACCAGCCTGGGTTCTCGAATACGTTGCGCAGGATGACGGAGGGGACGATCGTTCCATAGTAGCCCTGGCCGATATAGGATTTGAAGACCTTGTTGAGACTGGCGATGTGCCGCAGGCTGGTGAGATACTCATACTCGCTGATGGCGCTGGGCAGATTGAGGGCTTTTTTGCTCCGGATCGAGGCTGGGATGGTACGGTCGATCAGATGATCCAGGGAGTCTATCCCTATGGTTTTCAGCATTCCGGAGGTTTCTTTTCCGTTGGGGCCAATATGGCGCCCCGCAAATTCATTCGCTTGCTGTTCGAATAGATTCATATTAGAGGTTGACCTTTTTAAAACGATTGGCAAAGGTACGATGATGTAAGGAGAATTCGAGCAAATTGACAAGCCGGTGGGGAAGAGGTGCATAAACGGGCTCGCTGGCGGGTCCGGCGCTAGCCGCTGCCGGACATAAAATGAGAAAAGGCCGTCCCGACTTTGACAAACCGGGACTGGCCTTTCCAAAAGGGGCGGGAGCCCCTTTCCAAGACATAAAATGAAAATGGGCCGCTCCTATTTTGGAAAAAACCGGAGCTGGCCGCCCCGGCCGGCGCTAGCCGCTGCCGGACATAAAATGAGAAAAGGCCGTCCCGACTTTGACAAACCGGGACTGGCCCATTTTCTTAAAAACCCCTAAACCCTAAAAATTGAATGCTAAACTATTCATTCAACGACCAGCTTCCGGCTGTTCCGGATTCGAGCGTAGGCATGAATGAATTGCTGATACAAAAGTACCCCGGGGCCGCTAAAAAGGGGCGCCGAACATATTAAAAGGAAATTAAAATCGAGCGGCGCGCGCGTGTTCTGGTGTAAAATGCGGATTTTCAATTGATTCCGCCTCACGCATCTGTTCGCTTGTCTGGCGGCTCCCATCATGGCTCCAGCCGGGGGGACCAAACACATACTGCCATTTTTCTTTCCAGCCGATGTCTTCGCGGACCAGGTCTTTTCCGATCGCCTGCCATTCATGAAGGACGAGGTTGGCGGGATCAGTCTTCCCGACCGGCTTGGTCAAACCGTATTTGGTGGGCTGATATTCTTCCGGACTGAGCTCGGGCTGGAATGTGCCGAACAGCTGATCCCAGATGATCAGGAACATCCCCATATTCTTATCGAGGTAGCGGGGATTGGATGCATGATGCACCCGGTGATGGGAGGGAGTGACCAGGATATATTCCAGCCAGCCCATCTTGCCGATGAGCTCGGTATGGACGAAAATGCCCCAGATCTGGGTTGCCGAGTACATAAACAGGATATCTACCGGGCGGAAGCCCACCAACGCCAGCGGGATGAAATAGACAAAACGATACAGCGGCTGGAACACCGAGCTCCGGAACCCCACCGTAAAATTCATCTGCTCGGAGCTGTGATGCGTGACATGCACAGCCCAGAAAAAGCGGATCTCATGATCCCAGCGGTGCAGCCAGTAATAAAGGAAGTCCTCGGCCAGCAACAGCAGCAGCCAATAGGAGAATACGTTGGTGATGGATATCCAGTGATGACGATAGCAGAATTCGAGGATCACGAGGTATACTCCGCGGAAAAGCAGGTCGATGCCGCCGTTCAACAGCATCAAATAAAGGTTTGAAAGGGTATCCTTTACGGTATATGTCTTGCGGTGGCGATAATTGCTGAGTAGGATCTCTGCAACGATGATGATCAGGTAGATCGGGGTGCTGACCAGTATGAGTATTTGTTCCCTGAGGTTTTCCACGCGGTGAAATTAATCTAAATAACGGACCTTTGTCCTTGCGTATTGTTAAGCGGACGCAAAACTCTATATATGAGTGATTTATTGAATAACTGGGAGAAAAAGTCAAAGGACCGGCAAAAGATCTACCGGCAGTTCCTCGAAAAGGCCCAAAAACCTGCCGTGCGCAATGAAATTCTCGACCGCCTGCCGGAGCTCCATGAAGAGGCCTTTCAAAGGGTCGACTGCCTGAAATGCGCCAACTGCTGCAAGAACTACTCGCCCCGCTTCAAGACGCCGGATATCAAGCGGATCGCCAAGCACCTTAAATTAAGGGAAAGTGAGTTGATAGAAACCTATCTCCGGCTCGACGAGGATGGCGATTATGTCGTGCGGTCGACTCCCTGTCCCTTCCTCGGCGCCGACAACTTTTGCAGCATCTATGAGGTTCGGCCTTCGGATTGCGAACGATTTCCGTATACAGATGAAGATGTCCTCGTCCGTCGCGCGACCCTGACGCAGAAGAATTCCACTTTTTGTCCGATCGTTTATTTCGTGCTGGAGAAGTTGATCATTTCCTTGCGATGAGCTGATCATACGTCGCGTCAAACCCCCACTTGATCCCATCGCCAT
>Ga0157372_10002490_pt1 | contig 19965 bp, 16 predicted proteins | sample C55metaG_FD_115307 | JGI IMG/M metagenome (GOLD analysis project Ga0157372, IMG submission 115307) | Corn rhizosphere microbial communities from Kellogg Biological Station, Michigan, USA - C5-5 metaG | ecosystem: Host-associated > Plants > Roots > Rhizosphere > Soil | place: USA: Michigan... | reverse complement strand
TCCCGGACGCACCACGATCGGCTGTGCCAGCCCACTGGCTTTGATCGATTCAGCCAGTTCACTCAACGCCGCAGGATCGAACGTACGCCGCGTCTGATAAGGGTTTTCATCGATCAGGTCGAGTGCAATCTCGACCACTTCCTGTCCGCGTGTTCCCGTCGCAAGGCTCGGGGCAGACTCTGTCCGCGTGCCTGCTCCGGCACCGCCATTCGAAGTAGCAGGAGGCGGAGGCACTATTGCCGGACCTGCGGGCGCCATCGGCTGAGGTGGAATCACAACCGGTGAAGACGCGGCAGCTGCCGCCGATCCTGATGAAACCACTCGTGGCCCGGACGGAAGCAGCGAATCCAGTCCTCTTCCCAATGCACGCCGCTTTTCTGCGGGCTTGTGTTCTTCAATAGCAGCCATTCATCTCTCTCCTGAAAATATATCGTGTCACGATATATTTCCTTGTCTGCTGACCTGTCCTAATCGAGGGTGTATCGCCGGGCGTCCCCAAGTGTTTTGGCCCGCGACGCACGACGCAAGACCAACGACGCTTCTCACCCTTTCAAATTCATCGCGACCAGCTTGTTGCGATCACGCCAGCGCCTCCATTTTGGCCCATTGACTACCTGCTTCTCTTCGGTTGCCGCAGGCTCAACAGGCGGTGCCTCCTCATCAACAGTTTCCGGGAACGGCACAAATCCCGGCACATGCTTTGGGATGATCTCCTTCGCCAGCTGAATATAGCTATCCGCTCCACGCGACTTGGGATCATAAAGAATCACCGGCTTGCCGTGGCTGGGGGCTTCAGCAAGTCGCACGTTACGGGGAATAGTAGTGACAAAAAGCTTGTCACCGAAGAAGCGCTTCAGCTCGGACGTCACCTGCTGCGCCAGGTTGGTGCGATCGTCGAACATAGTCAAGAGCACACCTTCAACCGCGAGGATGGGATTAAGCACGGCGCGAATACGCTCGATCGTGTCGAGCAGCTCGGAGATCCCCTCCAGGGCGAAATACTCGGCCTGCATGGTAATGAGGACCGAATCCGCAGCCACAAGGGAATTCACAGTCAGCAGATCGAGCGCAGGCGGGCAATCGATAACAATGAAATTGAATTGCTCTCGCAAGGGCGCAAGGCCGTCGCGAAGGCGGAATTCCCTGTTCTCGGCGTCAATAAGCTCGAAATTCACCCCGACCAGATTCTTGTGCGCCGGAATGACGAAGAGATGCTCGAGGTCGGTCTTCTGCAAGGCGCTGTGAGCGTCGCACTCTCCAACCAGCAATTTGTAGGTGCTATTCCGTTCGGCGTCTTTGCCAAGGCCGAGACCGCTGGTCGAATTCGACTGCGGGTCGCAATCGATCAGCAAAGTATTTAGCTTGGCTGCGGCGAACGAAGCCGCGAGGTTTATGGCAGTCGTAGTCTTCCCGACGCCACCTTTTTGATTGGCGACAGCGATAATGCGGGCCATTTGATTTTAGGGAGAACCCAGAGACTTGAGCGCAGCATAGTTCGAATCGATGGCTTTTGCAATGCCGGATTCAGATGCATGAACTAAAGAATTATATTTCGCGTGGATTGCAAGAGTTGCGGCGATATCGGTGCCGGGTTTCCACAGCGATGTTCCACGTGGAACATTCGGTGTGAACTGCGGATTCGTAATCACTGCTGGAGAATAAAGATTGACGAGGAGGCAGGTGTTCCACGTGGAACATTTATAGCAGCCAAGCAGTTCGACAAGAGCGACTTCTCAGTTACAGCGTTCTATGCGGGACGCCTGTAGTGAAGCAGTGCTAAAGAGCGGCGTTTCTCAAATTCTTGCACTACAGACCTCCTGCTTCGCCGATCAGAAGGCTGCCATTCCTGGTGAGCGGAATCGGGAGCGGCTTTTGCCACGTGACTGTCCGCAACTCCGATTGAGTCGCTCCCATCTGTGCATCACCGATGAGCAACGCTATTCTGCCGCCAGGTTTGACCAAACGCAATGCAACCGGCAGAATGCGTTCGAAGCGCTCGACCGCACGCAACGTCACGACGTCTGCTCGAAGCGAAACTGACTCTGCCCGCTCACTCACAACTGCAGTCGATGTCAGATCAAGCGCTCGAATCACTTCTCGCAGGAACGTGGCTTTGCGCTGGTTGGATTCAACCAGCGTAAGGTCAAGGGTCGGGGACCACAGTTTCAGGGGCAGACCCGGAAAGCCCGCTCCAGAACCAACATCGATAACCGATTCATCTGAGTCGCCAGTGGGGAAAAGCTGGGTCGCGGCGAACAACGATTCCCCAAAGTGTCGAGTAACAATTTCTTCAGGATCCCGAATCGCGGTCAGATTGAGCTTGGCGTTCCATTTGAGAAGTAGATTGATGTAAGTCCTGATCGCGCTTATATGGAAATGGTTCAGGGCCGCGGATCCAACAAATAATGCTAGCAACTCGGCGATCCGGTCGGTGCCTATCGTGTTCGTTGTCTCGCGTGTCATTCGAGAGTGCATTGTAGATTACGAAACCGTTCAATGACGGTTACGTAGTAAGTTGATTTTCGAGCATCCTGCCCGAGGTTGATGAACCACGTTAATAACTGTGTGGGAAATGCAGCGGAATTTTCAATCTCAATAGCACATTAAACCTTTGTTTATTCGACAGAAGTGGGAGAACCGCTAACATTTTGTCGTCATCAATAATAAACAGGATTCTAAGCTTGACAGTAATTGATGATTCTGCAAATATCGAAATATGAGGGATGGCGCTCAAATCACCAAGTATGCTGACATGTTCTCAGCAATCGGAGCTGAGCCCAGGCTTTGCATTATGCAATTGCTGCTTTCTGCTCATCCTGACGGAATGGTGGTGAATGAGATCCAGGCTGAGTTGGGGATTCCAAATTCCACGCTCTCTCATCATCTCGACAAACTGCGCAACGAGGGACTGATTAACGTCCAGCGCGAGAGCACTTTTTTGCGCTACACCGCAAATACCGATGCCCTGCGCGAGCTGCTGCAGTTCTTGTATTCGGAGTGCTGCACTCGCAGCCAAGCCGTGAAGCCGCATGAAATCGTGCAGATCTGCACATAACCAACCGTGACGCCCCGGTTCGGGGAGATGAAAGGAGCCAACATGCAAAGCGCCGACGTAAGAGAAATCGTAAAAGAAAAATACGGCCAAGCCGCGTTGCGAGTGAAGACCGGTGGAAGCAGTTGCTGCGGCGCAACCGCGGCGACCGGGTTGAGCTGCGATCCGATCACATCGAATCTTTATAATTCGGCGCAAACCGGCGCGCTTCCCGAAGAAGCAGTGCTTGCATCGCTAGGATGCGGAAATCCCACGGCACTGGCGCAATTGAATCCCGGCGAGGTTGTGCTTGACCTGGGTTCCGGTGGCGGGATCGACGTTCTGCTTTCGGCTCAGCGGGTCGGTCCCACAGGCAAAGCCTATGGCCTCGATATGACTGGCGAAATGCTTGCGCTCGCGAATGAGAACAAGCGCAAGGCAGGCGCGGAAAATGTCGAATTTCTCAAAGGCGAAATCGAACAAATTCCGCTGTCAGATAATTCTGTCGACGTAGTCATTTCGAATTGCGTAATCAATCTGTCTGCGGACAAGGACCGAGTTCTGCGCGAAGCATTCCGCGTGTTGAAGCCAGGTGGAAGATTCGCCATCTCTGACGTTGTCACTCGCGGCGCGATAAACGACGAAATTCGCCGCAGCGTGTTGTTGTGGGTCGGCTGTGTGGCCGGGGCGCTCGATGAAACCGAATATTGCGCCAAGTTAAAGGCTGCCGGTTTTGGCGAGATCACGATTGAACCGACTCGCATTTATAGAGTGGACGATGCGCGAGAATTTTTATCCGCCGCCGGAGTTGATGTCGAAGCGATCGCTCCGCAAGTGGATGGAAAAATTATGAGCGCATTTGTGCGCGCGATAAAGCCAGAAGCAAAGAATTGCTGCGGCCCGGCGTGCTGCAACTGACTGCACTTAGCAGTTAGCACTTAGCATTTAGCACTTGGCATTTAGCACTTGGCATTTGGTCTAACGAGCCATGTTCGCCAAATGCTAACTGCCAAATGCCAACTGCTGGACCACACTACAATGTTCTGTTCCTTTGCACCGGAAATTCTGCGCGCTCGATCATGGCTGAGGCCATTCTGAATTTCAAAGGCAAGCCTCGTTTAACCGCTTACAGCGCGGGGAGTCATCCATCGGGACAAGTCCGGCCCGAAGCGTTGAAGCGACTTGAAGCCGCTCGAATTCCTGTTGATGGTCTGCGGAGCAAAAGTTGGGAGGAATTTTCTAAACCTGGTGCGCCTAAACTCGATTTCGTTTTTACCGTGTGTGACAATGCCGCGAAAGAAGTATGTCCGCTCTGGCCGGGCCAACCCATGACCGCGCATTGGGGAGCGCCGGATCCCGCAGCCGTCAAAGGCTCGTCGCAAGAAATGGATCGCGCCTTTCGCGAAGCCTTCACCATTCTCGATCGCAGAATAAGTTTGTTTCTCGCGCTGCCTCTCGCATCAATTGACAAGCTCGCGCTGAAAAAAGAAATCGACAGAATCGGTAAGAAGTGATTTCTTTATTTTGATCGGTAGTAACCGTGGGTTTCGATATCTAGTGAACCAGTGCCGAAGGGACGACAGTTAAATAGCCCAGCACGTGAGTGCTGGGTAGACGTTCGAAACAATTAACGCGCGAGGCTCTGCCGAGCGACAGATGCTTTAGCCCGTTTCGTGGACCGTGATTGTGAATCGGTGTGCGGCGAGGCCTCCGGCCTCGCGTTAAAATTCCCTTCCGCGACCCAGGACTCACGTCCTGGGCAATTTAAATGTCGTCCCTTCGGGACTGGATCTGCATGAACCTTACATTCCTTGATTCTGGCGATGCGATATCTCTCCCGGAGCTCTTGCCGACTATGCAACCTCCGCTCGGAACTCCGCAACGTAAGACTGTATAGCCGAAAGTGAGGTTCCCATGCTTGATGCCACTCGCCGCAAACTTTTGTTCGACTCAATTGCATTGGGATTCGCCGGAGCTGCTAGCCTGCCATTGTTGGCGGAGCCATTTCCTCAAAAGGCCGAAACAAAAGAGGCAGAAGGGAACGAGCCGGAGGTCACCGCGACCGAAGATCTGATGCGCGAACACGGCGTGTTACGGCGCGCGCTGCTGGTGTTTTTGGAAGTCGTGCCAAAGCTTCGGCAGAATGTGGCCGGCGTAGATGCTGCGGCTCTGCAGCAAACCGCGAAATTATTCCGCACCTTCGGCGAGGATTATCACGAGCGCATGCTCGAGGAGCAACACATTTTTCCGTTGATTCGCAAACAGGGGCCGGAGCTCAAACGCTACGCCGACATTCTGGTCGAGCAGCACAACCGCGGACGCGAAGTCACCGACTATGTCCTCGCGGTGACGAATGGCCCGCGTATTTCAGTCGCGCATGTTGAGCCACTGGCAAAAGTTCTGGAGACATTCGTCCTCATGTATCAGAACCACGCCGCGCGAGAAGACACGATTGTGTTTCCTGCATGGAAGAAAAATTTCACAAACAAGCAGCTTGACGAAATATCCGATCAGTTTGAAGACATCGAACACAAAATGTTTGGCAAAGATGGATTCGAAGATGCGGAGAAAAAGATCGGCAAGATCGAAGGCGACCTGGGCTTTGCAGACCTCGCGCAGTTCACGCCTCCTGCTCCGCCGAAACCGTAGTGCAGAAGATCGGCCTGTAACAGGGATCGAAGTAGTGAACATCGTGGGTGAACCAAGGTAGTAATTTGTGGGAAAAATCAACGCTTACACGGGTTCAAATGTTAGATATGCCGGGTTCAGGCAGGCGAAGTGGAACAACATGCATTGATCGACGGAAACTTCATGGTAGGTCTGAATAAACTCGAGCGTGCTGGACTAGCGGAGGCCCGCTCGGACAAGAGTGTCCGACCCACATAGACACTGCTACGGAATAATCACTGCTGCGCCGTCGATCGCATCATTCTTCACCGCTTGCAATGCTTCGTTCGCTTTTTCCAATGGGAACGAGGTCACTTTCGGCTTGAGCTTAATGTCAGCTGCAAGTTGCAAAAAATCGCGAGCGTCGGCGCGAGTCATATTTGTAACGCTGCGAAGCTGGCGCTCGCCCCAGAGCAGGCGGTCATAGTCGAACTGCGGAATGCGATCGAGATGAATTGCGTTGATCGCTACCACACCGCCTTTGCGCAAGCTTGCCAGCGCGGCAATAACTATGTCTCCGCTGGGTGCGAAGGTGACGGCGCGATCGAGTTCGACCGGTGGCTTCTCATCTTCTGTTCCGACCCACGTTGCGCCAAGTTCGGTGGCCAGCTTGCGGTGAGATTCTCCGCGTGTGGAAACGTAAACCTCGCAATTCCAGGCGTGCAGGACGGCGATCGCAAGATGTGCGGATGCGCCGAAGCCGAACAGACCAACGCGTTCTCCTTTTTCGACACCGGCAACGCGAAGAGCACGGAAGCCGATAATTCCCGCGCACAAAAGCGGCGCGGCATGCAGGGCGTCGAGTTGAGAGGGAATGAGAAAACAGAAATCGGCACGGGCTAGAGCGTATTCGGCATATCCGCCATTTACGGTATATCCCGTGAAAGTGGGGAAGTCGCACAAGTTTTCCATGGTGCGGCGGCAGTAGGAGCAGGTGCCGTCGGTTCCGCCGATCCAGGAGACACCGACTGGAGTGCCGCGGGAAACTTTCGTCGAGCTTTGCTCGACTGGACGGGCGTGGGTGCCCGTCCCTACATGGTCAATGTCGCCGCCGATTATTTCGCCGACGATCTGGTGGCCGGGAATTACTCGCGGCATTCGAGGTGGAAGTTCGCCTTCGACAATGTGAAGATCGGTGCGGCAAACGCCGCATGCCAGGACTTTCAGCAGGACGTGACCGGACTTCGGTTCCGGCGTCGGAACATCTTCGATTTTGAGAGGCGATTCGGAGATGGGAGACGGAGTGGAAAGGACTGCGGCTTGCATGTATCAAATTTTATGACTTTTGGAGCGGGCGCGGTTTCTAGTAATTCTATTCAGCGATAGTTGCTGAACAGCACCAGGTCGGAGTCATTCACGTGAGCACGGCCGATTGCGATCTGCTTGCCATCCGGAGACACCGAGTAAGACGAAACCCAAAGCGGCTCAGAATCAAAGTGAGTGATTTGGGTGGCCTTACTGCCGTTGAGTGGCTGATAAAAAAGATTCGAACCTGAACCGGTGGCTTTGTCGAGGATAAGGGCGTTACCATCGGGCGCCCATGCAGGCCGGAATACGACTCCGTTCTCCGGCAGAAACGATCGATTTCCGCCGTCAAGGTCTTGAATGACGATCTGCTCCTTGTGCTCGCCGCCGGCATCGGAGAACTGGAAGAACGCGATTCGCTTGTTGTCGGGAGAGAGCGCGGCATTGTACGAGGCGTTTGAATAGACCGCAGCGGGCGAACTTCCGTCAGTTGAGGCTCGCATCAACGCCGGGCCGGCGAAGTAGTCGTTGTAGAAAACCGTCTTGCCATCCTTCGTACAAACCGGCCACTCGGCATCGCGGCCAGTGGTCACTTGTTTTGTTTCGCCGCTTGCCAGGCTGTGCCGGAATAATGTGAGGCTATTGTTGAGCAGGTTGGCAAAGAGGATGCCGTCGGATCCGCACGAAATACCATAGGAAGAATTGGTGTCGCGGTCAGGTACTCGCGCGCGGGAAGTGCCATCCGGATTCATGCGAAACGAATGAAAATCATTGTCACCAAAATAAATCTTGCCATCGATACCCCAGTTGACGTCTCCGCCTTCAGCCTGCCCGGGAGTTATTGGTGTCGTGCTCAGCTTGATGTCCCCCGGCCATTTCGCCGGAGCAGTTCCTATGTAAATGGCAGAGGATTGTTGCTCCTGAGTGGTCACCAGCGTCTTTCCATCGGCAGTGACTGTTAGGTTTCGGTACTCGCTGAGATCATTGGTCACGTTCTGCAAATCACCGGAGGAATACGGTTGGAATTTGATCTGCCTGTGGAAACTCTTTTCCGGTGGCCGGCACTCCAGAAATATCCCCGTCGAGTCCGGCAACCAGGCGACATCGTCGAGCAGAAATGGATAAGAAAAGGAGTTCACCACCTTGCCGTCAGAACTAAAAATAAGAAGATTGCTCAAGCTCTGCTTGGTGAGCGCAGTTTGAGCAACTGCGATCAGTTTGCCGTCTCCAGACCATGATGGAGCGCCGCCGTTCAACCCCATCGCTTCACGTTCGACGATCGTGTGACGGCCAGTGCCATCACTGTTGGCGATAACAAGCTGAGGCTTGGCGCCGCCAAAATCATAATGAACAAAGACGATCTGTTTGCCGTCGGGAGAAAAACTCACTGCAGTGCTCAGGTCAGTCAGGACTCGTTGCGGCGTGCCTCCAAGGCTGGGAACGGAGTAGAGGATCTGCTCATCTTCGTTTTGCGGATCGCTATGCGCGTAGTAAATATAGTTGCCATCCGGAGAAAAAGTCGGGCGGTGCGTGAAGTTGCCCGGCCCGGGAGCAACTACCTGCGCTTCGCTGCCGGTGGCAATCTGCTTAACCCAGAGACTTTGTGTATCGCCACGCTTAATGAATGCGGCATAGCGGCCATCCGGAGAAATGGCGCCTTCGATCGCGCTACCATTATCAGTCAGTTTGGAAACTTGCATGTTCAGTGGATTGAGCACTGCTCCACTACCGGAGAAATGTTTGTAGAGCGCGAAGGCGGTGATCACCAGTGCGGTGACGATCGGCATAAGAATCAATCGCCACTTGTGACGTTTTGCTTCGGCCATGACGTCAGCGTTGGAAATTGACTGTCCGCTGGTGCGAACTGACGCGCTCGATATTTGCTCCGACGCGGCAGGTACCTGAGCGCTACCAGATAATGCTGTTCGATTTATGCGCTCAGATGAGCCGCTTGCCGACCGCTTCATGCGCTTCAGGTCCGCGCGCAACTCGGCGGCCGACTGGCAGCGCAGGTCTGCATCCTTCTCCAGGCATTTCAGCGTGACTTCGTTAAGCGCCGGCGGTAGCAGTGGATTGAGCTCTGTGGGCGCTGGAGGGTCCTTTTCGAGAATGGCATGGAAGATGACCGCCGAAGTGGCGCCTTCGAAAGGCAGCCGACCGGTCGACATTTGATAAAGCACAGCGCCAAAGCTGAACAGATCGGTGCGCGCATCAAGCGGCTCGCCGCGCGCCTGTTCGGGCGACATATATGCGACCGTTCCGACCGTCGATCCCGGGCTGGTGAGCAATGGGCTGTCCAGCGTGGCCCCGGCAGCGACCGCTGCTTGCTCATGCTCGCGTGCAAGCTTGGCAAGACCAAAGTCAAGCACTTTGGCGCGGCCGCGAGTGGTAAGAAAGATATTCGCCGGTTTTATGTCGCGATGAACAATTCCCTTGCGATGGGCGGCATCGAGCGCGTCCGCAACCTGAATCGCGATGTCAAGAAGCTGATCATTTGTAAACGGCCGCGAGATCAGCCGTTCAGCCAGCGACTCGCCTTCGAGCATTTCCATGGCAATAAACGGCTGGCCATCGTGTTCGGCGATCTCGTAAATAGTGCATATATTTTCGTGATTAATCGACGACGCAGTGCGCGCCTCATTGCGAAAGCGCTCCAACGCAGCGGCGTTCGGCGCCATATCACGCGGAAGAAACTTCAGCGCGACCTGCCGCCCAAGCGTGAGATCCTCGGCCTCATAGACAACGCCCATGCCGCCGCGGCCAATCTCCCGAATAACTTTGTAGTGCGAAACAGTTGAACCAATCAAAGAGGAAACCTTGTAGGAGAGCAATGTTAAGCGGTCGGTAGGGAAGGGTCAAATGGAGACGGGTGTAGTGTATGGCGACGGCAAGATGCTCCCTCCCCGGCTAGCGAGGCTGCAACTTGGTCCTAAACGGCGAAGCAAAAGCAAGCTTGTGCTAACGGGACCACGAAAGAAAAAATTCAAGCTGCCCATGAGTCTATGCGTCGACGAGGCTTCTCCGTTATTAACAAACAGGACTTTTCCATTCTCGACGTGGACAATTGCAAGCAGGTGATGGCAGCGCTCAAAGGCGAAAACGTTAATGTAGGAGCAAGACTTGCTTCGGAACTGGGCAAGGGCGGTGCTTTTTTTTCATCTGGGAACTTGGTCGCCTTCGACCTTTTTCCGGACTCGCCATATTCTGAAGTTGTTGCTGACATGGAAAGACGCTTTGGCTTCCAAGGGCAGAAGCGCTCAATACAACGCTCAGCTTGGCCATCTGTGAAGGAACAGATGGAGTGGCAGGCAGGCGGTGTGCTGGCAGCGGTGTTAAAAACTCCTTCATCAAATGGCGCTATTGTTTATCTCGGGTACCTGCGACCGCCCTACGATTGGCTTCTCCTCGGCACGTCCGACCCAAAGCTCCTAAGCCGATCGCCTTCGAAACTGAAACCCGCCCCCTAAAAAGCATCGCAGTGAAGTAATCGTGTCGTACGTTGTACCGTTCGTTTACACGTTCAGACGGTTACCCTGCGGTCAACTGTCGACAAATCCCTCCTTTACGCTCATTGACCGGCTGCCGTGGTTAGCCTCAGACCGTAACCTGCTGAGAAAGAAACTCCATGTCATGGGTTAGCCGAAAAGTTCGAAAAGCGTTCTCTCCCCGACCAATTACCTCAATCCCGTCATTGAATTAGCCTTTCACGCGTTTAGCCGTGCCTTGAATGTGAATGAGGATATTCAACAACGATTCCAGGCGCCGAGCGTTAATTCTTCGGCCTTTCTGCCACATGGTTGAATTCGTCCGGCTTTCCCCGAGCCCCGCCTCCCTGGGTGTGAAGAGGGCACTTTTATCGGGCTTCATGGCTTCGCTTTTGCAGCGTTCTGCATCTTAGGTTTTTCAAAGCTGGGCAGACTTCCTGGAAGCCAGAGGACGTTTTATCCGCATGCAAAGGCTGCTGGTGCTCACGTTTATTGTCGTGTTTTTCACGGCAGAGTGTTTTGCGCAATCGTCCGACCCTTATTCACTGAGCACGCCGCAGAATTCGGGGGTTGATTGCTCTGATCCTTCCATGGCTGGAACGGACCAATGTGGCGGGCAAGCTCAAAACCCGAATGGCGCTCAGCAGCGCGACAGTTCATCCCCGCCGATTACGGCTCCTGTATTGGCAAATCCTCCGGGTGGCAATCCAGATCAATACACTCCGAGCACGCCTCCGCCGAACCCGTCACAGGCGGCCCGCCCACAAATTACACCCCAGCCACAAACGGAATTCGAGCAGCTAGTAGCAGATTCCGTCGGACGGCCATTGCCGCTTTTCGGCCAATCATTATTTCTGCAGCCGCCGAGCACGTTCTCCCCAATCGACTGGATGCAGGTGCCGAGCGATTACATCATCGGCCCCGGTGATGAATTGCAAATCAATATTTGGGGGCAAATTACGGCGAATTTGCGCGTAATTGTCGACAGGTCCGGGCAAATCTACGTGCCGCAGGTAGGACAAATCTCCGTCGCGGGGGTTCACTATGGCGAGCTTGAACAACACCTGAAGAATGAGATTTTAAAGGTATTCAAGAACTTTAATCTCACGGCAAATATTGGACGGCTGCGATCGATTCAAGTTCTGGTCGTCGGAGAGGCTCGCTATCCCGGTACCTATACCATCAGCTCGCTAAGCACATTGGTCAATGCGATTTTTGCATCCGGCGGTCCTGCGTCCCAGGGATCGTTACGCCACATTCAGGTCCGGCGCGATGGAAACACGATTACGGATTTTGATTTTTACGATCTTCTGATCAAAGGCGATAAATCGAAAGATGTTCGCCTCGAATCTGGCGACGTTCTATATATTCCGCACGTCGGACCGCTGGTTGCTATCTCCGGCTCGGTGAATGCGCCCGCCATTTACGAAATGAAAGACAGCTCGAATTTGCAAGATCTGATTGACACCGCCGGTGACTTGAGCACGGTTGCCGACACCAGCAAGATCACCATCGACCGGTTAGTTGATCATCAGGCGCGCAAGACCTTGGAGTTTCCTTACGATCAGCAGTCACGCATGCTTCCGGTCAGGGACGGTGATATCGTGCGCGTGCTTTCAATCGTGCCGCGATTCGAGGATACCGTGACTTTGCGCGGCAATGTTGCCAACCCTGGCCGTTATCCTTGGAAACCCGGGATGCGGATTACCGATCTAATCCCCAATCCGCAGGCACTGCTGACTCGGGAGTATTGGCGCGACCGCGCATCCGTCGTCAATGGCCGCTCGACCGAATATCCCATTCGAAAGGAGACTCCTCAACCGCAACCCTTCCATTCACCACAGCCGCAGAATAATAACCGAACAACAACGAACGGCCCTGAGACTCAATCGGCCGCAAACCTTCCTACTCAAAATCCGGTTGCTGGTCAGGCCGGTTATCCGAACACGGTAAATGGCGCTTACGTGCCGCAGGAGCAAATTTCCCCTAACAATAGTCAGACGAATCCGAGCGACCGGTTTTCAGACAATCAATCATCGGCGACAACTTCTGATGCGAGCGCCAATCCCAACGTCGTCAGAAACGTCGCCGAAGATCTGCGTCGTTATGCTCCGGAAATTAACTGGGATTACGCGATCATTCAGCGCGTGAACCCACAAGATCTTTCGTCGAAACTTGTGTGGATGAGCCCGCGAAAGGCGATCATCGAGCGTGATGAGAAGAGCAATATCGAACTGCTCCCTGGTGATATCGTCACGATTTTCTCGCAGCGAGATATTGCCATACCGCAGACCGAACGTTCTCAGTACGTGATCATTGAAGGTGAGGTGAAGCGCGCCGGTGTATACAAACTCGAGCCGAACGAAACCCTGCAGTCCGTACTGCTGCGGGCGGGCGGTCTCGTTGCGGGCGCCTACGTGTATGGCTCGCGATTTACCCGTGAATCGGCGCGGATTGCTCAACAAAAAAGTTTGGACGAGCTCGCCCACTCGATGGAAGTACAGATTCGGCAGTCGGCTATTGCGGTGGCAGCGTCCAGCCAATCGGGAGACCTGCCGCAGATCCAAGCCGCGCAGGAAGCGATCATCGCACAATTGCGGAACACTCGTGCCAGCGGACGCATTGCACTTCCACTTAAGCCTTCTGACAAGGACCTCACCGACTTCCCCAATATGGTTTTGGAAGATGGTGACCGGCTTTCAATCCCTCATACGCCTTCGACCGTTTCAGTGGTAGGAGACGTCTATAATCCCGGGTCATTTATCTTTCAGCCTCGCGCCAGCACCGGGGCTTACCTGGAGATGGCCGGTAAAGGGAAACCGCAATCTGACCTGCATCACGCTTTTGTGCTCCGTGCAAACGGAGTGGTCGTCGCGGCGAATAGCGTGAATGGGGTATTCACGGGAACAAAGTTCGATCGCTTGCGTTTGTTCCCGGGTGACCAGATTGTCGTGCCTTATAAACTTCCCACGGGAGCGTTCGTCCGTGGCCTGCGTGATTGGACCCAGATTACCTCCCAGTTGGCGATAACGGCTGCGGCCCTCGCTGTGATTGCGCCGTGATTTATGCGGACCAGCGCTGGATCGGGAACCATGGTATTGGCCGATTCGCGCGCAATGTGTTGCCTGCCCTCCGATATACTCCGATTCCGCTTGGCGGTCGTCCGGCTGCTCCGCTGGACGCTTGGCGACTTTCACGTGCGTTGAGGAATCTGACGCGTGACGATCTGTTCTTTTCGCCGGGATACAACGCGCCGCTCTTTTGTCCGTCGGGTTTTATCTTTACGATTCACGACCTTAGTCATATTTACTGCGCCGAAAATAGCAGCCCGCTGATCAGGCTCTATTACGCAACTGTCGGCAAAAGAGCATGCCATCGGGCGGCTGCCGTGCTTACCGTCTCGGAATTCACTCGCTCGCAAATTGTTGAGTGGTCTGGGATTGCATCGGACAGGGTTATTAACGTGAGCTGCGGGGTCGATGCCTCATATCGCGCGGAAGGTGATACGTTTAGGTTTCCATTTCCATACCTTCTTTGCGTCAGCAATCGCAAGCCGCACAAAAATGAATCACGCTTGATCGCGGCTTTCGCAAAAGCAAAAGTTCACGCGATGCATCTGCTGTTCAGCGGCGAAGCGTCGCCAGAAATCATGAAGAGCATTGAACAGCAGCGAGTGAAAGACCGGGTTCACTTTACCGGTATTGTTCCGGAAGAGAATTTGCCCGGGCTTTATCGCGGGGCCAATGCGCTGGTCTTCCCTTCGTTATATGAGGGCTTTGGGCTGCCGGTTCTGGAAGCAATGGCTTGTGGCTTACCCGTCGTGACCTCTAATGTCACGGCAATGCCTGAAGTAGCGTCGGATGCGGCGTTGCTGGTCGATCCGACTTCACTAGACCAAATCGCAGATTCAATCGAACAAATTGTTGACGACAACTCGCTGCGTTCATGTCTTCGACAAAAAGGGTTGGCGAGGGCAGCTCAGTTTTCCTGGAGTGAGACAAGCGACCGGGTAGAACAAGTCATTAACCTTATGGTGCGCCGGTAACCAGGACTTTTTGTGGCGCGAACATTCGTTGCACAGACAAGCAAAACCAAGAGAATAAATAAACTCCCGCAAGAACATAAACACCGGAGAATCCCGCTGAAACGGCGAACGCGCCAGCAACTCCGAGCAGCATGGTGGAAGAAAATGCCTTCATCATCGAGCGCGGTGAGGATGCGAGCGCGCGCTTTACCTCGTTGTCGACGCGTCGCGAAACAATGCCAAGCAGCAGGCCGACTACTACTACCCCGAACAGGCCAAAATTAAAAAAGCCTTCTCCGAATGCCCCAGGCCTGACCCCGGGATGCACCTGCGGATCGAATCCCACGGTCGAAGCAGTCGCCACTCCCAAACCCCAGGTGTCGCGGAAATGTGAAGCAAATCGTGGGATGAAAGCGAGAAGCGCTGCCACATACGTCTTGCCGCCCCACAACACATGGTCCCATGCGGAGTAGACCCAGGCGAAGTCCCGAAGGTCGGAAAAATTATTGCCATAGAACAAAAGAAAAAATATAGAGCCCGCCAAGCCACTGACAGAGTATTCGCCGGCGCGGGCGTTTCCGAGATAGAAGGCAAATGCCAGAATAATCGCTGCGAAACTGATTACCCGGAGCAGGCTTATCTTTCGCCGCAGCATTACGACATAGCAAATCAGCACGTTCATGTAGATGGCGAGAATGTTTCCTCTTGCTCCGAAGAAAACTAATCCACAAGTCAGGAGCAGAGTGCAGGCCAGCAGGATTCGTTCTTTCTTGTCAATGTAGCGGGCAAGGCAATGCGACGCAATTATGATCGAGTAGTTCGATATAACCAGGGCCACAGGCCGCAAGCTTGGGTTGGCAAAAGTGAAGCCGCGAAGATCGAATGCGAAACCGCTTTGTGAAAAATAGATTGCAAGGATCATCGCTTGCAGTACAAGGCATAATGCGCTTTGAAATATCAGCACACCTCGCGATGACATCAGCATCATCGAACAATGAGGCACGGCGTCCAACACTTTGGCTGCTGTGTGGCGCAAACCACCGCCGAGTTGAAGCCGCCACAATCCGCTGCCCGACAGTATTGCCAAATAACCAACCATCGTGATCAGGAAAATTATGGGCAGAGCCGCCGTGACCGCGTTCAGGTCCCGCCCGAGAACCAGGACATTCAGCTCGCTCTTGGCAAATGGAAGCATGAGCATGTTCGGAAAAACGCAGAGAAGAAACACCTGCGCGTACCAGAAATCGATGCGATAGCCTCTGCAATAACATTTTCGGTAATACGAAATGGCAAATCCGGCGATTGCTAAACAATCCAGTGCGTAGCAAAAGGTCCACGGAATTCTTGGGAGAGAATGTGACATTAGCGTATGCGGGGAGTTAAAGGCAGCATCTCCCGATAGTCTTGGATGCCTGTCCATACACTTCTGCAACGGGCAAACTGTAGACGCAGGATGCGGCGCGCAAACCGGATTGTAAGAAACAACGCGGACGCCAACCGCGGCGCGGGAGAATGCAAGTTCAACAGCCGCAGCCCGGAAGCAGTTTGATAACGGTCGAGTTGGATCTGATTCCCTGCCGTACTTCCATGCACTTGATGCGCGATTCGCGAATCAGGAGCGGCGGCGATACGCCATCCGCATTTACGCAAGCGCAGACAGAATTCAGTATCTTCCCAGTAGAGAAAGAAACCTTCATCGAGCAATCCTGCATCCTTTAAAGCTGCAACCGAAACCAGGAGGCTGGTGCCGTTCAGTGAATGGAACCAAGCGTCTTCGCGGGCTCTGGTTGAGTTGCGCCCGTAACCGATCCAAAGATTGACGCGAGCGCCGCCCCAGGCCTCGACTTTCGCAGGCGCGTTTGCGAAGTAGCAAATTGAACCCACGGCTCCGATGTGATCATCAGTCAAAGCCTTTTCAATGAGAGCAGTGAGTGCATCAGGAGCAGGTTGGGTGTCGTTGTTCAGAAGCCAAACGTATTCGGCGCCGTGCGCGATGGCATGGCGAATCCCGATATTGTTGCCGCCCGCAAAACCCAGGTTCTTGCCGCTCTCAAGCAAGAGAATGTCAGGATACGATGTTTTGATTCGCGCAACCGAATCGTTAGTCGAACCGTTGTCGACGACAACGATCGTGAGGTTCGTATAGGTACACTGCTTCAGCGCTTCAAGGCAATCGATCGTGTCGCGCCATCCATTCCAATTCAGAATGATGCATGTGACCGGTGGGAATGGTCTGGCCGCGAGCACGTATCCACCACTATTCATAGACGAGCCAAGGGCGTGAATTCTTAAAGCGTTTCGTCTCGGACGTGTAGTTGCCAGCGAATATGAATCGAACCCCCATTTCGGTAGCAATGTGCACTTTCAATGGGGCACGCTTCCTAGATGCTCAACTTGCGAGCTTCGCTGCTCAAACCCGGCTTCCGAACGAATTGATCATTTGCGATGACGGTTCTTCGGACAACAGTTTCGAGATCGTCAGTGAATTTGCCCGGCGGGCAAGGTTTCCTGTTCGCCTGACGGCCAATGATAAGAATCTCGGAACGACTAAGAACTTCGAACAAGCGGTTCGATTATGTCACGGCCCCATTGTTGCCCTGGCAGATCAAGATGACATTTGGTACCCGCATAAACTCGATCGAATCGAGAATGTTTTCGAAGCCTTCCCTTCGGTGCTCGCCGCTTTCAGCGATGCCGATCTTATCGACGAGCGTTCAAAACCCTTGGGATGCGGGCTCTGGAACGCTTTAGCGTTTCGTCGCGGAGAACAACGACAGTTTGCTCAAGGTAAAGAACTCGATGTGCTAATCAAGCATCCAGTGGTGACGGGCGCCACGATGGCATTTCGCAAAGAATTCTTTGCTCTGGCGACCCCACTACCTCCTGATGAGAGCCACGACCGTTGGCTTGCTTTTCTGTTGGCGGCGCGCGGACGGATCAAGTTGATTCCGCAACCACTCATGCAATATCGACGACACGGCGGCCAACAGATCGGCCCAGGACCTCTGACGACTCACGACAAGGTGGCGATCGCACAGGCGAGAACCGGAGATTTCTACCGCGACGAGATTCACCGATTTCGGGAGCTACATAGCAGATTCCAAGAACGACAACGCGACTTTAGAAACGTGGACCGCATACAGCAACAAATCGAGCGGAAGATTTTCCACCTTCAACATCGGGCCGAATTAGCGCCAATTAAGTTGGCTCGAATTCCTAAAATTCTGCAGCACGCGTTTAACGGAAATTATTGGCGCTACTCGGGAGGATGGAGGAGTATCGCGAAAGACCTTCTCATTCGGCAACAATAACTCCCGAACGCTGATTTCGCCTAGACCAGTATTCCTAAACCGTAACTTTCTTCAAAATTGAAAAACTGTTTGCGGGTCTTCCGCGCAATATCAATTACAGCCCGTTGCACAGCTGGAAAGCTTAACGTGTCATGAAAAAGAACGCAGGCCGCGTGTTGCGCGCTCCACAATCCACAGGTGAAGGTATCAATGTATGTGTGAACGATATCAACGTGGATTAGATCGTAAAACCTGTCATCTTTGACTATCCAATCGTGGTAATCGCTGCGAACCAGCCGGATGTTATCGAAGCACGATAGCCGTTGCGAAGTCTGCGCGAAAATGTCGCTTTTATTTTCCGTATGTATGTCGCCGCAAAACGTGTCGACCCCAATGACGCTGTCAAAAAAAGCGGAGAGCGCCACCGTTGAATAACCATATTCCACGCCGAATTCCAGACAGGTATGGGTGCCGAGGCTGAATCGCTGGATGATGTCGCCCAATATACTTTCGATACCTTTCCACGCTGTTGCCGGAGCAAGAACTCTCGCCGGAGCTTCTCGACGGCGCGGGACATACGGCACAATAGGAACTTTCGGGGCAACCAGCCCAGTCAGCATTGATTTCCAATAATCGATTTCTGCAACCATGAACATCTCCTTGAAACTTCAATCCTCGTAGCGCGAGCAAGAAATCACATCATGGATTGGAAGTTGCCGCGGAACCGGTTATTGGTGCTCGTGCACCGCGCAGCCGCGAGCTTATTAGGACAAAAAATCAACTCGGCGATTTATCCAATCCAAACATCCGCTTAAAACGCAAATTAAATTTCTCAGTTTTCCTTCCGACCTCGAATGCGAATCTTTTTGTGTACGCGCCCCGCTCAAAGACTGCCACGCTGTCATAAAAATGGATTCCTGCAGTCGTCTTGGTGAATTCAGTCGATGGCAAAGCGCCGCGGCTGTGGTCGGCATTTAGTTCATCAATCAGGTTCTTGCACAACTCGATGAAAGTGGATGACCTCCGCAATCCGCCCTCATACTCATCCCAATATGCAGTGTGCAAGTCTTCCACCATGTAAACGCCATTTTTCAACATGCGGGGATACAGGAACTGAAAAGTAGCAGTAATGTGGCTCATCTTGTGACTGCCGTCGTCGAGGACAATGTCGGGAATGCCGACCTGATCGATTACCTTCTGCAGGAATTGTTGATCTTGCTGTTGGCCGATAAAGACTTCGACTTGATCCTCTTCGAATTTCTTGCACTCTTCATTGATGTCGATGCCGATGATTCGGGCATGCGGACCAAAATAGCGCTTCCACATCTGTAGCGATCCACCATGTCCGCAACCGATTTCAATAAAAGTGACCGGCTTGTATACGAACTCTTTAAAGTGGCGTTCATAAATAGGAAAGTAGTGCTTCCATTTATGGATGATTCGCTTGTCGTTATTGAGAAAATCGGACCACAGTGTCATGGCTATGTCGTCCGGCTCGCTGGGCTTGTACTCGCAAACAATCTGACGGGGTCGAGAAGGCTTCGGACGATTCGCAGGCCGTCCATCCTATCGCTGGTCGTCAGCCCGGTATACCATGCGAAGAGAAGAGTGCTGACGCACCACGCCATCATGAGTGGAGCGCTCGAAGCGGCTCGGCCCGGAGACCAACAGAGCGGTAACGCCAACAATGACGGAATAGCAACAACGGCGGGCAACAAAATTCCTTTACTAAGCAATCGAAGACGAGAAATCGCAAGCGTCTGACGCGCAAAGCGCATGGTCACTCCGAAATGAAGCGCAATGCTGACGAATGCTCCGATCACGGTTCCGAAGGCTACTCCAATCGCCCCGAATCGGCTTGCCAGATAGATGCTGCTGCCTAAATTCACCACGGCCTCCGAAACTGCGGCGGCGATCGCTGCAGATTGCCGATCAGTGGCGACAATCATGGTGGCGTATGGTGCACACAAATTACGAATAATGTTGGCGAAAACCAGAATTCGCAGGTATGGCAGAGTTCGCTGAGCATAATACTCACCCACCCACGCCCGCAGAATCGGATAGCCGAAAACAATGAGCGGCAGTCCAGTCAGCAGAAGTACCAACGTGGAGTAGCGCGTGACCTTGGCCACAAGTTCTCCCATCTGGACCGGGGAACGATGCGTGCTCAACGCCGAAGAGGCAGGCATCAACGGATTCAGCATGGCTGACATAATCATCAAT
>Ga0157372_10002489_pt1 | contig 19976 bp, 17 predicted proteins | sample C55metaG_FD_115307 | JGI IMG/M metagenome (GOLD analysis project Ga0157372, IMG submission 115307) | Corn rhizosphere microbial communities from Kellogg Biological Station, Michigan, USA - C5-5 metaG | ecosystem: Host-associated > Plants > Roots > Rhizosphere > Soil | place: USA: Michigan... | reverse complement strand
TCCCCCTTCCGGAAAAAAAGCGATGTTAGGTTTACCTGCTTTAACCACTAACGCTTTATTGCCCGCAAATGCCCTCCCATTGACGTTTACCTGCCGGTCAAATGAACTCTGCCCGTTATCGATCATCCATTTAGTATACGCCCTGATACGATAGGCCCCTCCGGGCAAGATACCGGGAAGACTAAAATCGCCTGCGGCCAAGCCATTAACCATTTGCAGCGTGATAGTTTGCAGCAGGGAATCGGAAGGGTTAACCAGGTCGACATGTAACATGCCGCTTAACTTTGAAGGCTCATGCTGTTCGCCCAGGGTTACATATGCTTTAAAGTATATTGTATCGCCTGCATTGTAATAAGGTTTATTCAAATGCAGGTACACTTTTTCAACCGCTTTACTGGCCGATAAAGTTTGCAGGCGCGATACCACAGCATCTAAAGAAACGGAAGGTGAAACCGGTTTATTATTTTGTGAAAAAACAGGCACAGAGCAATACCATGCCGCTAACAGCGATAAAACTATCTTTTTCATAAGCGGGATAATAGCAGGTTAAACTGGTTATATAATGGCAATTAAATATAAGTATTTATTTGCAAAAACACTCATTTTAAATTAGTTATACCCCTTGCAAAACCGCGCCTGCTATTGCGTCAGTTCGGCATCCTGCTTCATTTCTTCCCAGTAGAGTGTTTCAAGGTAAATACCGTTTTGAATAGCTACACGCGCACGTATTTTTTCTAATTCGGCTTTCACTTCTTCATTGCTGAGCTCCCTACCCAGCGAATGGTAATAAATGGCGTAACCTGTTTTGCTGTTTACGCATTTATAATGCTTTTCCCCGGCTTTCATAATTGGATTGACTAATATAAATACAATACTGCAGATGGCAGGATTGTTTTAATTAAACTTAAATGTTACACAATTTTCTTCATTCAATATACGAGTTTCTTTTCACTTTAAATCAACAAGTTATAATATCATTAATTTTGTTTTATTACATTGGCCTAACTATTCTTAACATTAACTTAACATTTGGCATCATATTAATGGTTACTTTTATCCGCTGAATAATTTATAGTGACATATTTTAAAATCCGCTTAATATAACTACTGTAAATTCACGACTGATAAGACAGATCAATGAAGAGCACTAACTCAAAATCGATATTTCCGAACTCAAACCAGGTTTTTTACGATTTGTTCAACACTGCTGTAGCCAATGTTACCGAAATGGCCAGGCTGTTGGATGAAGCCGTTAACGCCTCAACATCATACGAGCAAAAGTTTAATTTTGCTCATATTGATAAGCTGAAATTTAAGAGTTATGAGATAACACACAGGGTATTTTCAGAATCGGGCCGGACGCTGATCTCGCCATTTAACCGTAAGGATATGTGCGACCTGGCATCGGCAATTGATGACGTAGCTGACAGGATCACCATGGCCGCCCGCAGGATAAATCTTTACAATGTCCCCGCTATCACGCAGCCTATGGTAGAGTTATCGGCACTGATTCTTAAAACCAGTACCGAGCTTGAGAAAGCTGTTAACGCGATGAATAACCTGAGCAAATCGGCAGAGATTTTTGAACTTTGCAGCAATATCAAAAAACTGGAGGCCCAGGCCGATTCAGTTCATAATAAAGCCTTTGCCGACCTGCTCAATAACGAAAACGACCCAATCGAATTAATTAAATACACCGACGTTTTTGCAGCCATGGAAACTGCAACCGACAGCTGTGAAGATACAACGCTGATCATTGAAAGTATTTTGATCAAGAATGGATAACCTCACCCACCCCTCTCCAAAGGAGAGGGCTTTAAATAGAATATTTTAAACAAAAAAAGCGATGATAACTCATCGCTTTTTTGTTTTTAAAGTCCTCTCCTTTGGAGAGGATTTAGGTGAGGTTATTTCCCTTTATCAGTTTGAGGGCCATTGTCACCTCCATTATTATCCTGATCATTGTTTCTTTCTTTTTCCCGCTCCTTCTTAAATTCAAGCTTGCCAAACTTATAACTCAGGCTTATGCCGAACGACTGTACCGGTACCAGCCTCAGGTTGGTTGAATAAAAGTTGCTGCCAAAGGTTGATGAGCTTTGACTCACATATTTGGCAAACGGATTGGTAGCTGTAAGCCCAATACTGGCTTTTTTGTTCATGAACATTTTGCGCATGGCGAAATTGTAAAACACAAATTTGGGATTGGTACCCTGGATGCCCTTTTGCGATGAATTGTAGTTACCAAAAAACTCGGCGCTCAAATCATGACCAAAGCTATATTGCGCGTTGAGGTTAAGGCGATACGCGAAGGCACTTACATTGGCGAAACCAGGGTTGGTGCTGCGCCTGTCGCTAAAAATCATATTGGTACGCAGGCTTAGTTTACTGGTTACCGGTACCGAAGCATAAATATTGATACCGGTGCGCTCTTCCGAACCTATATTATAGCGCTGGTTCAATGACACATCGGTATAGGTAGTGCCGTTTACATCAAACGTAGAATAGAAGGTAGTGAACTGCTGGATATCATCGGTATTACGGCGATAGAAGGCCGCTATGTTGATATTGGCTCCCTTATCATATGATTTGTTATAACCCAACTCAAAGTTGTCGCCCTTTTCGGGTTTAAGATTTGGGTTACCGGTGCTGATATTATGCGGGTCGCTGATGTTCAGGAAAGGGTTCAGGTCGCCATAATCAGGGCGCTGAATGCGGCGGGTGTAGCTTAATTTAAGTGATTCGCCGCCGTTTCCAAACTTATGAGAGAAAACCAATGATGGCGCAAGGATATTATAAGATGGGATATTTACACCCTGAAAATCGGCTGTAGTAGTGGTATACTCATCCCTTAAACCAGCTTTCACATCCAAAAACTTATCAAATAACGATGTTGATGCCGACAGGTAATAGGCATACACTTTACGGTCGTAAGTAAAACCATAGGTTTGGCTTGGGTTAGGCACAAAGGTATTACCGCCAAAAAGCGTATCCGTTATAACGTTGTTGTTAATATGATTAAATACAAGCTTGCCGCCTGTTTCCAGCGTAAAGTTTTTGCTTACCGGCTGGGTATAATCAACAGAAATATCGGTCTCCCTGTCCTTACCCGGATTGTTGTTGGAGATACCGGATGAGGTTATGCCCGAATCATAATCCTGCCGCTGGAACGAACTGAACGAATTACGGCCAAAACTTGATGAATATAATACATCAAGCTCCTGTCCTTCTTTGGCGAAAGTTTTTTTGTAATTCAAACTTACATCGGTTGAGTAGCCACTGAATTTACTGCTTGAGTTACGGATACTCCTGATATCAGATATCGGGTTACCCGCTGCATCAACCTCGCTTTGATCCTGGTTGGTAATTCCGTTGCCATGGTTACCGAAGTGGTTAAAACCTACGCCTGCGGTCAGCTGATCTTTAGGGGTAATATCCCACGAAAAATTGATCCCTGATTCGTAACCATTACGTTTAAAGTTATTACTTCCCTGCTGGAACAAGGTAGTTTTATTATTGGCCGAATCAGTTGATACGCGGTTACGGGTATTAGGTGCATTAGTATTAATTTGGGCATTACCGCTAAAAAAAGCATTAACACCAAAATTGCCTTTGCGGGCATTCAGGTTAAATGAACCGTTTTCTCGGCGGGTACCTGCCGATAGGTTAACGCTGCCGTTAATGCCCTGCACTTTGCTGTCTTTCAGGATAATGTTTACGATACCTCCCGTACCGGCCGCGTCATACTTAGCGCCCGGGCTGGTAATCACCTCAATACTTTTGATCTGGCTGGCCGGGATGCTGGCCAAAGCATCGGCAAGGCTGGCCCCGAAAATGCTTGATGGTTTGCCATTGATCAAAAAACGGATATTTGCGTTGCCCTGAAGCTCCACATTACCATCAATATCAACCGTGATCTGCGGTACTTTTTTCAATACGTCAATAGCTACGCCGCCCTGTGCACTTAAATCGTTCTGGGGGTTGTAAACCATTTTGTCAATCCTGTTTTCTACGGTAGGTACTTTGGCAGTTATGGTTACGCCTTTTAGTTCATTAGCAACCGGAGCCAATTTGATTTCGCCCAATGATACGGTTCCGTCTTTAACCATTACATGTTCGATAGTTGCTTTCTGGTAACCTAAAAATTCGGCGGTTATTTTATACTCCCCGGCGGGGATGTTATTTATGCTAAAATTTCCTTTGGGATCGGTGCTGATGCCATTGAAGGGTGAAGCAGCGCCTTGTTTAAATACAGATACGGTGGCATAGTCAACCGGCAGCTTGGTAGTGGCATCGGTAACTTTACCGGTGATTTTCCCCTTGGCTCCGGGGACAGTTTGGGCGTGTAAGGTGGTTATAAAAATAAAAGAAAATAATATCAAAAAAACAGACTTCATTATAAAATACGGGTGTTTGGAACCACAAATTTTATAAGAAAGATTGGATTAAATCTGAATTAAATGGTATTGAAGTGTATTTGTTACAATATGTTTTTGTTATGTATATATGCTTGTTACATTGTATATGAGCATGTTACAAAAAGATTAGAAAATCAATACAATTGTGCCGCCGATGATAAGCAGCGCGCCTATAGCGTTTTTTAAAGTTAAGGGTTCGCCGAGGAAAATAACAGAAAGCGCTATGGCCAAAGCAACGCTTAGTTTATCAACCGGGGCAACCTGGCTTACCTTGCCCAACTGCAGGGCGCGGAAATAACAGATCCACGAAAGGCCGGTTGCGCAGCCAGATAAGATGAGGAAAGTCCAGTTGGTTTTAGTAAGACTGCCGATACCGCCATGAGTCCCTTTAAAAAGCGCTATGGCCCAGGCCAGGATCAGGATTATGACGGTACGGATGGCCGTAGCAAGATCTGTATCAACTCCTTTAATCCCTATTTTGGCAAAAATGGCTGTAAGCGCCGCAAACAGTGCCGAAAGTAATGCGTAGATCCACCACATAATGATCAGATTTTGTATTTAACTTGCAACAAGCTAAGTGCAAATTTGCTTAGGCATTCTGTACAAAATCTGTGAGATAGCTGTCAGTCGTACTCAAAATCCAGAATCTGTACAAATTGGCGTTTTAACTTTATCAAAAAAACGTTTTGAAAATACTCATCATCGAAGACGAAGAAGGCCTGCGCGAAAGTATTGAAGAATATTTTACCGAAGCCGGTAACATTTGTGAAACCGCGGCCAGCTATGCAGCAGCGCTCGCTAAGGTTGAATTATACCGTTACGATTGCATCCTGCTGGATATCACCCTGCCCGGAGGTAATGGTATTGATATATTAAAAAAGCTTAAAGCCAATAATTATACCGACGGTGTGCTCATTATATCGGCCAAAAATTCGCTCGATGACCGCCTCCAGGGCCTTGACCTGGGTGCCGATGATTATCTGGTAAAACCCTTTCACCTGTCGGAATTGAAGGCAAGGGTATCTGCCATCATCAGGCGTAAAATGTTCAATGGCAGCAACGTGCTTAACTTTAACGAGCTCAGTATCGACCTGATGGCTAAAACCGTAGCTGTAAACGGCACCCCTGTAAAGTTTACCCGTAAAGAGTTTGCTTTGCTTATCTATTTCATATCCAACAAAGGCAAGGTAATTTCAAAAAACGCCATTGCCGAACATTTATGGGGCGATGGCATCGATCTGGCCAATAATTTCGACTTTATTTATTCGCACATCAAAAACATCCGCAAAAAAATAATGGAAGCAGGCGGTAAGGATTATATTTATGCAGCCTATGGTATGGGTTACAAATTTGCCGATCAATAATGAAGCTTTCGGAAAGGTATAACCAGGTAAATTTAATTGCCACTATCGTTATCATGCTGATAACGGGCGTTATTTATTACCAGGCTATCAGCCTCATCCTTACTAATCAAAAAGACAATTCACTTAAGGTTGAAGAGCAGGAAGTTTTTGATTATGTAAAGCTCAATCACCACCTGCCCCAGGTTTTTGCCTCGAAAGACCAGCAGATCACCTTTATTTCGGCCGAACCCAATTCTGTTAAACGCGAATTTTTTAACACTACTTATTACCGCGAAAAAGACGAGCCGGAATCTGGTCGCGGCCTGGTCAGTTCGGTAAAAGTTGGCGACAGGTATTATAAAATTCTGATAGTTGAATCGAAAGTAGAAACTGAAGACCTGATCCAGATCATCTTCGGCATTACCATTGGTGTTATCTTATTACTGCTGCTGGTGCTGGTCATTACAAACCGCCTTATCCTGGGCAGGCTTTGGCAGCCATTTTACAGTATCCTGAGCGAGTTGAAACTATTCAACGTTACCGACAGCCGCGAAATGCCATCTCCCAATACTACTATCGACGAGTTTAACGAACTCCAGGCCGAAGTTACCGCCATGGCCGAACGGGTAAAAAAAGACTACAAAGACCTTAAAACCTTTACCGAAAACGCCTCGCATGAGCTGCTTACCCCTATCGCTGTGATCAACTCCAAGTTGGACACCCTGATCCAGACAGAAAACTTTAGTGAGCATCAAAGCAAGTTACTCAATGATCTTTACAGCGCGGTATCGCGCCTGAGTAGGCTTAATCAATCGTTGTTATTATTGGTCAAGATTGAGAACAAACTACTGAACGATCGACAGCACCTGGATTTGCAGGAACTTATAGATGATTTGCTGTATCAATTGGAAGATATTTTCAACGACAAAGAAATAACAGTTATTTCAACAATTGGCGAAAAGGAAATTGATGCCAGCAATTACCTTATTGAGATATTGTTAAATAACCTCATCATCAACGCTGTTCGGCATAACCGAACTAACGGCGAGATCATCATCAGCCTCACAAGCCAAAATTTAACTATCAAAAACACCGGCGAGCAAGTAGCCTTGAATCCTGAAAATATCTTTACACGTTTTCATAAAGCATCCACATCCGAAGGCAGCGGCCTGGGGCTCACTATCTCCAAACAGATCTGCGAAAGTTTGGGTTATCAGCTGGTCTACAGTTACGAAGAGCCTTACCATATTTTCACGGTTAACTTTTAAATTTGTTACACTGCCCCTACCAATTTTTTCCAGAATTATCGTGTAGCTTAGCTATTATTTAACACAATACGCATTATTTTGACCATCCGGATAAAATGGGTTTTCGGCTTTTTATTTTGCCTGCTTAGTGCTGCTACACAGGCACAAACCTACAATCTTGAACATTACCTGGAGCTTGCCAAAAGCAACAGTCCGCTATTAAAGGACCTGCAAAACCAGGTTGCTTCAGGCCAATTCGACAGCCTCCGGATCAGGGCAGGTTACAGGCCACAGGTTAGCGCTAACAGTGCAGGACTTTATGCCCCGGTTGCCGGCGGCTATGGTTATGCGCCTGCTATAACCAACGAACATACACTCAATGCACTATTGGGTATTAATCAATCGCTGGATAGCAAAAAAAATATCGCCGCGCAGATAGATGCAGTTAAGCTGCAATCGCAATCGGTGCTCAATACCGCTAAAATCTCTGAACAGGATCTGAAAAAAGCAGTCACCGCGCAATACATCGCCGCATTTGGCAGCCTGCAACAGGTAAAATTTAACCAGGAAGTGATCACTCTGCTTAACCGGGAGGAAGCGCTGCTTAAAAAACTGACCCGCACCAATGTTTACCGCCAAAGCGATTACCTTACCTTTCTGGTTACCCTTAAGCAGCAGGAACTAACCCTGTCGCAGGCAAGGCTGCAATATAAAAATGACTATACTACACTTAACTATTTAACCGGCATTGCCGATACCAGCTATATTGAATTACAGGATCCCGGCATTCAGAAAACTATTCGGGCCGATATCAGCAACAGCATCTTTTTCAGCCAGTATAAAACGGACAGCCTTAAGCTGGTGAATAGCCGTTCATTAGTTGATTTCAGCTACAAGCCCAAGATCAACCTGTTGGCAGACGGTGGTTACAATTCCGATTTCCTGAGCGGCCCGGCCTACAAAAATTTCGGCGCCAGCATCGGCTTTAGCTTTACATTACCATTGTACGATGGAGGCCAGCGCAAGATCCAGTACCGTAAGCTTTCGTTAGAAGAGGATACCCGGCGCAGCTACAAAGCATTTTTTGATACCCAATACCGCCAGCAGATTGCACAGTTAAACCAGCAGATCGAGGGTTCCGAAAAGCTGTTAGCACAAATTGATGACCAGATGAAATATACCGAAAGCCTTGTAAAAGTTGATACCCAACTGCTGCAAACTGGCGATGTGCGGGTAGCCGACCTGGTGCTGGCGATTAACAATTACCTTGCTATAAAAAACCTTAAAACACAAACCAATATTAATAAGCTGCAACTTATTAATCAGCTCAATTACTGGAATAAATAACATGAAATTTAAACATATATACCTGTTTGCAGGCCTTTTAACCTTGCTGTATAGCTGCAAAGGCAATACCCAACCTGCAGATGATGCCGGCGAAGCAGAAACAGCCGCTCAAACGCCCGTAACCGTAACCTCAGTCGCCGATAGTGCTATGGTTGACTATATTGACCTTAGCGCTACCTCCGTTTTTCAGCAAAAAAATATTGTGAAGGCCAATGCTAACGGTTACATCCAAAAGGTGAACATCCTGCCAGGGCATTACGTAAATAAAGGCGAGTTTTTATTCAGCATAAAAACCAAGGAAGCACAGAGTATTGGCAACAGCATCAATGTGCTGGATACTACGTTTAAGTTTTCGGGAATTAATAAAATAAAAGCTGCCGGCAATGGCTACGTTACCCAGCTCAACCACCAGCAGGGCGATTATGTACAGGATGGTGAGCAGCTTGCCGTGATCAGCGATCGCTCAAGCTTTGTATTTGTGATGCAATTACCCTATGAACTGCGTAGCTATGTAAAAAACAACCAGACCGTACAACTTATACTTCCCGGCGGTGAAAAATTGACGGCACAGGTAAGTTCATCAATGCCTGCTGTTGATTCGTTGTCGCAAACCCAGGGCATTGTGCTTAAGGTAAACAGCGCCAATCCCATCCCTGAAAATTTGGTAGCTAAAGCGCGGATCATTAAGTCGATACGCCCGCATACGCTATCACTTCCAAAATCGGCCATACTAAGCAATGAAACACAAACGGAGTTTTGGGTAATGAAGCTGATCAATCCTACTACTGCGGTAAAAACCGCCATAACCAAAGGCATTGAAGCCGGCGGCAGGGTGGAAATTTTAACCCCCAAATTTTCGGCGAATGATAAAATAGTGGTTACAGGTAATTACGGACTGGCAGATACGGCTAAAGTGAAAATTGTAGAGTGATGAAGGAAAATCAGCGCAAAAATTACTTCATAACCCATCGCAAGCCTTTAGGCCTGGTGCTGGCCCTGATTATTATGGGCGGTTTGTTTGCTTATTCAAAACTGCAAACTTCGCTTTTTCCTGAAATCACTTTCCCAAAGATCAAAATCATTGCCGACGAGGGCCTGCAGCCGGTAAATAAAATGATGGTTACGGTTACCAAACCGCTGGAAAATGCCATTAAGCAGGTGCCCGACCTGCAACTGGTACGCAGTACTACGAGCAGGGGAAGCTGCGAAATTTCGGCCCTGCTCAACTGGAATGCCGATATCGACCTGAGCCAGCAGCGTATCCAGTCGAGCATCGACCAGATCAAGAATGACCTTCCTGCCGATGTAAATATCAGCGTAGCCAAAATGAACCCTTCCATTTTACCGGTAAGCGGGTACACACTGGAAAGCCATAACCTGTCCCCTATCGAATTAAGGCAATTAGCTACTTACACTGTAAAACCATTCCTGTCGCAGGTTGATGGGGTATCGGAGATCAGGGTGATCGGCGGTAAATTAAAAGAATACTGGCTCACGCTCGATCAGCAAAAAATGACTTCGTTGGGGCTTACGCCTGATATTATCAGCAATACGCTTGCTACTACCAATTTTGTAAAATCAGAGGGTTACCTGTCTGATTATAAGCGCATGTACCTCACTGTTACTGATGCTACCATCAACGCCAAAGATCAGCTGGAAGACCTGGTGATCAGCAACAACCGTAAAAGGATAGTACGGCTCAAGGATTTTGCAAGCATCCAGGTTAACGAAGGGATTGAGTATACCCGCATCAACGCCAACGGGCACGATGGGGTACTGATAGCCGTAGTAAAGCAACCCAATGCCAACCTCATTTCGGTTAGTAATGATATGGCCGATAAGATTGACGCGCTGAAAAAACTACTCCCGCGGGGTGTAAGTATCCGGCCATATTATATTCAGGCCGATTTTGTGAACGACTCGGTTAGGAGCGTAAGCGACAGCCTTTGGGTAGGCTTGCTCCTGGCCATTATTGTGGCCGTGATCTTCTTAAGATCATTCAAGGCAAGCATCACCATATTAATTACCATCCCGGTTACACTCGGGCTTACCCTGCTTATCCTATACTGGCTTGGCTATACTTTTAATATCATGACGCTGGGTGCTATCGCAGCATCCATAGGGTTAATTATTGATGACGCCATTGTGGTGGTTGAACAGATCCATCGGGTACACGAAGAACACCCGGACGAGTTGAGCAGCCATTTGGTCCGCAAGGCTATTGATTATCTTTTCCCGGCCATGGTGGGCTCATCTATCAGTACCATCGTAATTTTTATTCCTTTTGTTTTGATGACGGGTGTGGCCGGGGCCTACTTCAAGGTTCTTACCGATACCATGATCATTACCCTGCTGAGTTCATTCTTTGTAACCTGGATCGGTTTACCGGTAATTTACCTGCTCGTAACGCGTAAGCCTAAATTAAATACAGCAAAAGCCAAGGCAGAAGAAATACACACAGTTAAGCAACAAAAGTGGGTAAGCTTCTTTATCCTGCGCCCTTATGTAAGCATTATTATTATTGCCGCATTGGCTGCCGTAATTGTGATTGTTCCCCCATTGCTGGAGACCGGCTTCCTGCCTGATATGGACGAAGGCGCCATCGTGCTCGACTATAAATCACCTCCGGGAACATCACTGGAAGAAACCGACCGGATGTTGCGCCAGATAGAAAAGCAGATCATAAAACACCCGGATGTAACTGCCTATTCGCGCCGCACGGGTACACAAATGGGCTTTTTTATTACAGAGCCTAATAGCGGCGATTATCTTATACAGCTAAAAAAAGATCGCACCAAAGGCACTGAAGAGGTGATTAGCGATTTGCGCAAAATGGTTGAAGAAACCCAACCCGCGCTGCAGGTTGAGTTTGGGCAGGTAATATCCGATATGCTTGGCGACCTCACCACATCGGCCGAGCCTATCGAGATCAAAGTATTTGGTGATAATCAGCAAACATTGCAAAACCTGTCAAGGCAGATAGCCGGGCTGGTTGAAAAAGTAAAAGGCACTGCCGATGTGCTGCCGGGTATTGTTATCGCCGGTCCTTCGGTAAGCATTCAACCTCATTACAGCAAAATCGCACAGTATGGAATTACCGCCGCCGATCTGCAAATGCAGATCCAAACCGCGCTGGAAGGTAATGTGATAGGCAGCTTACTGGAGAAAGAACAACTCTCACCCATTCGCATGGTTTACCCGGGTAACCGCTCGCTTAACGTGAATGATATCCATAACCTTCACATATTTTTACCCAACGGCAAACTCATCCCTATAACCGAACTCGCTTCGGTAGAGTTAAGACCCGGCGATGCCGAGATCAACCGCGAAAACCTGCAAAGCATGAACGTAGTAAGTGCCAGACTGGAAGGCAGCGACCTGGGTACCGTAATAACGGCCATTCAAAAAACAATCCATGATAATGTAAACCTGCCAACCGGCTATCATGTGGAATATGGTGGCGCTTACGCCCAACAGCAGCAGTCATTTAAAGAGTTGCTTATCATCCTCATAACTGCCTGTTTACTGGTTTTTGGTGTGATATTATTCCTGTTCAGGCAGTTCAGGATAGCGCTCCTCATTTTGGTGATTGGCATTTTAGGTATCGCCGGCAGCTTCCTGGCCTTATTTATTACCGGTACGCCGCTGAATGTGGGCAGCTATACAGGGTTGATCATGATTGTAGGCATTATTGGCGAAAATGCCATTTTCACCTTCCTGCAGTTTAAGGAAAGCACTATCGAAAATGAAAATAAAAACATTGACGCCGCTATAACCTTTGCCATCAGTACCCGTTTAAGACCAAAACTGATGACCGCTTTGGGGGCCATTATAGCCCTGTTGCCGCTTGCTTTAGGCATAGGTGCCGGCGCACAATTACATCAGCCACTGGCTATTGCGGTTATAGGTGGATTTTTAGCGGCGTTGCCATTACTGCTTATTGTTTTACCGGCAATGCTACGTATATTGTACCGCAAAGGGTTTACCACTCATTTAAATGAAATTAATGAAAGCCACCGCGGTTAACACAGCATTTTTACAGATTCGGGACTTAATTTCATGGCAATAAACACTCCCGAAAAATGAAAAAGCAAATTTTGGCCGTAGCCTTGCTCATAGCAGGTATAGCTCCTTTTAAACTAAACGCGCAAACCTATGTAGCCGATAAAACCATCGCGCTACCGGGTGATGGCGGTTACGATTACCTGGCTATAGACAAGATCAACCGCAACCTGTATGTATCGCATGGTACTGCTGTAAATGTTATTAACCTGGATACCGAAAAGCCGGTTGGCGTTATTGATAACATGAAAGGCGTTCACGGTATAGCCATTGTAAATAAACTTAATCGTGGTTTCATTAGTGATGGCAAGGCAAATGCGGTAGTAGTTTTCGATCTCAAAACATTTAAAACCATAACTACCATTGCCCTTACCGATGCTAATGGCCCGGATGCCATTATGTATGACCCCTACTCCGACCGGGTGTTTACCTTCAACGGCGAAAGCGATAATTCATCGGTAATTAACCCGGCAACACTGAAACAGGTTAGTACCATAGCACTTGGCGGCGGTCCTGAGTTTGCAGTATCGGACGGTAAAGGTAAAATCTACAATAACCTTGAAGATAAAAGCAGCCTGGATGTTATAGACAGCAAAAGCCTTAAGGTGATTAAAAACTACCCCCTTGCCCCCTGTGGTGGCCCGACGGGCTTAGCGCTTGATGCCGCTAATCAGAAATTGTTTACCGTTTGCCGTGAAAATAAAGGGGTAAGTGTTGTTGATATCAAAACAGGTAAAGTGACTGCTACCCTGCCTATTGGTGCCGGTGTTGACGCTGTAGTTTACGATCCTGAAACCAAGCTGATATTTTGCTCATGCGGCGATGGCACCACTACCATCATCAAACAAAAATCGGCTGATGAATATGAGGTGATCCAAACCTTAAAAACTGCCGAAAGGGCCCGCACGATGACACTTGACGCCAAAACCCACAAAATTTATTTAAGCGTTGCACAGTTTGAGCCCGGTACACGTAAAGCCATTCCAAATACTTTTAAGGTGCTTGTTTTTAAGCAAAACTAACGTAAATTGTATATAAAATTTATATGAAATGATCGTGAAGATTTTGTTTATTCCTAATATTACTAATTAATTTTTACAAAACAATGAACTTTTGTGTACGTTATCGTTATATTTAACGTTTTAACACTATATGATTAAAAAGACTGATTTTGTTTATTCCCAGGAGTCTGAACCTCATCGTATCCGCACAAAAAAAATCTTGAAGGAGTTTCCGCAACTGCGAAAGCTTATAGGCAAAAACCCAAAAACCATATGGGCCATTATTGGTTTAGTAGCTTTCCAGGTTGTTTTAGCCTGGTTTGTACGTGATCAATCATGGTGGATAGTTTTTGGAGCTGCCTATTTACTTGGCGCTTTTGCCGATCACGCATTGTTTGTAATGATCCACGAATGTACACACCAGCTGCTGTTTAAAAACCGTAACGCAAATCGCTGGGCATCCATGTTTGCCAATTTACCGCAGATATTGCCAAGCGCTATTTCATTCGAAAAATACCACATCAAACATCACTCCTTTCAAGGCGTTCATGAGCTTGATGCCGATTTGCCAAACCGCTGGGAAGCAAAACTGATCAGCAATTCATTTTTTGGTAAAGCAATCTGGCTGCTGTTTTTCCCGGTATTTCAATTGTTCCGCCTTTCACGTTTAAGGGAAATCCATCCTTTTGACGGCTGGATCTTGACAAACTGGTTATTACAGGCAGCATTTACAACCGCAATCGCTTACTTTATGGGCTGGCATGCAGTAGCGTTTTTGCTGTTAAGCTTTTCGTTTTCAGTTGGCCTGCACCCGCTGGGCGCCCGCTGGATCCAGGAACATTACCTTACCGTTACCGAAGAACAGGAAACATACAGCTATTATGGCAATTTTAACGCGGTAGCATTTAATGTGGGCTTCCACAACGAGCATCATGATTTTCCTTCTATCCCATGGAATAAACTTCCCGAGATCAGGAAAACTGCCCCGGAATATTACGATACATTATACTATCATACCTCATGGACCAAACTGTTTTTCCAGTTTTTGTTCGACAGGGAGATCTCGTTGTTTAACCGTATCCTGCGTAAAGACCGTGGCCGCGTAGCGCTAACAGATATTTCAAAACCGGATATTGACCTCACCAAGTCCGAAGCAACAAAGCCGGAGCTTATAGACGTTGAGAAATAATAAAACAAAAAGGGCCTTAAAAGGCCCTTTTTTGTTGGTAGCACCCGCTGCCGCAAGCGTCCCCGCTTGTGGCCCGCGTTTAGGTATACAACCTGATTAGCCTCTCGCATAGCTTAGCATGATACCCACAAGCGAGGACGCTTGCGGTAGCGATGGGAAATAATAAAATAAGAAAGGGCCTTGAAAAAGGCCTTTTTTTTGTTGGTAGCATATTGCCGCCCCACGCCCAAAACATTTCGCATTCACCCTTGCATCTCACCAACTAATTTCCGTATTTTGCTAATAAAATTAGCAAAATGAAATCTATAAGCGTTACTGATCAACTCGTAATCTTTAGTCGTTATATCGATCAGCAGATTATGATCATTAGTCTTTTAAACAATAGCGAAGTCAATATTGGCGTCCTTACCGGTGTAAAACATAATGCCATAGCAGTTAATATTGACGATGTAATACGCTGGATCCCGCTTTATGACAACTTCAGACTTTGCGAAATCAAACTGCTTTTAAAGCCCTTAAAAAAACTTACGCCTGATGTTGTTTCCGCAGCAAACGACCTGCCCGTAAAAGCGTTCATCACTCCATATTACCAGCAACAGGGCTATGATATGCCTGTTTTTATTAAACCCGGGCACCCCTGTAATTGTAAATATGTTCAGGAGCTGGAATTGGCCGATTACCGTACCCCTGCCGAAATATACAGGCAAAACGCCTTATTACATGCCTTTGAATCGGCATAAATGTTTCATGGTACGAATATTGTGCACCATTTGCCCAGTTTGTTACTTAATTTCATATAATCGTAACAAAATCAAATAATTAATGTCAACTTCATACTAATGCGCTTTATTTGCGTTATTGTTTGCAAGAAACAGAATGAGTCGATCAAAAAAATTAAATATACTAATACCCATTGTATCCCTGCTTTTCATGGGGGCCTTTGCCAAGCACAGGCTTTTTGACAGGCAGAATATTACAGGCACGCTGAATGATAAAGAGATGGATGAAACGTCGGGTATTGCGGCATCGTCTATTAGTCCCGATACCTACTATGTACATAACGATAGCGGCGATACCAGCCGTTTTTTTGCTATAACAGCCGAAGGCAAACTTAAATCAACCATTTATTTTAAGGGTGACAGCACTCAAAAGCTGGGTGTACAGGATTGTGAAGATATTGATGTTGGCCCCGGACCGGAAAAAGGTAAAAGTTACGTTTATCTTGGCGATATCGGCGATAATAATCAAAACAGGCCATATATTACAGTTTACCGCATGGCCGAAAAAAAATCATGGGCTACAGGTGATAAGGCTATTACAAACACACAAGCTGTACGGGCAGATTTTAAATATCCGGATGGCCCTAAAGATGCGGAGACGTTGATGATTGATCCGATAGGCAAACAATTGATCATTGTAAGCAAAAGAGGTGATACCGTTGCGGTTTACACCAGTCCGTTAAAATACCAGGCCAATACAACAACAGTATTAACCAAGCGCTGCAAATTGTTCTTCGCGGGTTTTAAACCTTTTAAATGGATCACAGCCGGCGATATCTCTAAAGATGGGCAGCAGATCCTGCTAAAAAGTTACGACAAAGTTTACTACTGGCGCCGCCAGCATAACGAACCCATATGGGAAACCATGGTACGTAAACCACGCGAGCTCGTATATAAAGTTGAAAAACAGGGCGAGGCGATAGGTTTTCAGCCCGATGGTAAAGGCTACTACACTACAAGTGAAGGAGTTTTTTCGCCGATATATCATTACGATGTGCCAAATTGATCTTTATAAAATCAGCTAATCAAATAAAAAGCGTCATTGCGAGGTACGAAGCAATCCCAAACTATACAGGGTGGCCCTGCTCATCGGGGATTGCTTCGTACCTCGCAACGACGCGTGTTTTTTATCTCCCTACCCTAAATCCTTACATAACCCTAATAAGCTTTACGCCATGCGGTGGGATTTTGAAAGTGTATTTGTGGTTAACCGCTATCAGGTATTTCTGTTCCCAAACATCGCGGGCTTTGGTAAAGCCTTTTAACAGCTTGTCATTAGCTTCCAGGTTAACAGTTTGATATTTATCAGATGTGTTAAAGAAACCTATTGCTTTTTCACCTTTAGTAAGCTCTTTTACCCAAATCTGCTGCTCATCTGTTTTAGAAGCCTGTCTTGCACCTTTGCCTAAGGCATCCTGGTCAATAGCCAGTACTTCATCATTGGTTAACAAGCTAAGCGTAAACCTGTCCAGGTGCCCCATATCGCAGCCGATTAACAATGGCGCAGACAGCAGGCTCCATAAACTGATGTGGGTATATTGCTCATCATAGGTTAAACGGCTATTGTGCAGACTTGGCCCCCAGCCTACTTTGCCAACAACCAGCATATCCGGATCATTAAAATGCCCCGGACCAGCGTAAGGCGAAGCAGGATCCTGGCTAAAGCCAATATCGCTCATACTTCTCCAGGTATCCTGGATATCGCCGGTGGTACGCCAGCTGTTACCGCCGGTTTCGGCACCCCATTTCCAAACATCGCCCCAGCCGTATTGGCAAAAACTAAACATAATATCGCGGTTTACCTTGTTTAAAGACGTCCGCATTACTTCGTATGGTTTCTTAAGTGCAGGCAGGTCGGGATGCGGCGGGGTAACTTCCGAGTAGGAGCACCAGTCGTATTTTAAATAATCAAAACCCCAGTCGGCATAAGTTTTGGCATCCTGGTCTTCATGCTGCCAGCTACCCAAAAAGCCGCCGCAGGTGCGCGGACCAGGCGATGAATAAATCCCGGTATGCAGGCCAAGGCTGTGTACATAATCGGTTAAACCTTTCATATCCGGAAACTTACTGTTAGCTACAATGGCGCCATCGGCAGCACGGTTTTCCGCCTCCCAGCCATCGTCGATATTGATATAGTTCCAGCCATAAGCACTTAATTTCTCCGACATTTCTTTAGCCGAGATCTTTACTTTTTCGTCATTAACACTCAAGCCCCAGGCATTCCAGCTGTTCCAGCCGAGGGCCGGGGTAAGACCGATTTTATCGCCAATGCTAATAGTTAGTGTTTTGGTTTTATTGCCTAAGCTATTGGTAACCGTAAGCGTTACAGGATAATCTCCCTTTTGGTTTACTACACCCGAAATGATACCGGTTTTAGCATCAAGCGTTAAGCCGGCAGGCAAGCCCGCAGCTTTATAGGTAAGCGGCTTTTTACCGGTTGCCGGGATCAGATAAAGGAAAGGGTTGCCCGGCCTTGCACCGTAAACATCTGCGCCGTTAATTTTGGGCCTGGGCGATGGGTAAGGTGTAAGCACATAAGGCGTGGTTTCCGTTTTAACAATCTCTTTACCCGATTTTTGATCTGTAAAAGTATAAGCTATGGTATACGATTTTTTAGCTAAGCGGGCTATCACAAACGAATAGGTAAAAGGCTTGCCGGAGGTAAAGTTTGCCGGGTTTGTTTTTTCGTAGATCACCGCGCCCGTTTCAGGATCGGTAACTTTAAAGGCCAAAGTGCCCTGGTATTGGTATTTATTGGTCGTAATCAATTTAACTGATTTGGCCAGGCTGTTATTTTCCTGGAAACTAAAATCGCCATCGGTATTAACTGTAACGTGATCCATTACATCGGCCATGGCAATAGAAAAGTTATCGCCGTAAATACCACCGTCTCCCCCGGTATCATAAATGCGGATGGCCAGCACATTTTCTTTATCCCACAAAATTGCGGGATCTGAAGCCGGGATACTATAAGTGCGCGGGCCGTAATGGCCATCTTTAATGTTTCCGCTGTGGCCACCATATTTAGCGATCAGCTTTCCATTCAGGTATACCTCGTCATTATCATCAACACTGGCCAGGCTTAAGCGGAGACTATCCTTTAAATAAGCTTTTTCCTTAAGCGATGAAGGGATCACTACGTGGATACGGTACCAGCCGAAGCCATCGTAATTAGGATGTCCCTGCGGTTCCCAGGAATGGGCTACATCAATGTTTTGCCAGCTTTGATCGTTAAAAGTTGGGGACGACCATTGGGCAGAATCACCCACAGCAAACTTCCAGCCTTTGTTAAGCTGAACATCCTGAGCCGAAGCGCCCAGATATGTACCACCCAACAATAGCAATGCGGTAAAAATTTTCTTCATTATTATAGGTTGTTTAAAAGTGAAAAGCGAAACAGGATTTCGCCCGGTTAGTATGCAGATTTAAAGGTACAATGATTTTGAATAATTGGAAATGTATCATTAACATTTATTTAGAGATAGTCAAAAAATGCCCCCAAATACAAGTGAAAGTAAAAAACTGAACCCGGCGTTAACTACCAGGCTATTGCAGTACAGTTTTTGTTCATCAATCGATAATACTACCGGCAGTAAATTTAATGTACAGTTTACGTTCTGGTTTAATATCGATTTTACATTTACCGGTGAAAACAACAGCTATGAAAAAGACTTTTTTAACCTTAGCCCTTGTAACAGTTTGTATTGCGGCTTGCTTTGCAGCCATTACCGGAATTGCCGGAAAGTGGGAAGGCAAGCTTGAAACAGAAACCGGTGAAGTTTATCCATTGCTTTATAATTTTCAGATTGATGGGGACAAACTAACCGGTACAGCCAAAACACCTAAAGGCGATATGCCGATTGAAGACGGCAAAATAACCGGCGATAGCTTTAAATTTACGGTAAGCATCGAAGATATTCATATTGCCCACACAGGCAAATTCTATGGCGATTCGGTAGGTGTTGATATTGAAGCCAATGGCTCAAAAGTACATAGCACTTTAAAAAGAGCGCAACAACCTTAATTTCCTGATTTAAGAATTACATGATATTTAAATTCCACACCATAAAATATCATATAATCATTTCATCCTATAAATCAAGGTGCTTATATTTATAAACCAAAATTCACATTTATGAAAAAAAAGATTTTTACTACTACGCTATTGGTAAGCTGCTTTATGATATGTCTTGCAGCTATAGCTGATCTTAACGGCAAATGGGCAGGCAAGCTAATCACAAGCGACGGCCAGGAATACCCACTGCTTTATAATTTTAAGGTTGATGGCGATAAACTGACCGGCACAGCCTTAACTCCGGAAGGCGACGTTGACATTAAAGAAGGCAAAACCAATGGTACCGACTTTTCATTTACAGTAGCCACCAGCGGTATCACAATTCCGCATACAGGTAAATTCATGGGCGATTCGATTAGCGTTGAACTGGATATCAATGGCTCAAAAAGCAACTCGGTATTGAAAAGACCAGTTGATAAGAAATAATTTTCAAATATTATCGTCATGCCGAACTTGTTTCAGCACCCCACTTGCTAAGCGGCCTTGCATGGTCTACCTGTCTCGTGGGATCCTGAAAC
>Ga0157372_10002487_pt1 | contig 19977 bp, 12 predicted proteins | sample C55metaG_FD_115307 | JGI IMG/M metagenome (GOLD analysis project Ga0157372, IMG submission 115307) | Corn rhizosphere microbial communities from Kellogg Biological Station, Michigan, USA - C5-5 metaG | ecosystem: Host-associated > Plants > Roots > Rhizosphere > Soil | place: USA: Michigan... | reverse complement strand
GGCCGATTCCTTCGAAGTCCATGGCGGAGAGCGTGCTGCCTGGGTTGAACCCGTACCATCCGAACCAAAGCAAAAGACCACCCGACGCTGCGATGGTGAGGTCGTGAGGCAGCATCGGGCCACCTCCATCGCGCTTGAACTTGCGGCCCAACCGAGGTCCGAGGACGATGGCCCCGCTAAGCGCAATCATGCCTCCGATCGTGTGGACAACGGTCGATCCTGCGAAGTCGTGAAAGCTCTGACCAAGAGTGGGAAGAAAGTAGCCAGTGCTTCCCATAGTTGCGAGGAAGCCGTCAGGCCCCCACGCCCAGTGACCAATGATGGGGTAGATGAATCCGGAGACGGCAACGCTGTAAAGCAGATCGCCGGCAAAGGCTGTGCGGCCGATCATTGCGCCGGAGGTAATGGTGGAGCACGTGTCGGCAAAGGCAAACTGGAAGATCCAAAATGCGAGGAACGCAACGCCGGTGCTCTCATACGTGGCCGGAACGTTTTGCAGGAAGAACCAGTGATAGCCGATGAAGCCATTCCCGTGGCTGAACATGAAGGAGAAGCCCCACGCATAGAACAGCAGACCGCAGAGGCAGGTGTCGACGACACATTCCATCAACACGTTAACGGTCTCGCGCGATCGACAGAAACCTGCTTCGAGCATCGTGAAGCCCACCTGCATGCCGAAGACAAGGAACGCAGCAATCAGGGTCCACGCGGTATTTACGGGATTGACGATGTCGTTGCCCTTGAGCACAGCATCGGCCGCAAAGACTCGATGGCCGAAGAGGCCGGGCTCGAAGTAAAAGGCCGCCGCAACAACGAGAGCGAGTCCAGCCAATTTGCCGCCAAGCAATACAAGACCGTAGCGACGCCACTCCGGATTCTTGAGACGCTGGATCAACCGCGAGATCTTGCCTTGCTGTACAACTGCACCTTTTCTGCGGGCGAAGAAGCGTCGCAGAGAGAGAGCCCCGAAATTCATTGCGATGATGCCGAGAAACAGGATCAGGATGGTATATCGAGTCATCGTTCGTCTCCTTCAGATTTACCGCGGATTCTCTTGTTGTTCTTCAGGCAAGCTGTTAGCGTTTCGGGCCAAGGAACGCGATGAGACCTATCGTCGCCGTCGTCTGCCCCTTCACGAGGTCAGTGTTTCCTTTGTGAAAGAAGTCCACGTCAGACCAGTCATGTCTGAACTCAACGCGCGTGAGCAGGTTAGGCAGCAACGCATATTCGTAAGTACCCGTGAATTCCTGAAGGTTCTGGTTGAAGCCGGTAGAAAGAGCCTCGCCATCTGCGAAGTACTCATAACGTGCAGCGAAGGCCCCTTTGGCAGACACCTGTTGGCGTGCAGCGAAGGCAATACCCTGGTAATGGAGAGAAGTCGTCGTGGATCCACTGACCGTCGGAGTACTGTTCTCGTGCAGGTAGTCGTAATTGACGTATGCGCTGAATTTGGGGGTCGGGGTCAGCAGCAGGGTCGTATCGATCAGGTTCTTGTAGTTGTTTACTTCGTAGACATTGGCGGGTCCCGTGTAGAAGTTCGCGCTCCAGGTGTACTTTGGTTTGGTGAGCGCGCTGGTAAGGCCGATGGTTGCGCCACCATCGCTCAGATTGACGTTGTTCCAGCCCTTGACGACCTGCACTCCTGCGGTCCACGTGCTGGTGATTGGCGTCGAGCTGCGAACACCGAAGTGGTAGTACGGAATCGCCCAGGCGAACAGGATTGAGTGCGAATAATTCCAGTTGAGCGTGGTCTCCACCACCTCAGCGCCGGCTGAAGTAACGAACTGACCGAAATCGATCTCGGTTCCGTGTGTATGCCCTGGCTTTGTGCTGAGAAATGCCTGTTCGATGTAGTTGTCTGTCGAGGTGTCCCGCTTACTGTGATAGAGCTCGTTCGCCCTGCCGAACAGGAGATCGATTCGCATGCCGACGGGCTTGGGATCGAGGTTGACTACAAACTTCGCCGCTTGGACATTTACCTGGTTTGTCTTGTCGTCGAAGTTGTACAGGTCGTTTGTCTTACCGTTCGCTTCGTCCGTTGGATGGTTCGCGTTGTAGCTGTAATAAACGTCAGTGAAGCCGCTGAAATCGAATGGCCCGAGTTTCCATACCCGAGGAGCTTCGGGTGAAGGCGCGGGTGGTGGTGCTGGCGGTGGCGCAGCCGAAGGCACTTGAGAATCGCTTGCCACAGCGACCGTGGGGGTGGGTTCCGGTGTGCTTTGCGACTGCGCTGAGGTGAAGGCAAGGACTGTCAAGAAAGTGCCATATAGTTTCAATGGGATTCGCATTCTGGCTTCCTTGTCGTGCAAAGTGAGTTCCAAGCTGGCTTCCGTCATGCAGGATGCAGATGCTCCTGCCGTCCACCTCTTCTGTAGTTCCGCTAGGGAATATGTCTTTGGTGGACACTTCAAGGAACGCAAACAACCCATTAAGAACCCATGAAGAAGCTCTATTTAGGGAAGATTTACTGCGGGCTTTGAGAGGGCGGTGGAGCAACGCTTGATTTTGCCCAGCCCATGCCGTAATCTCGTCAAATCACCCTCGAATCCTTAGGCAGTTTGTGATAGTGCGCTTTGGCACTCGTCCATCTGTCTACAAAAAAGCGGTTACCTGGAGCTCACGGTGGATTCACAAGAAGCAGACAAACTCTGCGAGTTTCTTCACAGAACAACCCATGTGAACCCGCACCGGAAGCCGGGCCAGCAGCTTGTGGATCTTGTGCAATCGATCTTTGACGTGGATGCGGTTGCGATTCTGGATCTGGATCTGCGAGAGATATACCGGACCGGTGAGTGGTTCGATGATGTAGAAGAGATACTCAAGAACATCAGTCTGTTCGAGACCACGACCGAAGACCGCGAGACCGGCTTGATTCGCCGGGTTCTGCGAGTCGGCCAGTTGCCAATCGGTGCAATGCTTCTGCGCGGGGAGAACACAGCTCAGGCAGCGGATGCTATTGCGGCGATCGTTTCCATCACCTTTGACCGCTATCATGCGTTCGCCAGCGAAAGCCGATCAGAGAGTGCGAGACAAACGGAACAGATGCGCACCATGGTGCTCGACTCACTGGCGCATGCCTACAAGACGCCGTTGACCGCGATCGAAGCTGCCGGCACCGGACTCGCTGCCATGGGAAACCTCACAGCTCCACAATCTGAGCTCGTTAGCCTTATTGAAGAACAGGCTGATTATCTGAAGCAGCTGACAAACCGTCTGCTGCGCACCGCCCGGCTGCAGGCTTCGGATCTTGTTCTGAAGACCGAATGGGTGGCGCTCGGCCCGCTCATCGATGATGTTCTGGCAAGTTTGCGCGAGCCGCTCGCTCGCTTTCCCGTCGCGATCGCTCTCTCGAGTGAAGACATCGGCGTCTGCGGCGACCGAGGTCTTGTAACCTCTGTGCTTACTCAATATGTGGACAACGCCAGCAAGTATGCTCAGGCGGGAACAAAAATCATGATTGAAGGCGTACAGAAATCAAATGCTGTGGTTCTTTCCGTACGCAGCATAGGCCCCGTCATTCCAACCAGTGACCACGAACGCATCTTCGATCGCTACTTTCGCTCGTCGCAATCGGCCACCCAGGCATCCGGTACAGGTATCGGCCTCTCCGTGGCAAAGCAAGCTGCACAGGCCCACGGAGGTCACGTCTGGGTGACGAGCACCGCTGCTGGCGTCACCACGTTCTATGCATCGTTTCCCCACCTTCCTCAGGATGGTGCGAACGGATGAGTACCTATCAGACATCCACGCCGATTCAAGTTCTGGTCGTCGACGATGAGCCGTCCATCCGCCGCGCCCTCCGGACCTCGTTAGCCGAGCTCGGCTTCGTTATCGAGGAGGCGTCTCGAGGAGAAGATGCTATCCAGTTGGTGCAGACGAAACTCTACGATGCTGTGCTGCTCGACATCAATATGCCCGGGATGGGTGGAATCAAGACCTTGCTCAAGCTCCGTGCTATGTTTCCGCGGCTGCCGATCCTGATGCTCACCGTGCAGGACAGCGAAGAGAGCAAGATTGAGGCGCTCGAGCGCGGAGCAGACGATTACATTACCAAGCCCTTCAGCATGCGTGAATGCATGGCGCGCATTCGCTCCGCCGTGCGGCGGGCACAGACTCCGGAACGTCCCGAAGACGCGCCCTTAGTCATTGGCGAGATTCAGGTGATACCAGTGCGACGCACGGTGACAAAGGCCGGCCGGCCCATTCACCTCACTCGGAAAGAGTACGAGATTCTTTACTTCCTTATGCTCAATGCGGGGCGCGCGGTCACCTACGGCAAACTGCTGACTGCGGTCTGGGGCACGGAGTTTCGACACGAAGTGGACTACGCAAGGACCTTCGTTCGGCAATTGCGCAAGAAGATTGAGGATGATCCTTCCAATCCTCGTTATCTGCTGACAGACGCCTACGTCGGGTACCGCTTTGCAGAGAGTTTGCCTGCGGAGTAAGCCATGGTCTCCCGGTTGTGGTCAGCGAACAGCATCAAACAGGCTCCCGGCATAGCGCGCCGTGAAGGTTGATGTTTTCCCGCTCGCGCGCTTTTCCCTGCATCAAGCCAAACATCCCGAAAGGCCCGAACCACGATCATCGGTTCTTCCCGCATTCGAGGCCGCTCAAGGGTTTAGGCGACCAACTCCCGGTGGCCCTTCCCAATCTTTTGAACTCTCTATTTGAAATCACTAAGTTCGCCTGATGAAGTAAATGTTGTCCAACATCATGTGCAGCGGTGAAAGGTCTGCCCTAGGACTGGGTATAGGCTGAACTTCCCTCGCCAGAATGGTTTGTTCTGTTTTCTTCTTGACACGGAAGTCGTGCCGTAAATATAGTTCGTCACGCAAAAGAAAGAACTGAGATGTCGGGCCTCGGCATACCCGCTACGTTCAGACTCTTATGTTGGGGTTGCGACGCCGCCATTTGGTAGGCCTCTGGGGAGAGGACCGGAATGAGACGCCATCAAGACGCTCCGCGCGTTGTATCGGCTTCCCTACTCTCACGATCTTCAACGCTCAAGAAACTGAATAGAACTTCCAAACCTGACAAGCCAACTCAGCTGAGAAAGAAATAGGAGAAGCACCATGTGTCAGTTTCTCTGGAATTCCCGTCTCACCCGGATATCTCTGGGGCTAGCAGCAGTGTTGCTTCCTTTCACTGCCAATTCGCCGGCCCACGGGCAACAACCTCCACTCGTCTACAACGTTGAGAACACCGGCGCAAACTTCGCGCCAGTGACTCTTCCCGATTTTGCCCACGCTCCGATTAACCGGCAATTGCCAGATCCGTTTGTGTTCGCCAATGGAACTCGCGACACGAGTTGGGCAGCTTTCGAGCAGCACCGCAACGAATGGATGTCTGCGATTCTGCAGACCGAAGAAGGTCCGAAACCTTCCTGTACAGGAACGTCGGCAGATGCCGTTCTAGGCGTCTCGTATGTATGCAGCGAAACTGCGACCGTTGCCATGACATCGGCTAATCACTACACCTTGACAATCGTGGTGACGGTGGCTGGACCGAATGGGACGAAGACGCTAACGCTTCCCGCGGCGATTGTCCTTCCAACAGCGTCATCAACGTGCGTCCAACCAGCCGGTGGATGGCCGTACGTGATTGGGATGGGATCGGCTACCGGTAGCTGGCCAGCCTCGGCGTTCAACGCGTCGGCTACATCGCCGAATGGAGTCACAGTAAAACCAACCGGCTGTGCGGCGACCGTAGTCTACAACCTGAATAGCGTGGCGAAATATACGGCCGGTAGATTGACGGTGCATAACACCGACCCGTTCTACGTGTTGTATCCAAATCTGTGCGCCGGACTAACGACCGATGGCACCGCAGGTGCGTGCAACGCCGCCAATGGTTTCCCCAATGGAAGTAACTCGGCCGAATACGCCGCGTGGTCCTGGGGAATCAGCCGCTTGATTGATGGCATCCAGATCGCTACACATGACGACACCAATCCCCTTCCGCTCGATACCGGACACTCTGCGGTAACGGGATGCTCCTATGCCGGCAAGATGGCGATGTGGGGCGGCGCTCTTGACGAGCGGATTGCCCTGACCATCTCCCAGGAGAACGGCGGCGGCGGCGCTCCCTCATGGCGTATCTCGCATGAGATCGAGACGCAGGGCAGCGTCGAGAACGTCAACGACACAGATTATGACTGGTTCAATTCAACGCTGAAGACGTATACCGGCGCCGGTGTCTACAAACTGCCGGAAGATCACTTTGAATTGATGGCCTTAGTCGCGCCCAGAGGCTTACTGCAAACGGGCGACAGCGAATACTACTGGCTTGGAGATCGATCTGCGACGTTCGATTCGTTGGCAACGCAGGCGATATACGACAACTATGGCATAGGCGACCGGTTCAGCTACTACATCGACACCGTTCACTCCCACTGCGTCGTGCCTGCCTACCAGCAAAACGCCACGCAACCGGTCATCAACAGATTCATGTTCGGTTCGGGTGACGCTACGAATGTTAAGGTCTCGGAGCAATTCGCCGACGCTCTCCAGCCCGGCGCTCAACCCACCTGGGATCCCAAGATGTGGACTGCATGGTGGGGAACCGGCAATCCTCCGGCATTTCCGAACAACGAGGTCTGGAACAGTGGCGGCGATGTTATGTTGCCGTTGAACCAGAATCTAACCGTGAATACCGGCGACACTATTACGACAAACTTTGGCTTGACGATGCCCGGCAACCACGCGGCAGCAACAGTCACAGTCCCAACCGCGTATACCGAGGTTGACATCGCCTGCACGGATGGCACTTCCTATACGCTTGTGGTTCCGCCCGTGAATAGTTCTGGCTATCAGACAAACAGCCAGACGTTTGCGATCGCGGCCAACGACAACTCCACGCAAACATCAAATACGTACTCGGCGACGAACCCTGGCTGCACTAACGGGGCTCCTGGGCAAACGACGGGAACCTACTTCTTCGGTGTGGGATTAACAAACCCCGGTGCTGGTAACCCCGGGCTAACCGGTTTCTCGACGACCAATGGCCAACAGACATCCGGTGCTACGGAGCCGCTCAATGTGGCGTTCAACCTGGCTGACAGCACTAGCGGCCAGGGTGGCACATGGTCACCGTGGACTACGTTGAATCGTCAGAATCCGTATTCATGCACGCCTCCGGGGTGCCCGTTGACGCCGACCCTCACGTGGCCCGCGCCAACCACCGCCATCTTTGGTGTGCCGTTGGGCTCCGACCAACTAAATGCAACAGCGTCGTCCACGTTGCTTTCCGGGTTTACCACCACTGGCAGCACCGGCTTGTTAACAACAGCGCCGATCCCGGGAACGTGGAGCTACGATCCGCCCGCAGGAACGGTGCTGCAACCTGGCGTGCACACGCTAACGGCGACCTTCACGCCGACTAACGTGATCACTCCAACGACAACGGCCAGCACCGCCTACAAGACCTACACGATCGCAACGGCGTCGGTACCCATCCTCGTCGGCTCGGTGAGCATCACAGCAACCGGGGCGTTGAGCAAGATCGATGGTGGTTATCAGATGGTCGTCACCGTTAAGAACAACGGCAACGTTACGGCGCCGAATGTTCAGCTAACGGGAGCGACGCTGGGTTCCACGAGCGGATCGCCGCTGCCAACAACCATCGGAGACATCCCGAGCGGCGGCACGGCAACGGCCACTATCACCTTCCCATCTTCAACAGGATCGGATGGACAGGGTGTGGTCGAGAAGTTGGCAGGAACTTACAACGGGGGGACATTTGGCGGCTCTTTCCGCGCCGTCCTGCCGTGATTTTTCACAGCTAGTAACTACAACCGCTATTAGTAAAAAACAATACGGAGGAAATGATGAAACTCAAGATGAGACTAGCTGTAGCGGCGCTGCTGACGATGGGTCTATCGTCAGCAGCGGCCTACGCCGACACCGTCAATTTCACCCTGATCCCCGCGTACGTGACGGTTGCGGAGTCGGGTAACAACCTGGTGCCAGGCAGCTTCACGTTCGCGGCCACGGTATCCGCTCCATCCAGCAACGGCGCCGCGGTGTTCCTGAATGGAGATTCCTTCAACGTCACTGCTCCGCTCACTCTGGACGACAGCGATTTCTTCGCCAACTTCCCGTTGTCTCTTGCACCTGGGACAAGCTTTACCGGCGACCTGTTCGTGCTGACAATACCTCCCGGAACACTGGCTGCGGCCTACCAGGGCACATTCACGCTCCTGGGAGGAGCGGACCCCAGCGCCAACAACCCGTTGGGCACGGTCACCTTCACGGCTGCGCCTACTCCAGAGCCATCGAGCATCCTGCTGCTGCTGACTGGCATGGCGGGAGTTGCTCTCTGGGCTGGATACAAAGGAAACCTCCGCGGCTGGGCACGTTAGCTCGGAGCAAACGAAGCTGTGGTGATGGTGAAGTGCGGCGCCCGCCGTGCTTCACCATTACGCATCTTTCGAGAACACGGGGATCTGCATGAAAAACTGCATCAGGCTCTGCGCAGGTCTGCTCTCGATTGCAGTTGTAGCGGCTTGTTTCGGCATCTGGTCAAGAGACGGTGCGGAGGCGGCCGTCCGGCAAGACGAGCAGCAACAATCTGCCCCGGCTCCTCAGCAGGCTGCAGCGAACATGAGTGCCATGCAGGGTCAGGGCTCAGATGAGAGCGACAGCAACTATGGTCCCAGCTTCTCGTACCTCGCCTGGGATCTGTTTGTGCAAGTCATGTCTCCTGCAAACGGTTCCCCGACCTTCGAGACATGGACAGAGCAATGCCAGTTGAATCCCGGCACGGTTGGGTGCCCCAGCACTGCAAGCGTAGCGGTCGCGAAAGCTACCGGCAAGGTACGCATGCTGCACGCAAGCGCAGGAAATCCTTACTCGAGGACGATCGCAGGCAGTGATTGCGGGACGATGATAACCACGCCTGTCGGTGGCTACCCGGCGCCGTCGAATCTGACGCCGAACGCCGTGTACTGTGAAGAGGTCTTCGTGAGTCCGCCGGAAGCGTCCTTCGTAAAAAGGAGCCTCACCACGCTCGTCGCTCAGCAAACGTATGGAGATGCGCGCAACGGGGATATCAACCTTCCGGGGACTGAGCAGAACGAGTTTCGTTTTGAACTTGATTCCGTCGAGATCAAAGTCGACTGGGTTCCTGCGACCTCCTACAGCCCGACCTTCGCCTGCCCGGATACAACGCACCACCTATATACGGAGACGATCAACGGCACCTGTTACGCACTGGCCGCCGTTCACATCAGCTCCAAGACGATGCTCAACTGGCTGTGGGCGACGTTCGAGCCGAACAGCAACATCACAAATCCCAATCGCTGTGATGCGAAGCTCTATGGCGCTTGTTTCGATCCATGGGGAACGACGTCGAGCCGGCCCTACGGAAAGGGACAGACCGCACAGCAGAGCCCGGAGTTGCGCCAGGCCATGACGGCCGCGCACCTGAACCCGGCATTTAGAAATTACTTTCTCACGGGCGTCCAGACTCAGTTCGTCGACAACTACGGGAAGCCGACACAGTTGGGCAATTCCTTTGTCGAATTCAACCAGGGAGTGGCGCCCGGCAAATCGTCATGCATCACTTGCCATCAGTACGCACGTTTCGATGGCAAGCAACCGCCGCACGGTGCCCCGGAGAATAATTTCGGAAGACCGCCGGAAGGTTGGCCGAGCGTTGGATATGCGTGCAACAAAAACCAGAACGGAAATTGCCTGCCGGAGATACCCCACGCAACGGAACAGGACTTCTCCTGGATGCTGGGCTTGATGCCCTACACCGCTGCAGATGCGAAAGCGCCTGCAAACAAATCGCAGCAGTCGACAACGAAGAACTAGTCAAGAATTATGGAGTCACGGCCAAAGACGATGAATTATCGAGCAACGACTTCGTGCGTTCGCAGACAAGCATCTGTCATCCGAGTGGCTGCTTCGGTCTTCGCGCTTTTAGTGGTGCCTGCAATCCTGAACGGAAAGAACCTTGTCGCACAGGCTAACATCCCGCAGACTAAAACAACGCATCAGCGCGAGACCGTCATCGGGAAAGATGGCCGACGCAGCTCTGAAATAGATGCTGATGCAGTGAAGGCCAGCCGGACCGCATCGGAAGCGGGTGCTGAACGGCCAGAGACCTTGCGCAATCCAAGCTGGCCCGCGGACCAACCGCCCAATCCGGCAACGGTCAGATGGGACAGTCGCGGCCTTGAAATAGACGCCTCAAACTCCAGCCTCGATCAGATTTTGCGTCAGGTGGCTGCTCAGACGGGAGCCAGATTGGAAGGCCTCATATGGGATCGACGCATCTTCGGGAAATACGGTCCTGGCCCCGGATGTGACGTGCTCGCGAAGCTTCTCGAAGGCACGGGTTACAACGTGCTCATTTCCGGCAGTCGCGACGCCGGCGTACCGCGAGAAGTCATTTTGAGCTCGCGCTTACCAATCACCCCCCAAGCGGCCACAAATAATCGCACCCGCGACCACTCGGAGGCTAGCAGTCAGGTCGAACCTGAGCCGCGTGAAGAAGATTCTTCTGAGCAGGCGAGCCGGCCGCAGAATCAAGATCCATTCAACATTGGAAGTCCGCCGCGAGACCGGGTCGAGCTCATGCAGGAGATTCTGCAACGTCAGAATGTGATCGATCAGCAACAACAACAGCAGCAGGAACAGCGGAATAATCCGCAACAATGACGTGTAAATTGCAGGTGCATAGGCAAGCCACTTTGAACTTATAACAATTCCGGGATCTGCTCTCTAGCTTAGGCCCAGAGTCAATACGGTGATGTCATCTTCCTGGCCATAATCTCGCGCAGTTTCTGCGATCTCCCGCGCCGACAAGCGAGTCAGCGACGATAGACGATCGAAGCCGTACAGTTGTCCTGCTTGTGAACGCGCTTCGGGGACCCCGTCTGACATGAGAACGAGGCGATCCTCTTTCTGTAACCTTCCGCTGACAATTTCGTAGATCTGATCTGGCATGATACCGAGCGGCAGCGCGTCGGGGGTTTGAATCTCACAGCCGGAGAGATACGGCGCAATATGGCCGGCATTTGCAAGTTTGTATTCACCCGAGAGGGAGATACGAATGCAACACGCGGTAGTGAAGCCGAAATTGCCCGGACTGATCAAAGCATTGTTGAGCGTGGAAAGAATCGTGCTCGGGTCATCTGATAACTCGCGACGCAGAGCTCCAAGAATCATTGCAACCCGCATGGCAGCAGTGAGACCCTTACCCGAAACATCACCCACGATAGCGGTGAGGGAGCCATCAGGCGCAGGAGAAACGAGAAAGAAATCGCCGCCGACTTCACTCGCGGGCAGATAAACGGAATCTACTGTGAAGCCGGGAGTTGCGCTCGATGCATTTTGTAACAGCAGCTGCTGAACTGTACTCGCCGCGTGCAACTCCGCTTCCAAAGCCGCGTGATCGCGCGCTGTCTCTATCATTTTTGCGCACAGAATTGCGTTTTCGATAGCTGCGGCGGTCTGTAGAGCAACCGTGTTGATTAACTTCAAATTGGCAGCGGAATACGAGGCTCCGGACAGCGTGTTGCCGAGTGCAATTACTCCGACTAAACGCTGCCCAGCGCGCAGCGGAGCACATATAAGCGCCTGCAGGCTGCGCTCGCTATCGAGCACCCGGGAGTCTGCTGCGCAATCGTTCACAATCTCGCCGAGATCGCGCTCCAGCGTGGAAGCAAAGAAGCGTGACTCTGGCCGCAGCAGTCCGATCTCTCCTTCGCCTTCGCTTTCTGCGTTCGCGAACGAAGCAGCCACTTCGAGCGGCGCACCTGGTGAAGCGGAAATGAATATTCCGCCGTGAGTAGCCTCAATTAACCGGTGCGCTTGCGCGAGTGCGGCATGACTGAGTTCAGCCAAATCAATGAGGGGTGCGAGCTCTTCAGACAGCCGTTCGATCACATTGATTTCGCGGTAGAGCTGCAATACCTCGGCGGCAAGTGCTCGGCTCTCCGATTCGCATTCTGCGATGCGGCTTAGGAGAGAGGCGAGAGCTGAAGCAGACTCCTGGGGGCCGAGCACGAATCCGAGAGTCGATTCTCCAAACTCCACCGGGAACTGTGAATGTGAGCCTTTTGCGACAATCTCTCCCAGCAGAGGCTTGCCTAATGGATCAAGAATGCAAAGCTCTCCTCCCATCGCCTCGCGTATCGTCTGGACGGCAGCAAAGTTGCTCGACCTTGGATTGACGAGGTTCTTGAGAGTGACACCGGCCATGATTGGTTATGTCCTGGATGCGGGCAGGTCCAGCACCTCGCGGGCTTTCGCCAGCAGTGCGTCGGGATCGAAAGGCTTCGTCATGTAGAGATCCGCACCGACCTCCTGGCCGCGGCGCCGATCGAACTCCTGTCCCTTCGCAGTTAGCAAGATAATGTGGATCTGAGTCAGTCCTAGCTCTTTCTTCACGGCGTTGCAGATATCGAAGCCGTTCCGTTTCGGCATCATGACATCTAGAAACACGAGGTTGGGTTCTTCGCCACGGATCGTCTCGAGAGCCTCTTCACCATTGCTCGCAGTCAAAAGCTCGACCCCATCCTCTTCGAGCTCCTCGAGTGCCTGTTGGATCAGCGTTCGTAGATGTGGTTCGTCGTCAACAATGAGGATCTTCATAGGTTTATTGATAGATCAGGAAAAGAATGTCCTCCATGCCTTTTTCGAAGCGCAGTGCCCGAACAGCTTCTTCGCTGGAGAGGATCGAATTCAAGATGATGATGTCCGGTTTTGAACTGACGGCACGAGACACTAGTTCCGCGCCGTTAGACTCGACTACCTGGTATCCGCGCGTCTGCAGCACATCCGTGATGCTGCGAAGTGTGGACGCGTCTTCGTCGACGACCATAACCTTTTTCCTCGACTTGCCCTGGTCGAGTAGTGTGTCCACCTCGTGAAACAGCGAAGTTGTGTCGATGGGTTTCGTGAGATATCGATCGACTCCGAGACGGAACCCGCGCTCTTTATCCTCAACGATGGATAAAATGATGATCGGAATATCCATTGTTGCCGGATCATTCTTCAGCACAGCCGCAACATCGAATCCATTCATCTCCAGCATCATGACGTCGAGAATGACAAGCCCGGGAATGTCCTCTCGAATCAGAGCAAGCGCCTTCCGGCCGTCGTCTGCTAGACGCACGGTATAGCCAGCTTCGGTCAACTCCTGGCTCAGCAGCGAACGAATGTTCGCATCATCGTCCACTACAAGAACTGACTTGTTGCGCGGATGGTGCGTCGCAACCTTCTCGCGCAGCTGCCGAACGAGAGCTTCGATATCAATCGGCTTCCGCGCCGTTACTCTCGGGGGTAGGAGTTCCATCTGAGAGTTCTCCTCCGGTACCGGCAGCGTGAATGAAAAGGTGCTGCCGTGTCCGGGTGCGCTGTCCACCCAGATTGTGCCGCCGTGATACTCCACAATTTCCTTGCAGATCGGAAGCCCCAAACCCGTGCCCTTCGGTTTGTCGGTAAGCGTGTCCCCAACCTGCTTGAACCTCTCAAACACCTTCGGTTGATCGGCAGGCGCAATACCGATTCCCGAATCCTTCACGCTCACGACCACCTTGCCCTCGTCCTGGTGAGCCGAGCAAACAATCGAGCCGGCATCAGTGAACTTCACAGCATTCGAAATAAGGTTGATAACAACCTGAATCAACCTGTCCTGATCGCCGTTGATATTGGGCAGGTCGGGCTCAACGTCGCGGATCAGCTGCAGCTTCTTAGCCTCAAATAACGACGCTGTGGCAGAAACCGCGCGATCGATCACCTCCGCAATCGAGACGCTGGCTATATTCCACGTGAACTTGCCGGCCTCGATCTTGGCCAGGTCAAGCACGTCGTCAATCAGCTTGGTCAGCCGTTCCCCTTCGCTCACCACGACACCAAGGTTTTCAAGAACCTGGTGCTTGGTCTGCTGCACTCGCCGGTCGTCTTCGGGGATCAGTGGAAAGAGGCGCTCTTCAAGCCTGCGCCGAATAATCTTAGCGAAGCCAAGAACAGACGTAAGCGGCGTGCGCAGCTCATGGCTCACAGTGGAAAGGAAGGAACTCTTTGCCGCGTCCGCTTCTTCTGCGGCAGCGCGTGCCTGTCTTGCCTCTTCGAACAGCTTCGCGTTGTGGAGCGCCACACCGACCGCAGAGGCAATGGTCGATAGCAGACGCTGGTCCGCCTCCGTGAAGCGACCCTCCTGGTCCGTAGACTGAACGCTGATGACGCCGATCACCTGACCGCCGGAAGGAATCGGTACACCCAGATACGACGCGGTCTTCCGGCCAATGTGCGCTACCCCCAGCTTGGCCCGATTGCCGTCCATATCTTCATTGATAAGCAGCGGTTGACTGGTGCGAATGATCTGCGACGTCAGACCCTGGCCAAACGGACGAGACGGAGCGTCCTCGCCGTAGGTGTAAGGAAAGTGCAACATCATGGCGCTGCGATCGAGTAGAGCGACGTACGCGATGGGAGCCTGAAAAAGGTCGCGTGTCTGGTCGCCAACAAGCTGGATCAGACCCTCCGTATCCAGCTGCGTTGCGAGCGCCTGGGTGATGCGGTTGATGGTGACAAGCTCGGCAGCTCGTTCGCGGACCGAGTGTTCCTGCTCATTAATCACCATGTACGCGTGGGCATTATCCAGTGCAATCGTTGTGTACGCTGCAAGGTTCTCGAGCAGCATCAAATGCTGTTCGGTGTAGGCATTTTTCTTGAAGCTTTGAATGCTGAGCACGCCGAGCACTCGTTCCTGTGCGATCAGCGGCAGATAGATCATAGAGGCCGGGGGCTTCGCGTAGCTTCCGTCTTCCAGCTCAATTCCCGTGTGCGTGTAGTTAGGAAGGTACTTGCCTGATTCGGCGTCCACATCGTTCAGCAGAATCGGCTGGCGATGGTCGATGCACCAGACCGCGAACTGATTCTTGTCGTCCGTGCTACGGGTATAAGGAGCGTAGCGCCTTCCATTCTCGATCGCGAGGCTGTACTCAATCAGGTGCTTCTCGGGGCGGTAGAGTCCGACTCCGAAGATGCTCGCATCCACGATCTGGTTGACCCTCTGATATAGCTTGAACAGGATCGTGTTGAGGTCGAGAGAGGCAGTGATCTCCTTGCCTATCTCGCTCAATAGCTCTATCGATTCCTTTTGGGCAGCGATCTCCGCAGCCTGCGTCCGGATCTCCTCGGTACGCTCGCTAACAGTGGCCTCCAGTGCCCGAGCCTCTGCCTCGAGCGCCTCCGTTTTGCGGCGAGCCTTTGCGCGTTCGTAGCTGCTGATCAGCATCCATCCAAGCACACCCAGAACAAGCAGCAGCAGGGCGTAGACGGCATAGGCGACTTTGGTCCTGTACCACGGTGGCAGGATAGTGAAGGCATAGCTGCCCTCTTCGCCCATGCGTCCGTCGCCGGCGCGCGAACGCACCCGAAGTCGGTAGCTGCCAGGACCGAGTGCACCGTAAGTCGCTTCCGTTCGCTTGCCCCAAACCGACCAGTCTTTATCCGCGCCTTCCAGGATGTACTGATACGTTGTGTTTCCCGGATTCTGATAGTTCAATGCCGCGAACTCGAAGCTCAGAGCGTCGGTTCCGGCAGGCAGTCGCAGTTCGCCCGCACCCGGTACGGCCGCTCCACCGAACACTGTCTTCGCGCCGGATCGAATCTGCCGCACCAGCGTCGGAAACGGCACGGCGGCAACTTTCGCTCCGCGAGGCGAAAGCCGAACGAGGTACTCTCCGCCAAACCACGCGCTGCCATCCCGGTCGACGAACGCGGGACCCACAGCGAACGGTACTAACGGCTTGTACGTGTCTTCATCGATCTTCCAGCTTCCATCCGCCTGCTGATTGATGCGACCTATACGACGACCGTCATCGCTTGAATTCACGCTCCACGTGCTGCCGTCAGCCAGTTGAAAGACACTGGGACTGACACTCTGACCGTCCATAGACAGCAGGAACCGGTTGTCCACGACAAACTTGTGACTCTTCGCGTCCCAGCGGAACAGCGCGTTCGTGCGAACCGCATTAACGTAAATATCTCCGGCTGCGAAGCCGAGTCCTGTCGGGCCTCGTGGCAACCCCTCGTTGTATCCGATCAGTTCGACCTTGGAGGCTTGCATGCCACTATCGGCCACTTCGACTCGCAGAATCCGGCCCTCCAGCCCTGCAACCCAGAGAACACCGTTGACATCCTCCGCCAAGCTGCGCGCCTCGTAGACAACATTGGGAAGCCGGCCCTCATTGATCCAACGCTGCCCATCCCAGCGCATCGAACCCAGCCCATCGCCATGTCCGACGTAAACGCGACTCGGATTCTTCTTGGAGACAAGGAGCATGTAGGTCTGCTCCTGCGGTCCGTGAACACCGGGCATGGCCGGCACCATCGCATCGCCCTCCAACCTGTAAGCACCGTCGTTGGTCGATGCAAGCAGTTGGTCTGGTGTCTTTCCGCTGGGATCCCTAAAGACGGTGAAGGAGAAGGACTGCGTCGGACTCTTCAGCGGAACGACGGTAATTTGATTGGTTGCAGGGTCGGTCGCAAGCCGGCTGACCGATGATCCAACTCCCTCGAGTATGGCGTACACCGACCCGTTGAAGCGGGCCGCATCGTCCGCAAACAGCTTCGAGAAGAAGGAGACGGGCGAATTCACCGCGATGCGAGTGACACCGTAGCTTCCCCCAATCCAGAGCGCGCCGTCCCGATCCACGAACGCCCCGAGCGCATCCACATCCAGCAGTCCATCCGCCTTGTTGATGAACTGACGGAGCCGTCCATCATGCTCAAGGATGACGGCGCCCGAACCGATCGTCGTCACACAGATGCCTCCATCCGGAAGCACTATGGACGTAAATACCTCGCTCTTCTTGAAGAAATCATCAGCCTGCGTCTTGAAGGGAAATGACTTCTCACCGTCGTAGAACGTCAGAAGCCCTCTGCGCTCTGACACGAGAATCTGATTCCCGCTGTATGGATAAAGGAATAGCTTGATCGAGTTCTTGTAGGCATCCCCACCCGGTAGAGGTCGAATCTCGTCGCCAGCGATCTCTTCCAGTCCAATTCCATTCTGAGACGTATAGGTCCTGCCATTTACCAACGAGAGCGCCTGAAATCTCTGCCCGGGCAGCGCAGACCACACATGCATTGTCTTGCCATCCCACCGAAAAATTTTTTCGAAGGTTCGGAAAAGAACCCCTTGGGGCGTGACCAGCGTCTGCTGCACGACGGTGAACTTCCGATCTCCATTGGGAATCTTGTCGTTCAGGGAAACGTATTGCAGTGTGCCGTCAGCGTTGGTCGAAAGATATCCAAAATCGCTGACTGAGCCGATCCAGATCCGGCCGGACGAATCGATGTCCATCGAGCGGCTTTGAGTCCCCGGCATCGCAATCTTGCGCCAGGCCACGCCGTCGTATTCCAGCAGCGTAGGACCGCCGTGGCCGAAGTACATGACCCCGCGCTTGTCCTGCAGTATCTGCCAGACCTGCCCGAAGTCATTGAACTCTTTGTAGGAGTGAGTCTCTGAAAGCGGCACACCAACTTCGGCAGGTTTCGCAGCAGCCGCCTTAGGCGGAGTCTGCTGGGCCTCCGTCGCAGGCAACGGGTGGAGAGAGAGGCCAAGCAGGAACAAAACAGCGAATCGACGAACAAACAGAACTGGACGCAAGCAGCTTTCCTGAGAGGAAATGCAGAACAAGGACAGTGTTTGACCGGAAACTAGGGAGGATGCTAGCAGTGCTTCGCATTGTTAGCAATGAATTTATCCGGCATCCAGGGATGTTCCACCCGCGCCGGCTGCGTTCTGTCGGTGGACGTTGGATTCACTGGGCTCTCGAAAGCTTCCTGGATCTGCAACGCAAGAAGGGTCAAAGCAGATCGCTCGTTCTACTGCGCCTTAAGCAGCCCATGGGAGCATTTGCGGAGTTCGAGCGGTCGCTTATCCGAGAGCGTCAACGGGAAGGAATCGACCTGGCGAAGAAGAAGGGTGTCTACAAAGGGAGGAAGCCTTCTCTGGATGCGGCCAAGGCGTCCGAGCTGCGCCGACGCGCCAACAATGGCGAGAACAAAGCAGCATTAGCGAGGGAGTTCGGTATCAGCAGAGCGGCACTGTACGTGTATCTGGCAGCCTAATACCGCTGACCGCCATGCCCCAGTAAGAACGGCCTCTCCCCGTCAAACTTCCGTATTGCCGACAAACCGCCGGCAACAAAGGGGTCACGGCTGTGCGGTCGTGAATGCTATCGCGATTAGCAGTCATGGCAAAAGTTGTGAGTGCCTTACCAGTAACTTATATGGAAGAACCACCATATGATTGCGGCGATGAGGACCAGTACCGCCAGCGCAGAGATTCTATGGCGCCAATAGATATGTCTGAGCAAGCCGAATGGAACACGCTCGTATATACCGTTTCTCCGCAACAACTCTCTCTCGAAATGATACTTATCTAATTTTTTGTTCATGGAACGCTCTGGGCCGCCAGCGTATCAGATTCGCTGACGAAGGTTCGCAGTTAGCCCGCGCTTCGTTGTACAGCGCGGGCGAGGTCGCGTAGTAGGACGTATCACCGGCAATACGGAAGTTTAGTTTCGATGGACTTCGCTGACGGACGACCTGTGACGCAGCCGCATTCTCGGCGTTTTACAGGCCCGTAGACGCGTCGGTGAGCGTCGGTGAACCCAAAGTACCACTCAAATCGTTCTGGAGGGTTGAGGTCTGCATAAGTTACAAAACCTTCGCTTCTGCCCCGGCCTGTCGAAAGTTCCGTATTGCCGACCACACAGACGTTTCGAGCCTGATTCTTCACTTATGGTCGCTTCGTCCAAGCCTTCCGATTACAGAAATCAAAAGCCAGTAGATGCAAACGGTAGCGATGGCGACCATGCCGCAATCGGCCAGCAATCCGTGCCAGAGATACCGTCCAGGAGTGGCGAAACCAGAAGTGATCATGTAACGGAAAGGGCGACCGCGGGCGATCATGCAGTCATAACAGGGGTAGACATGCCACGTGTTCAGCCAGACGAACGCAAGGAGAGAGCCAATGAACGATACGGCAAGGATCGTTCTTCGTTGGGTGACCAGCCTCATAACGGAACCCCTGTCGATCCGATGCTACAACGCCGTTGCATTTGTGAATTTTGCCGTATCACCGGCAATACGGAAGTTTCGTGGAATCGGGTCGAAGTTTCGTATTGCCGACCACTCCCGTCATCCGCAAACTGCATGAAATGAATGCACGTTATACTGCTCGCCAATGAAACGAGGACTGTATGTTGCCGGGCTGACGCTCTCGCTTGTGGTCTTCGGCGGATTTGCGCTTGGGGCAGTGTGGGCTCGTATCAAATACGGACACCTGAACAGCAAGGGCTTGGTGATACTAATCGCGAACGCTTATGTCTGTTGGATGGTTGTTGGCGAACTGCGTAGACAATTCAGGTCAGGGCAGCACTGACCTTGCGTTCTGGACGTATCACCGGCAATACGGAAGTTTCGTGACGAGACGGTGTATTACAGGTCAGCCAGACGTGAATCGTTGGCGTTTGCCTTCCGTCTTTGACGGAGGCTGCGGACAATCCCTGCCAGTAAGATAGAAAAGCCAATAACCACAATCAATCTACCAACGAGAAAGATTGGATCTGGGAAGCATGGCCCCGCGGTAGCGAAGGACAAGACTATGTCGCGCCCGGTTTTATGACGGAGGTACGCGCTTGCAACCGTTACCGCTATGGCAACAAGTCCTTCTCTTCCTCATCGCTCCGCCTGTAACTGCATCCGCATGGTGGCTCCTGGCCCGGGGCTTGTCGGTCACGGTTAGGGGTGGAAGATCACCGAATCAGGCAATGAAAGATATACAGAGACAGGCATTTTGGGCCTTCACGGTCCTTGGCTACATCTTGTTTCTGGTAGTCGCTTTATACGCACACTGGGCGAAGAAGTAATCGCTCACTCAAAGAGCATCCCCAAGCGGGTGTTTCGCTGTTCTGGTTCGTATCACCGGCAATACGGAAGTTTG
>Ga0157372_10002483_pt1 | contig 19995 bp, 19 predicted proteins | sample C55metaG_FD_115307 | JGI IMG/M metagenome (GOLD analysis project Ga0157372, IMG submission 115307) | Corn rhizosphere microbial communities from Kellogg Biological Station, Michigan, USA - C5-5 metaG | ecosystem: Host-associated > Plants > Roots > Rhizosphere > Soil | place: USA: Michigan... | reverse complement strand
GTGCTGTGCACCGCCTATGGAAACACCCATCGAGAGCTTGCTTTCACGGCTCACCGGGATGATGCCGGCGATGCATAAATTGCCCTGTGTTAAGCCGAATTGCGAATCCCCTGCCCTGTCGTTAAAGAAATTGATGCCCGCACCCAGGTGAGCTTTGCGCTCATTGTAATCGAACAGCGGAATATCGAAGGAAGCAGCTTCGGTATTGAATGCTTTTCCCATTGCCATCCACTGGTTCTTGTAATTGATGATGGCGCGCATGTAGCCGTTATAAACACCGGTAGCACCGGGATTCAGCAGCTGCGGCGTTTCCGTGAACTGGGAAAAGTGGATGTCCTGTGCCTGCGATGTGAAGGCGCAAAGAAATGCAAATGCGTTGAGGAAAATATATTTGAATGACTTTTTCAATTCTTTATTCAATTTTAGAAACCTATTTATCTGTTAGCACAATGTCATCCTGAGCGAAGCGAATGGATCTTCCTGAATTTAATACGAATCAGTTTCGTGAAGATTCTTCATTCCGCTGCGCTGCATTCAGAATGACAATAATTACCTCACCAATGTCACATTCCCCTTACGCTCAACGGTGCCTCCATCAGGCAGCTTGCCGCTCAGGTGATAAGCAAAGACACCCGGATTGAGGGCTGCTCCGTTGAACTTACCATCCCAGCCTACGGAGCGGTCGTTGGTTTTGAACACCTGCTGTCCCCAGCGGTTATAGATCGTGAAATCGATATCGGTGATGCTTCCCAGGATGAACAGCAGATCATTGTTGCCATCGCCGTTCGGTGAAAAGGCAGTCGGGATCGCCACTTCCTCGCCGCCCGGAGGCTCGCCGATGCGCCTGAAAACGGCAACCACGTTATCCGATTGTGTGTACGTTACTTCCGCCGAATCGCTGCTGGATCCCGGAGACGGTGAATGGTTGTCCATTTGCCAGTGATCGAATACATACGCCGAACTGGAAGGCGTTGCTTTTAATTTGGTGACAATGCCGCCAAAATAATTGCCGGTGTAAATGTAATTTGCCGGTGTGATGCTGTTGATCTTGATCTCTCCTGCTCCTGCCGGTGACACATCGTACGTAATTGCATAAGGGCCGGTGAGATTGTAGCAATCGATCAAACCCTGTGTAAGCGCCGTGCAGCGTGCATCGATGGAATCGCGGAAGCGCTGCGCATTGGCCTGCCATGCGCTGAAAGAGCCGCCCCATTTGGTGACCTGGCCGTTCATCTCCGGCTGGATCACCGCGATCATGCTGTCGTACAGCGGCAATGCGAAATCGCAGCTCAGCGACGTATTCATCAGGTCGATATACCTCGCTTCATAATATTGCTTGAATCCCGGGTTTGCCATCAGTGCGTTCAGGATCTGTGTATGGCCTTGTCCGCCCGGATCCGGCAGTGTTTCCACATTGCAGGGATCAGCCTGCGACGATTCATCCGGGATGCCGGTGTAATTCACATAATGCCCCATGATAGCATCAAGGTCCCAGAGCGTGTAGCGCCATTTCTTTTTATCGCCCGTTGGATCGAGGCCTCTCCACCATGCGGTGTTCCAGTTCAGCCAGTCCATGGTCACGAGCCAGGAGTTGAACACAAAATAATCGACAAAGCTTTTTGTATTGAAGATGCTGTCTACATAATCATAATTGGCCTGCACCGCCATGTTGTTGGAAGTGATGTAATTCCTGATCGAGTTCCAGTCGGCAGTAGCCGTTCCCGGCGAAGGCGTATACGCTTCCCATGTGCCGCCCCAGGTTTGCAGGAACTCCACGTTCGGATCGTTCTGTCCGTAATAATAATCCGTAAAATCGCTGTCGTCCACCTTTTCGCGGATGTCGTAAACACCCCAGTACTGGCCGTTCACGTATACGATCGCAGGCTTCCAGGTACGTGCATCGAGGTTGAGGTTACCGCGCTGCGCAAGCGTGTGCGCATAGGAATCGCGGATGTGCGCACCACCCGATTCAAAAGGATAATTATCATTTGCTGCCGCCTTGAAGATGATCCTCTGGAACGATTTGCGGGCCTTATTGCTGAACACTTTATAGTTCAGTCCGTAGTTGTAGCCGAACTCGTCTTTCGACACATAATCGAATCCGCGCTGGCTGTACGACCATGAATCATTCCCGTGCTCGTTGGCTTCGCCGTCGGTTTCCGCCACGATCGCCTTTGTCTCATCAAAATATTCAAGTCCCGTTTCCGGGTAGATCTGTGTTCCGTTAAGCAATGTCATTGTCTGGTCGCCGAACACCGATACCACCGGCGTGGTGTGTGTGACATTTATAAAATACGTATTGCTTTTAACAAAGCTGGCCGGAATGGCAGGATTGGAGCTGAATGCACGGGCGCGCAGCACTTGTGTGGATGAAATGCTGACCGGCGCCGTATACAATGTAGAGCTGGTTGTAGGAACCGATCCGTTTGTTGTGTAGTAAATGCTTACTCCCGCATCGGGCGAGGAGATCGTTACTGTTTGTGCGCCGGGATAAAAGCCCGCTTCCACATTCATTGCGGGCGTGGTTGCGTAATTCTGCTTGGGGCTTGTATTGGATGCTCCCGGTGTAGGTGTTGTGAATACGCCCCACACCGGTCCGCCGTTGGTGGTGCGTCCCCGCGAATGATTCGCCTGACTCGGGTTTATGGTCATTGAATCGATCAGGGTTCCGGAAGCATCTGAAAACACGATGGCTTCGGGTTTTGTTTGCGTGAGTGAAAAACCGGCATGCACATTTGTGCCCGAAACCGTATTCCGGCCCGAGCACCAGATCAGAAGAAAGCCGTTGGCAGGAACGGAAACGCCTGCAGGGACCGTCCATTTTGTGGGATTGCTGATCTTGTCGCTAAGGTAATAACCGGCAAGGCTTACCGGAGCAGCGCTTGAATTATAGATCTCCACCCAGTCGGGAGTATCGCCGAAGTTATCGGTGATGGTGGAAACGTTGGCGCCTGAATACTCGTTGATCACTACCTGTGCGCCGGCTTGCAGCGAAAACATGCAGATGATGAGGGCAAGCGAAAAGTGCTGAAGGTAATTTTTCAAATTCATGAAAAATAAATTAAGTTAGGTCTGAATAACACTACTAAGGTACTAAAAAACAGATCGTTTGCAAAAATCAGTTCTTCAGCCGCCAAACCTACGCGCCCCGGAGAATCTTCTCCATCTTCTTTCCCTTTGCCAGCTCATCCACCAGCTTGTCGAGGTACCTCACCTGCTGCGTCAGCCGATTCTCAATTTCCTCCACCCGGTAGCCGCAGATCAGGCCAGTGATGAGCGAGGCATTCGGGTTCAGCGACGCACGCTGAAAGAATGTCTCAAACGTTACCTTTTCTTTTATGAGCTCCTGCTGCTTTTTATTATCAAAACCGGTAAGCCATTCGATGACCTGGTTCAGCTCTTCTTTGGTCCTGCCTTTCTTCTCCACTTTTGCGAGGTACAGCGGATAAACGGAAGCAAAGGTCATTTTTGCAATGCGTTCGTTGTGTGTATCGGATGTGTTCATGTGGCGGATAAATTTATAGTACCGGATCTGAAGAGTTAGCGTTTACGGATGTGCTGCAAAAAACAGCGCCTACCTCCAACGAAGATAAGCGCTGCAAGAATTAGTTCTTAATTAAAATTTCCCTACCAGGCCGATCCCAATATTGGCGCCGCTTCCTTTAAGGCTGTAGATCCAGTTATTCAGCTCGTTCAGGTTAGCGTTGGTATTATCGGAAAATTGCAGGCTCGGATAGTTATAGCCTGCATACCCTACATTAAAGAACATCCCGATATGGTCGCCGAAATAGATCCGCGGCACCAGCGCAAATCCGTAGCTGATCCCGTTATCCTTTGCCATTGAACCGAAATTATCGTGGGTGATGTATTTTAAATTTGAGTACCCGATATAAAAGCTCAGCGGCATATCGAAGCGCTTCGATTTTATGAGATGTACATTTACCAGCAGGTCGGCATCAAGGCTGTGAACCCTGGCAGCGGTGTTTGCCGAATCGCGTGTATAATTTGAAAATGCAAAGCGTCCTCCCAATCCAAGCCAGTTGGTAACGCCATACTCGAGCAACAAGGGAAAAACCGCCGAGGCTGCAGCATCCGTGGTGTCGTGCTTATATCTCTCGGTGCGGAAGCCTGTTGCAAGATCGAACACCTGCTGATCGTATTCCGTATGCACCTTTGTTCCGTAAAGCCCGAAGCCGGCACCAAGCGAGGCCGTAAAATCACCTTTTTTAAATGCCTTATCCTGCGCTTTTGCAGCGCTTAAAAACATTGCCATTGCAGCAACGCTGAGTAGTATCTTTTTCATAGCTGTTTGTTTTGCGACACTAAATTAAAGATTATTTCCACACGGACACAACATTCGGCACCGATGGCTTCCGGAACAATTCCGCTAAGCTTAAAACGCCCTGTCGATAAAGTACGAAGCGATGGTGATGAGCAAAATGCCTATCACGTCGAGCACCAGCCCGGCGCGCAGCATATCCCGCACCTTCAGCCGGTTGCTGCCGAATACAATGGTGTTTGGCGCGGTTGCCACCGGGAGCATAAAGCCCAGCGAGGCCGCCAGCGTTGCCGGGATCATGAGCATGAGCGGATGCACACCCATTGTTTTTTGGATGGCAATAAGGATCGGGAGCATCAGCTGGATGCAGGCCACGTTGGAAGCGAACTCCGAGATGATGGTAATAAGAATGCAAAGGCCGAAGATGAGCAGGTAGATGTTGGTGGTGGAATCGAACTTCAGCTGCAGGGCAAACCAGCCGCTCAGTCCCGAGATCTCAAAGCCTTTCGCCATTGCAAAGCCGCCGCCGAAAAGCAGCACAATATCATAGGGAAGCCGTGTAACATCTTCCCAGGTGATGATCGCCCTTTTCTTTTCCGAACGTGCAGGAATGAGAAAGAGGATCAGCGCCATAAAAATTGCCACTGTGCTGTCGCTGAGATAATTTTTGTACGGGAATAAATTGCTCCAGCCCCTGATCACGAGAGCGCCAAGGTCAATGTCCTCGCGGGTGAACCAGAGCACCGCAGTAAGGCAAAACACAACAGACACAACTTTTTCCTCGTAGCTCATCCTGCCCAGGCGCAGGTACGCATCATGAAAATATTTTTTGTCGATGACCAGCTCCGCATCTTTTTTGATGAACATTTTTTTCAGCACAAAAAACGCGATCAGCAAAAATACCAGCGCAACGGGGAAGCCGATCACGAACCAGGAAAGAAAATTCATATCATGGTTCTGCGGAAATTTTTCGGAGTACTCGCGCAGGAAGATCATGTTGGTGGGCGTTCCCACAAGCGTTGCCATGCCACCGATGGTTGCCGAATACGCGAGGCCGATGAGCAGCGCGGAAGCCATCCGGTGCGAATGCTGCTCTTCCTTAAAATGCTGTTCGATCTGCACGATCACGGCAAGCACTGCAGAGATCAGCATCATTACGGTAGCGGTGTTGGAGATCCACATCGAGATCAAAAAAGAGGTGAGCATCACACCGAAGAGAATGCGTGAAGGGCTTGTGCCCACGATCATGAGGATCTTCAGCGCAATGCGCTGGTGAAGGTGCCAGCGCTCGATCGCAAAGGCGATGATGAAGCCGCCGATGAATAAAAAGATGATCGGGTCCATGTACTGGAAGGCCGTTGTTTTTGAATCGGCGATCCCGAGCAAGGGCATCAGGATCACCGGAAGCAATGCAGTGACTGCGAGATGCACCACTTCGGTAAGCCACCATACGGCCATCCAGATGGCGACTGCAGCCATTCGCGTGGCGAGCGGATTACCGGGAACGAGATCGAAGCACAGGTAAATGATCGCAGCCAGCAAAGGGCCCAGCAGCAATTTTATATTTTTTGAATAATCCATTCGATTTAAAAATTTAGTTTTGTGTTCCAACTAATGGCGATGAGCAAACATAAGCATATTCTCTTTATTTTTTCCTTATTCGCAGCCCTGCTCCTGTTTTCCTGCCATAGGAATGTAACACGAAATCCCAGTGGCATGGGACTACAAGGAAAACCAGTATACCGCAGCCACAGTTGTAAGCTATGCGGTTGACGGCTGCACATGGATGCTTGAGCTGGAGGACGGAAAAAAATTACAGCCGGCGGAGCTGAAGCCGGAGTACCAGAAAGATCAGCTGAAGGTATGGATCGCATACGAAATAAAAAAAGGCGGCATAGGAATTTGCATGGCCGGGGAAATGGTGAACATTACACATATTGAATTAAGAAAATGAATGATCTGAGAATCGTATTCATGGGCACGCCGGAATTCGCGGTGGCTTCGCTTGATATACTTGTACAAAACAATTACAACATCGTGGGCGTGATCACGGTGCCGGATAAGCCGGCCGGGCGCGGACAGCAGCTGCAGCAATCGGCGGTGAAAAAATATGCGCTTGAAAAGGGATTGCACATTCTTCAGCCGGAAAAACTAAAGGCGGAAGAATTCCTGAACGAGCTTCGCGCATTAAAAGCAGACCTCCAGATCGTGGTCGCTTTCCGCATGCTGCCGGAAGTAGTATGGAGCATGCCGCGCCTCGGCACCTTCAACCTGCATGGCTCCCTCCTGCCCCAATACCGCGGCGCAGCGCCCATCAACTGGGCGGTGATGAACGGCGACACGGAAACCGGCGTGAGCACTTTTTTCCTGCAGCAGGAGATCGATACGGGGAAGATCATCTTCCGTGAAAAAACACCGATCGCAGAAAATGAGAATGCAGGAACGATCCACGACCGGCTGATGCACATCGGCGCAGGCCTGGTTTTAAAGACCGTTCGCGCCATCGGGGAAAACAATTATCCGCAGACCGACCAGTCGGAACTCATTGCGCAGGGCGAGCAGGTGAAGCATGCGCCCAAGATCTTTAAGGAGGATTGCCGGATCAGCTGGCAGGATAAAGTTGACAGGATCCACAACCAGGTGCGTGGCTTAAGCCCTTATCCTGCGGCGTTTACAGAGCTCATCTCAACCGATGATAAGCCTGTGTCCATGAAAATATTCGAATCGGAAAAAGAGACGGGCAGCCACAACTACCCTGCCGGCAGCATTCTCAGCGATTCGAAGACCTATCTTAAAGTGGCTGCGGCAGACGGATTCATCACTATAAAAGAGCTTCAACTGGCAGGCAAAAAGCGGATGCCTGTAACCGAATTCCTCAGAGGGTTCCAGATCGGCAAAGGCTGGAAAGCGCTATGAATGAACAAGAGTCAGGCAAAAGAAACTATCCCACAATAGCGGTTGGTACAGGGCATGAAAGCCCTGAATATGCAGTATAAATATAGGTTCAAGCCCTGCTTTCCCTGAAACATAACTATATATGCCCTTTCAGCCGTAGTTATTAACAAAAAGGCGATTTATCAACAATATAGCACTTTTTTAGCCCGGTATGTTGCATAGTAGGCTATTCCGACTAATTTTGCTCCTGTTCAAGTAAATAATTAATGTTTAACCCTTAAAAACTAATCAAATGAACAAAGCAGAATTAGTTGATGCTATTGCAGCAGAAACAAAATTGACTAAAGCTGATGCACAGCGTGCATTAGATGCATTCGTTAACGCTACAACAAAAGCACTGAAAAAAGGTGACCGCGTTGCGTTAGTAGGTTTCGGATCTTTCTCTATCTCTAAAAGAGCTGCAAGAACCGGCCGTAACCCACAGACTGGTAAAGCTATTAAAATCGCTGCTAAAAAAGTAGCTAAATTTAAAGCTGGTGCTGAGTTAGCTAAAACAGTTAACAAATAGTCATCAACTAAGTTGAAATAAAAGGTCCCGCGGTTTCCGCGGGACTTTTTTATTTACGTCACTGCGGTCTTCCCGGAAAGGAAGCCGGTCGAACTCACAAAAGCCTTCCGGAATAATTCTGAAAGGCTTTTTTATTTTTAGTATTTTCGCAGCCACAAATCACAACCCTATGAGCAAAGCCGATAAAATAAAGAATTTCGATCCGAACAACCTCGGCGATAAAAACGCAAACATCTTCGGATTGCCCTTCACCACCGATGAAGCCGAAGTGGTGATCGTTCCCGTACCCTGGGAAGTGACCGTTTCCTATGCTGCAGGAACAGCAAAAGGGCCGGCTGCAGTATTTGATGCGTCGTTCCAGGTCGACCTGTTCGATCCGAACATCAAGGATGCCTGGAAGATCGGGCTGGCAATGGATGACATCCCTTCCGCTGTTGAAAAGAAAAGCACCATGCTGCGCAAGAAAGCAGAAACCTATATCGGGATGCTGGAAGACGGCAAATCGCCGGAGAGCAACCCCGTGATGAAGAATATACAAACGGAAGTGAATGCAGCATGCAGGGAAATGAACGCGTGGGTGAAAGAGCGCGTACTGCATTTCATGAACAAAAAGAAAGTGGTGGCCTTGCTGGGCGGCGATCACAGCACACCTTACGGGATGATGCAGGCGCTTGCAGAGAAGCACAAGTCGTACGGAATTTTACAGATCGATGCGCATGCCGATCTGCGCGATGCCTACGAAGGATTTGAATTCTCACATGCCTCCATCATGTTCAATGCGCTTAAGATAAAGCAGGTATCGAAGCTGGTGCAGGTAGGCATCCGCGACTACTGCGAAGCTGAATATGATCTTGTAAAAAAATCCAAAGGCAGGGTTGTATCGTTTTACGACCGCGACATCAAGCATGCGCAATACGAAGGAAAGTCATGGGCGAAGATCTGCGAAAAGATCATTAAGGAACTGCCGGATAAGATCTACCTGAGCTTCGACATCGACGGGCTCGATCCGAAATTGTGTCCTAACACGGGAACGCCTGTATCCGGCGGATTTGAAACAGAGCAGATCCTGTTCCTCGTGCAGAAGATCGTAGAAAGCAAAAAAACGATCATCGCGTTCGACATTAACGAAGTGGCCCCGGGGAAAGACGAATGGGATGCTAACGTAGGTGCACGGATGCTGTACAGGATCGCAAACCTGGTAGCGAAGTCGAATAAAAAAGTATAACCCGGTATTTGATAATGACGAAAGAGTTAATCAGCTATTTATCGCAGTTCATATCGGAAACACGCCGGGAGAAATTCGAGCAGGTGCTCAATTACCGCACGCGCCACATCACCATTGCGCTGGAAGACCTTTACCAGCCGCATAACGCAAGCGCCGTGCTCCGCTCCTGCGATATTTTCGGGGTGCAGGATATTCACATCATCGAGAACAAGAACGCGTACACGGTAAACCGCGACATTGCGATGGGATCGCCGAAATGGCTGAACCTGCACAAATACCGCAAGAGCGAGAACAATACGCTCGACTGCATCAACAAGCTGAAAGCAAAAGGCTACAGGATAGTGGCCACTTCCCCTCACAAGAACGGCTACGAGCTGAAGGACCTTCCCGTGGACAAGCCGCTGGCACTCGTCTTCGGAACCGAGCTCACAGGCATTTCCGACACGGTGCGCGAGCATGCCGATGAGTTTGTGGCGATCCCGATGTACGGCTTCACCGAAAGCTTTAACATCTCGGTTACCGCCGCATTGTGCCTGCACAGCCTCATCGAGAAGCTGCATGTAACGCACGATAACTGGCATCTTGGTGAAGATGAAAAAGATGAGCTGCGACTTCACTGGCTGCGTAAATCCATTTCGAGGGTGGAGCTGATCGAGAAAGATTATATGATGAAGAAAGGGTTGTAGTAGGAATTCGCAATGATTCGCAATCTGTATTTGATATTAATTAAAAAAAATGTAGGTTTGTACTACCAATTAAAAACTAAATAAATTAATTATGGGAAAAGGTGATAAAAAAAGCCGCAAAGGCAAAATTGCAATGGGTTCGCATGGTGTGAGCCGTCCGAAAAAAAGTGTAAAAAAAGCTGCTGCTAAAAAAGCCGGTGTTGCTAAAAAAGCTGCTGCACCTGCCAAGAAAGCCGCTCCTAAAAAAGCTGCTAAAAAAGCAGAATAATTTTCAGAACTCTTTTAATAAAAAAATCCCGCTGCGATGTGCAGCGGGATTTTTTATTTATGGTGCAAGGCGCTCTATCTTCCAATCGGCCTGTTCCCTCGTATAAAGAATCCTGTCGTGCAGGCGGCTCGGCCTTCCCTGCCAGAACTCGATGCACTCAGGCGCCAGCACATAACCGCCCCAGTGCGGTGGCCGCGGCACATCCCCGGGATATTTCTTCTCCAGCTTCGCATACTCATCATCAAGAACCTTCCTGCCGGCGATCACCTTGCTTTGCGTGGAGGTCCATGCGCCAAGCCTGCTGCCGCGCGGACGTGAATTGAAATACAGGTCGGAGTCCGCTTCGCTCTGCTTTTGCAAAACGCCTTCCACACGCACCTGTCGCTCCAGCTCCGGCCAGAAGAACAAGAGCGCAGCATTCGGGTTCGCCATGATCTCCTCTCCTTTCCTGCTCGTGTAATTGGTATAAAAAACAAAACCGCTCTCATCAAAATTCCGCAACAGCACGATCCTCGAAGAAGGCTTACCTTCCGCCGAAACCGTGCTCAGCGACATCGCATTCGGCTCGTTCACCTTTGCATCCACCGCTTCGCGAAACCATTTTGAAAATTGTGTCACGGGATTTTTGTGCACATCCTTTTCATCCAGGCTTTCCTTTAAAAAGTCGTGGCGGAGGTTGTTTATATAATTTCTGATATCATTCATTACTACGAATTACGAATCTATACTAATTTAGGAAATACGAATCAGTTTGCGGATCCCACCATCTCGTTCAACTTCTCAACGAGCTTCTTGGAAGTATTGTTAAAATAACGCTTCTGCTTATACGCCACTACCCACTGAATGCCCTTAATGGTATTGGTCAGGAATAACTCATCTGCGCCAAGCAACACACTTTGCGTGATGGAGTTCTCATACACTGCAATTTTATTGGCCGCTGCGATCTCGATCACTTTCTTACGCATCACGCCGTTCACGCAGCCGTCGGTAACCGGCGGCGTATACAGCACACCATTCTTCACGGCAAAAATATTGGAGCTGATGGATTCGATGATCTGGCTTTTGTCATTCACGAGCACGCAATCATCGAGCTGGTGCTGTGTTTTGTAAACACCCGCCATCACGTAAATAGCGCTGTTGGCGGATTTGATGGATGCCAGCGGATTGAGCGCTTTTTTAAAATCGGTGAAAAGATCAACGATGAGCCCTTTCTGATTGAGGTGATAACCTTCCTCTTCGATCGGATACACTTCAAGCAGAAAAGAGACCTGGTTATCGGTAGGCGTGTAAAAGCCGCCGTTGTTGCGGTATACGGTGAAGCGCGCCCTGCCGTCGCCTGCAATGCCGTTCTTCTGGCACAGCTCCGCGATGAGGCGCTGCATGATGTCGGTGTTCAGGTTGATGGGCGTCTGCATCTTCATGACGCGCAAGCCTTCGAGCAGGCGGTTCACATGCTCCTGCAGGAACACGGGCCTGCCCTTCACGATCCGCACCGTTTCAAACAAGGCATCGCCATAGCGGAAAGCCCTGTTGGTGTGACTTACAGAGGGCTGATCGCTGGGGATCATTACGCCGTTATGATTGATGAATTGCTGCATAGGATTCGCCTGCAAAAATAAGCACTATTCTATTATATGTGAAATTAATCTGAGCGGACTGTTTGCTTCAATGAGGATTCCCTTTACTCCCGCCTTTTCCGCGGCTTCCACGTCCCTGTCCTTGTCACCAATGAAATACGATTTTGACGGATCGATGTTGAACCTCGCCAGCGCCTTTTCCACGAAGAGTGAATCGGGCTTGCGGCAGATGCACCTGCTTACATCCGGGTGATGTACGCAGTAATAAATTTCGGAAAGCTGGATACCGTTCTTCACCAGCTCATTCGTGAGGAAGGAATGGATCACTTCCACTTCGGCCTGCGTGTACAATCCTTTCGCGATCCCGCTCTGGTTGGAGATCACGATCAGCAGGTAACCTTTTTTGAGGTAGAGCTTTAAATTTTCGTAGAGATCGGGAAGGATCACAAAATCATCAAGCCGGTGAGTGTAGCCGCGTTCGGTATTGATCACACCGTCCCTGTCTAAAAAGATCGCTTTGTTCATTAGTAAACTCCCTGGATCTTATGAATGAAATCCATCGCCAGGCTTGGCTTCAGGGCAATCGTAAACAACACTCCGAAGATGGACCCCCAGAAGTGCGCATCGTGCGCAATGCCGGTATTGCCCCTGCGGCTCAGGTAATGCTCGATGCCGAGCATCAGGATCCCGAACAGGTATGCCGGCACATGAATTCCCGGAAGGATCATCAGTCCCAACGGCACTGTGGGATTCAGCACGATGAATGCAAACACCACGGCCGACACTGCGCCCGAGGCTCCCAATGCATTGTAATGAATATTGTTCTTATGCTTTTCGTATGAGTAAAGCGACGACATTACCAGACCACCCACATACAGCAGGATAAAGAAAAACACTCCTTTACCGGCATACACTGCGCCATACATTTTTTCAACTCCCTGCCCGAACATCCACAGGGCATACATGTTGAAGATCAGGTGAAGCCAGTCGGCATGGATCAGGCCATTGGAAATAAAGCGGTAGCCTTCCTTGTTGTGATGGATCATATACGCATTGAACATGAGCTTGTTCTTGAGCGTATAGTTTTCCATTGCAGCAATGGAAACAATAACGGTAATGGCAATAATGATAAGGGTGATCATAGGCCAAAGATAAGGAATTTTGTGGTTGACATGCTTGCAGGCAGAAGCTCAGGACGACATCTTCTCCGCAACGCTGTCTTTTCTCGTCTTAGGCTTCATAATAAGGCGGAGCGACTGATCGAAGGTAACATAGCTCCAGGCCCAGTTGATGAAGGCGAACAGGCGGTTCTTCCCGCCTACGATCGACATGAGGTGAATGAACATCCAGATGAGCCATGCAAAGAAGCCTGCAAATTTCCACTTGGGAAAATCGGCCACCGCTTTGTTCCTTCCCACTGTTGCCATGGAGCCGAGGTCTTTGTACGAAAATTCCTTCAGCTCTTTTTTCTCCTCCATGTTCTTAAAATTCTTCGCGAGCAGCTTGGCCTGCTGGATCGCCACCTGCGCTACCTGCGGATGTCCGTCGGGGAACTTCTCCTCCGTCATGTACGCAATATCGCCGATCGCGAAAATATTGGCGCTGCCTTTTACTTTGTTCTGCCTGTCTACCAGGATGCGCCCTGCCCTTCCGATCACCGAAGGATCAAGGCCTTCCAGCCTGTTGCCGGTTACGCCCGCAGCCCATACAAGCGTATTTGTAGGAATGGCCTTTCCCCCTTCGAGAAACACATTCTCGCCATCATAATCTTTCACGCGTGAATTCAGAAACACATTCACGCCAAGTTCGGTTAAATATTCGTGCGCTTTTTTTGAAGCGTTCTCCGACATCACATTCAGGACTTTCGGTGAGCCTTCCAGCAGGTACACCTGCATCATTTTAAAATCGAGCTCGGGATAATCTTTTGGCAGGATCGTTTTTTTCATCTCGGCAAGCGTGCCCGAAACCTCAACGCCTGTGGGGCCTCCACCAACCACGACGATGTTCATCAGTGTTTTTCTTTTTTCGCGGTCAGTTTCCGTAAGCGCCTTTTCGTAATTCTCGAGGATCCTGTTGCGCAGCGTGAGCGCTTCGCTTACGGATTTCATCGGGTATGATAATTCCATCAACCGCTTGTTGCCGAAAAAGTTGGTATCGGCGCCGATCGCGATCACGAGGTAATGGTAATGCACAATGCCGATGCTTGTTTCAAGCTGGCTGTTTGCTGCGTCCACCCGCTGCACTTCGGCAACACGGATATGCACATTCTTTTTATTCTGGAATATTTTCCGGAACGGGAAAGAGATGGTGCTCGGCTCGAGTCCGGCGGTTGCCACCTGGTAAAACAAAGGCTGAAACTGGTGATAGTTGTTCTTATCGATCAGCACCACCTGGAAATTGGAATCAGAAAGAGTACGGGCAAGCTGCAGTCCGGCAAAACCTCCGCCGACAATTACAATCCTTTTTTTATTGGTTTCGGCAATGTTTGCTTTCATAAGCATGGAAATTTTTATCAAAATTACGATTAAATCATAAAAAAGGTAAAAAATTTATGCCAGTTGAAAGCCGCTGAAATGCCCGCTATCCGCCACCGGAAGCGGCACGCCGTTTTTCCTCCTCTGCGCCTGAAGCCCGCTTTGCAGAAGCGCTGGAGCCGCCTTTCCCGATGATCCAGGTGAGCGATAAAGTGATCACCCGCGTATCCCTGTGCCGGGAAAAGCGTTCGTTGATCGAGCTGAATTTTACAGCGCCGCTCGTATTGTTCATGTAGAGCAGATCGGTGCCGCTCAGCTTCAGGATCAGCTTCTTCTCAAGGAACGATCTTTTGATGCCTATGTTCAGCGAAGAGGATGGATTGATATCCAGCACACTGTACACCTCCTTTGTTTTGTAGAAAAAAGAGAGCTCTGCTGAAAGTGTTTTTCCCAAGATAAATGAGTTGGTAGTATTGACGGACAACACTGTATTGCTTCGTACATACTGCTCTCCCTGCTGAGAACCGGAATACGTACCTTTGTACAGCTCGATATTGTTAAAGCTGTTCCACCATTTGAACGGCTTCAGGGTCACATTCATGCTGAGCCCGTAATAATCCACATGATCCATGTTCTGCTCGGTCTGGACCGTGATCTTGTTCACATCATCCTGCAGCAGTACCGCGCTGATGCTCCTGCTTGCATAGGAATAATAGGGCGTAATGCCCAGGTTATCGTTGAAGTTATAGGAAAGCTCAATATTATCCGATAGCTCGGGCTCCAGGTAAGGATTTCCCTGCTTGTAAAAAGTAGGGTCCACATATAAGATAAAAGGGTTGAGCGACTGGTAATTCGGGCGGCTGATCCTCCTGCTGTAGCTTAGTGAAAGGTTATTTTTCTCATTTATTTTGTAAAGCAGGAATGCGCTCGGAAACAATTGTGAATAGCTGCGTTTGAATGTGATATGGCTTGTTACCTGGTTGCCGTTCACAAGCGTCTGTTCTCTGCGCAATCCGAGCTGGATGCTGAATTTATCCCACTCCTTGCTGAAATTAATATAAGCGGCGTTGATGTTCTCCTCGTATAAGAAGTGGTTGGTCTTTCCCGTGTCCACGGTTTCCACCCCGTTATTCGTACTGTAAAACACCTTGTCGTTATCTGCCGTCACATAGCTTGATTTAATCCCCGCTTCCATTTTTGCAGATGTGCTGAACGGGTGCACATAATCCGCCTTCGCGGAATAGATCCTGAGGTTGGCCTTTACGCTGGTGCGGATGGATGTTGGCGGCAGGTATTCATTGCCGGCAGGATCGGTATACGTGTTACTGAAATTCTGCCTGATCGGGTTTGTATAAACTACGTAATCAACATCGGCTTTCAGCTCCCTGCCCAGTGTATCGAAGGTATGCCTGAAATTAAGGTTGGCATACGCATTATCCCGTGCTTCCGCTGCACCGTTCTCGGTATCGAAATAATACAGCAGCGCATCGCTGCCATCCAGCGTTTTAGAATTGCTGTGGCCGGGAGAAGTGAAATGATTACTGTTGCCCCCTGCCACAAAACCCAGCGTGGTGTTTTTGGCAACGAAGATATCGCAGCCCAATTTCGCATTGTGTGTATTAAAAGGGAACATCACGAAATTATGCTGTGAATAGCGCGTTACAGGCGTGTCGTGCGTGTAAAAGGTACGGTCGAGCTCCAGGTCATAAAAATCCCTTTTTCTGCCATAGTCATAATTCCCGAACCAGTTGAATTTCTTCTTTTTGAAATTGAATGACATCCCGGCGCTCAGCTTTTCATATATCCCTTGCCCGTAGGCGCCGTAAACAGAAGTATTAAAGCCATCTTTCCGTCCCTTCTTTGTTTTTATATCGATGATGCCTGCTGTTCCTGCGGCATCATATTTCGAAGACGGATTTGAAATGAGCTCGATCTTTTCCACTGTGGAAGCAGGCATTCCCTTGAGATAGCCCGCGAGCTGATCGGCGCTCATGTGCACCGGTTTCCCGTCGATCATCACATTCACCCCCTGCTTGCCTTTCATGGAAATGTTCCCATCCTGGTCGATGCTTATCCCCGGGGAACGTTCCAGCACATCGTACGCGCTGCCGCCTGTGCTTACAATGCTGTTCTCCACGTTCACCACCGTTTTGTCGGCGAAATGCTCAATGAATGGCTTCTGCACGCTTACTTCCACTTCCCTGAGATCCTTTGAAGCGTGCTGCATCACCACGGAAAGCGTTTTCTTTTCACCGGCCTGCAAGGTAAAACGCTCTGAAAGATATTTTACATAGCCGGAAAAATACACTGCTATAAAATATTCACCCGGCTTTACTGTAAAACGGAACATCCCGCCTTCATCGCAAAGATCTGTTTTTACAAGTGAGGAATCAGCGGCAGTCATCAGGCTGACGGTTGCATACGAAATAGCCTGTGAAGCAGAATCACTCACCCTGCCTTCAACGGAAGCGTTCTGGGAAATAAGAGCTGAATGAATGAAGAAGAATGAAACAAGAAAAATGAGCGGGCGCATCTTTTTTTTGTTCAAAGGTAATGTCAATGCTAAAAGCCAGGCAAAGATTTACAAGAGTGGTAAATGGAACTATGATGAGCAATCCAAAAGAAAGATAAGTGGTGTTTTCACCGAATGAGCCCGATCTTTACGAATTACGGGCGCGAAGGTATTCCGGTGTCCGCAATTTACCTTTCTTAAGGAATTTTTTCTGCGATGCAGCCAGCGCTGCCGAACGTTCTTTTTCACCACGGGCGTCGTACAGGCGGATCAGCTCATCAAAAACCCTTAGTTTATACTCCCGCTCACCGGTGGAGCATCTCAGCCTATTGTAAATGAACAGACGCTTTTCCCCGAAGCTGATCCAGTTCAGCGTATCATTTTTCTTTTTCGCCACCTTGTAAGCAAGGTAGCACATGTTCGTTTTATAATACGGGCGGTAGTGATCGTTTTGGTCGGGAGTATTGAGAAATTCGGCGACATTTACAAAAAAGGAAGTGGTATCTCCCTGCTTCAAAAAAGCAAGTGCCATTTCCCGGTCGAGCTTTTGAATATAAAAGGAATCCGGAAATTGTTTTTTGATGTGTTCGAGGCGGCTTATGTAAACCGCAGCGTTCGCACTTTTCAAGGAATCGAGATCCTTCGAAATGGAATAGAAGGTTTCCTGGGAATAGGAAATTCCGATTGTTAAACCAGACAGGATAAAGAAAAATGCTTTTTTCATCAGCGATGGCTTATATAAGCAGATCCCGTTTCAGTGTGTTTCTCCAAAGTACAAACTCCGAAACTACTTCCCCGGGTACCCTTCCGGCTTCAGCTGGATATCCTTCGTGATCTCGAACTTGTAAGAACCCTTATCGAGGATCGCTACTTTTTCCGTGATCGCCTGGAATCCGTTTGCTTCGATGCTCACTTCGTAGTTGCCGGGCGTAAGCACCATCACGTATTTTCCGGTGTTAGGGTTAGGCAGGTAATTACCCACGATCTCCTGTGTTTTGGAGTTGGTAACGGAGATGAAAACATCCGAATAATTTAACCGTTGTGTGCTGTCGGCCGACGTGATATTTCCCTTCATCACGGAGTACTGCGGCTCCACTTCATTGAAGGTAACGCGGTAAATGTCGAGATCGCCAAGTCCACCGTCACGCACAGCGGCCATGTAGCCGAAGCGGCCGTTGTTCGAGAGGCGGAAATTGTAATTATCCTCCGTGGTGTTGATCGGGTAACCCACATTTTTCGGATTGGAGAACTGGTGTGTCGTCTCATTCATCTCTGCCTTGAAAATATCGTATCCGCCCATGCTGGTATGTCCGTTCGAGCTGAAGTACAAGGCTTTTCCATCGTTGGTCACATTCGGAAAATCTTCATCAAAAGGAGTGTTGATCTCCGGGCCCATGTTCTGCGGCGGACCCCAGGTGCCGTTTGGCAGCTTGCGGCTCACATACAGGTCGGTGCCGCCCATTCCGCCATCGCGGTTGCTTGCAAAATAAAGCATGCTGCCGTCGTTGCTGATACATGCCGCGATCTCCTCTGCTTTTGGCGAGTTGATATTGTCGGCCAGCTTATCTGCTGTTTTAAAGCTTTTGTTCTTGTCGGTATTGGTGATGTAAATATCGCCCACGCCTTTTAAATTGGTATAGTACAGCAGCATGATCTCGCCGGAAGCCGACAGGCCGATGATCTCCTGCTCACCGTCCTTCTTGGAGATCGGCGGCCCGATGTTCTTTGCTTTCGCGAATGCGCCATCGGTCACTTTCGACACATAGATCGCGGAAGGATAAGTACCATCCTCCTTTGGCTGCGCGGCGCCTTCATCCGGCCGTCTTGTATTGTAAATGATGAATGATTCGTCGCTCGGCACAAAAGGATAATAATCGGCGTACGGTGAATTCACATTGCTGCCGAGGTTCTCAAAGGTGACGTTCAGCGGAAATTTCATCAGCTCCTTTGCATTGATGCAAAACTGGATCTGCCTGTCAACATCCGCTAAGTTGTCCGCATTTCCCCTGCCTGTTTGCTTGAATACGTTGTAAGCCTTCACAGCATCATCGAAGCGGTTGGCATAATGATACGCCCTGCCGAGCAGGTACATCGCGTTGGGATCGAACTTGGGCTTATGCGTGAGGATCTCCAGGTACGGGATCGCTTTGGATTTATTGATGTTCGTATTGAGGTAGCAGATGGCGATGTTGTAATTGTACTTATCGCTCTTCGGATCCTTATCCAGCAGCACGAGGTAATCGTCCAGCGCAGCTTCGTAATTGCCCTGCAGGAATTTTTTATCCGCATCATAGGGATCAACCTTTCTGTCGGCATCTTCCTGCGCGTTCAGCAGGCTGGCAGAAATGAGTAACAGGAGCGTGCATACAAGGGATAGTGATTTTTTCATTGCGTGTCTGTTCTTAACTGTTTTGTGAATGGGGCACAAAGATAAAAAAAAGCAATGAATGAATGCTTTTAACAGACGAATAGATTTATTAAAGGAATAAAGCGGGAACTATCTGAATTTTTCGCAGAGCGTAGGATGGTATTTTTTCTTGCGTTTCGGCATCCAGCTTTTCAGCTTTTTCTTGTAGTTGATGGTGCGCTGCGTCATGGTCACCGCGCGCCTCCTTGCCTTTGCACCGCTTCCGCCGCCGGAGCCCGCTGCATAATACGACCCGGAAGAAGGCGCCGATCCGCCCACCGCGCTGATGCGCTCCACCGAGCCGGGGCTCTGGATCTGGAAACGCATGTGGAAGCCGTTTTCAAGCGTTGGCTCTATGTTCTCGTTAACCGGCGCCAATTGCTGCTGTGCAGGCGGTGGCGGTGCGTTTGTCTGGTAATTTACGTTGGAATACTGGTTGCCTGCCGGGTCGTTATCCACGGGAGTTCCCACGATGGTAACTGTTGCTTCGTTATTTTGAGAATAACCACATACGGAAGCAAGGGCAAAGAGATGAAAAAATAAATATGTTAACCTGAAAGTTTTCACCTAACATCTTAATTTAATGTAAAATAACAACAAAAAATATCAAAAAGCAATGAAATGCGTATAATTTTTTGAGCAGCGGGCATGTCATTTCGCAATGGTGCTACATTCATTATTTATTTGACAAACAGAAAAATAGTATTAATTTTAGTTTTCTTTTGTGTAAACAAATCATGAACAAATCCTTACGATTTTATTTACCCGGACTGCTTGCCCTGCTGATGGCTTTTTCATGTAACGATGCAAAAGAAACGGCCACGGATGCCGGAGCTTTGCACGACAGCGTCGCAGCGCCGTATTCGCATTCCTATTACCTGAAAACGTTTGAGGTGACCGACAGCTCGGGAATTGCACAGGGCTGGGGCTACGATATTTATGTAGACAGCACCCGCACCATTCACCAGCCCAACATCCCTGCAGTTTCGGGGATCAGCGCGTTTAAAACGGAGGAGGATGCAAACCGCACGGGAAATTACGCGATCGGCAAAATGATAAAAAGCGGCTCCTTCCCCACGCTTAGCATCCCGGAGCTCGACAGCT
>Ga0157372_10002482_pt1 | contig 19997 bp, 17 predicted proteins | sample C55metaG_FD_115307 | JGI IMG/M metagenome (GOLD analysis project Ga0157372, IMG submission 115307) | Corn rhizosphere microbial communities from Kellogg Biological Station, Michigan, USA - C5-5 metaG | ecosystem: Host-associated > Plants > Roots > Rhizosphere > Soil | place: USA: Michigan... | reverse complement strand
TCGTCCCCGGCCGCGCCCTCGACGACGACGGCAACGTCCTTCTCCGCTTCGACAACGGCGCCACCGGCGTCCTCACGGCCTCCCAGGTCGCGGCAGGCGAAGAGAACGCACTGAAGATCCGCGTCTATGGGGAGAACGGCGGTATCGAATGGCGCCAGCAGGAACCAAACACCCTGCTCGTAAAATGGCTCGACCAGCCCACCCAGGTGTACCGCGCCGGCATGGGCTATCTCGGCTCCTACGCGAAATTCAATACCCGTACACCCGGCGGCCACCCCGAAGGCTATCTCGAAGCCTTTGGTAACCTCTACCGCGACTTCGCCATCACCCTCGCGGCCCGCATCGACGGTACGACCCCGCCAAAAGAAGCCCTCGACTTCCCCTCGGCGGAAGACGGCGTTCGCGGAATGGCTTTCATTGACAATCTCATCCGCAGCAACGAGAGCAAAGAGAAATGGACCCCGTTCACCATCTGAGAAAGGTCACGCGCAGTAAATAAAAAATCATCCGCAATAAATAGTTGTCATATGCAAACAATAAAAGGACCCGGCATCTTCCTCGCCCAGTTCATGGGCGACAAGGCCCCCTTCAATTCCCTCGCATCCATCTGCAAATGGGCCGCGGGCCTCGGCTACATCGGCGTGCAGATCCCCTCCTGGGACAGCCGCCTGATCGATCTGCAGAAAGCCGCTGAAAGCAAAACCTACGCGGACGAGATAAAAGGCGTCGTACAAAGCGCCGGCCTCCAGATCACCGAACTCTCCACTCATCTGCAAGGTCAGCTCGTAGCCGTTCACCCCGCCTACGACACACTCTTCGATGGCTTCGCCCCCGCCGCCGTACACGGCAATCCAAAAGCCCGTCAGGAATGGGCGGTCCAACAATTGAAATATGCGGCAAAAGCCTCCCAAAATTTGGGGCTGAACGCCCACGCGACCTTCAGCGGCGCCCTGCTCTGGCCCACGGTCTATCCCTGGCCGCAACGCCCCGCAGGCCTGGTGGAGACCGGCTTCAAAGAACTCGCCGCCCGCTGGCTCCCCATCCTCGATGAATTCGACAAAAATGGCGTTGACCTTTGCTACGAGATCCACCCCGGCGAAGACCTCCACGACGGCATCACGTACGAACTCTTCCTCCAGCACACCAACAACCACCCCCGCGCCTGCCTGCTCTACGATCCCTCCCACTTCGTCCTGCAATGCCTCAACTACCTGGAATATATCGACAACTACCACGAACGCATCCGCATGTTCCATGTAAAGGACGCAGAGTTTAACCCTACCGGTAAACAGGGCGTCTACGGCGGCTACCAGGGATGGGTCGAACGTGCCGGCCGGTTCCGTTCCCTCGGCGATGGCCAGGTCGATTTCAAAGGCATCTTCAGCAAGCTGACGCAATACGACTATAAAGGTTGGGCCGTACTCGAATGGGAATGCGCCCTCAAACATCCCGAGGACGGCGCAAAAGAAGGCGCCCCCTTCATCAAACAACACATCATCCGGGTCACCGAAAAAGCCTTCGACGACTTCGCCGGCACCAGCAGCGATGAAAAATTCAACAGATCGGTGCTCGGATTGAAATAATCCTGCCTAACTTAGATGCCTCAAAGAAAAAGCGGACCACAGGTCCGCTGGCCAAAGGCCCATCCATTAGCCGGCGCACCGGGATGGGTTACATTTGGAATAATCCATCCGGTGCGCCAAAGCGACAATCATGACTAAACAGCTAGTAGCAGCGTTTTCTATCACCGTCCTTCTCGCCGCTTGCGGCGGTTCGGGTGATAAAAAAGCATCGGAAACAAAAGACACCACAGCCGCCGCGACGGCAACGACGCCCGCAACCAGCTCCGGTGGCAACGCCACCGCGGACAAAGCCCTCGACCTCATCGGCGCCAGCGACTGCACCACCTGCCACCGGCTTCATCAGGCGCAAGGCGGCGCCAACCTCGGCCCCGCATACGACCAGGTCGCGGCCAAATATAGCCCCGCCGCCGACTCCACCGTCGACCGCCTCGTAAAGAAAGTCATCACCGGCGGCAGCGGCGTATGGGGTACCACACCCATGACCCCGCACCCGACCCTGAAACCGGAAGATGTAAAGACCATGGTCACCTATGTCCTTTCATTAAAACAATAATCACCACAATATGCAAAGATCAGCACGTACCCGGCTTGGCTTCCTGCTGCTGGGTCTCATCATCAGCACTCTCATCAGCAGCTACGCTCGTCACCCACGGGCCGCACGATCCGCCAAACCAGCCGTGCTGATCTTCTGTAAAACCAACGGCTACCACCACGCCAGCATCACCACCGGCATCGCCGCCATCAAAAAGCTGGGCGAAGAGAACGGCTTCGCCGTCGATACCACCGCCGATTCCACCTGGTTCCGCGCAAAGACCCTGAAAAAATACAAAGCGCTTATCTTCCTGAGCCCGACCGGCAAGGTCTTCGGCCCCGAGGAAGAAAAAGCGCTGCAGGACTATATCCATCATGGCGGCGGCTTCGTCGGCATCCATGCCGCCGCGGACTGCGAATACAACTGGCAATGGTATGGCGACCTGGTCGGCGGTTATTTCAAATCCCACCCAAAACAACAGGAAGCAAAATTCATTATCGTCGACAAGAACAACCCCGCCACACAAGGCCTCCCCGATCCCTGGACCCACTTCGACGAGCTGTATAACTACAAATACTACGCCCCCGATATCAAGGTCCTGATAAACATCGACGAATCCTCCTATACCGGCGGCGAGAACGGCGCCAACCATCACATGGCCTGGTACCATGACTTCGAAGGCGGCAGATCCTTCTACACCGCACTCGGTCACACCGACGCCACCTGGTCCGATCCGCTGTTCCTCCACCACCTGCTGGCAGGAGTCCAATATGCAATGGGAAAAAAATAGCACCGCTCCCGCATAGGAAGCCGCACCTTAAAAACGCTTCACCCAGGACAGCCCAAACGACCCGTTGTTATAGGTCGGCATCACGACATTTACCACCTCCGGATTCTTGGGCTTGCCAAAGATCCCTTGAATCTTCGGGTATAACCAGTAGGCAATACGCGTCGAGGCAATGCCCACACCGGCGCCTGCCACCACGTCGCTCAACCAATGCTTGTCATTGTACATGCGCAACGCCCCCGTGGCCGTCGCCATCGCATAACCCGCGATCCCATACCACGGAGAGACATCTTTATATTCCAGCCGCATGAACTCCGCTCCGACAAACGCTTCCGCAGTATGCCCAGACGGGAAAGAAGCGTGATCCGACCCATCCGGCCGCATCTCATGCGACCAGCCCTTCACCGAAAAGACAGTACCATTTGCGATCACATTCGCCATCAGCAGGATGATCGTCCGGTCCTTGAAATTGTGCGCCCCATGAATTCCCGCGGCATTCAATGCATACACCGACAAGGTCGGCGCAAACATCAGGTAGTTGTCCAGGTGCATGGGCTTGTGCGGGTTGTCCTCCCAGATCTGATCCTTGACCCCCGAATTGACCTTCTGCAACGTCCCATTGTGGACAGCCGTCGCACCATAGGCGATCATCGCCGCCGGCAGAATAAGACTGCGGAAGGGGAAAGGTTGCTTGTAGGTAGCCGCCAGATGCCAGTCGATCTTGTGCGGCACAGTGTCCGGTGCCGAACCCCAGGTCGGAGTGATACTCACTTCCCTGATCGTATCCATGGCAGCAGACCGGTTATTCTCGTTGATTGGTTGTGCCGACGCCTTGTGGCACAGGCAGCTCAAACAAACTGCCGCTACGGTTACGATATTTTTCATATTAGGTTGACCCTTTCGGGCTTTGTCAGAAAATAACCCTCAGGCCAACCACGCTCATGATGGGCCTTCGGCCATCCGGCCCGTGGCCGGATTCAATGATGAACGGCAAAAATGCACAGAAATTTTGTCATTTCAAGGCAAATGGGTGCGTTTGCGACAGCAAAAGCGCACAATTAACACCAATTTTGGTTAAGAAGGTTAACGCTAAATCGTTTTAGGAAGGGAATATCCATTGTGATATTCCTTCATAAGGTATTGTTGGTTAATGCGCTCGTCGGTAAATTTCCCCGCTGCCGCATCCCAGCTAAGCCGCTGCCCGCTTCTCAAACTGATATTCCCCATCTGCGCCACCGTCGCCACCAACGACCCCGCCTCTATCGAACAATGCAGCTCCTCCATCTTGCGGCTTCGCACAACGCTGAGAAAATTGGCCATATGATTGTCCAGCCCATTGTCGGACACGGCCACAAAAGGCTTGCTCACCTTGTTCTTGCTTTGCTTCTCTTCTATCACCTCCCATCCGCCGCGACTCAGCACCAGCGTCCCGTTATTACCGATATAAGCGATCCCATGATCCCGGCCATAGCTGCCATTATCGATGCCCATCGCATGATCCCACACCAGGTTGAACTTGTCGAACTCATACAGCGTCGTCAACGTGTCCGGAGTCTCCTCATACAGGTCCGGGTATGCGAAGTTGCCGCCCAACGCAGCGATCGTCTTCGGATACTGCGCCTTCATGCCCAGCAGACCATAATCTACCAGGTGTACGCCCCAGTCGGTCATCAACCCACCGGCATAATCCCAAAACCATCGGAAATTGAAATGGAACCGGCTCGAGTTGAACGTCCGCTTGGGCGCGGGACCCAGCCACATCGCATAGTCCACACCCGCGGGCGGCGCCGAATCCGGCACGACCGGCCCAGGCTTCATCCATCCCTGGTAACACCATACCTTCACGGTCCGGACATTCCCCAGCTGGCCCGACTGAACAAAGTCCACCGCATCCTTGAAATGCTGCTGGCTGCGCTGCCATTGCCCGCCCTGCACCACCCGGTTATATTTTTTCTGCGCCGCCATCATCGCCCGGCACTCGCCGATGGAATTGCCCACCGGCTTCTCCACATAGACATCCTTTCCGGCCATACAGGCCTCGATCATGATCAACGCATGCCAGTGGTCGGGCGTCCCGATGATCACCACATCGATATCCTTTTGCTCCAACAGCTTCCGGTAATCGCCGTAGGTCTTGATCTTGCTCACATCCACCTTCCTGGCCTCCAGGTCCTTCATCCGTTTGTCAAGGACGTTCTTGTCGACGTCGCAAAGCGCCACGACATTCACGCCCGGTACTTTTAGCGCCGCCGAAAGATCGGCCCAGCCCATCCCGTTCAGCCCGATCGCCCCTACGTTGATCTGGTCGGATGGCGCCACACCACCGGAAAAAGAAAAAGGATGGTTACCAAAAGCAGAGAGAAGCATCGCTCCGCCCGCCAGGGCCGAGCCTTGTTGAAGGAATTGACGACGAGAGTTTTTCATATACAAGCGGCGCAGTTTTTACTACGCCGCTTCAATATACGAAACATTTTGCAACCGATTGTAAGACCGGCACACGGCCCTCCAATTTTCGGTCTATTTCCGATACATCGGTCTATTTCGATCGTTTCATCGTGATCACCGTCACATAGCTGGTTTGCACCCCATTGCTCGTTTCGATTCCGGCAGACGTCAGCACGAGGCTGTCTCCCTTCAGCATATACCCACAACGTTGGCCGGTAGACGCGGAATCCAGCGCCGTAAGGAGACCACCCTTGGGGAAAAACAGCGAATCGGCGCCGATCAGACTGTATTGCGAAGTGGTCGACGTCGGCGGAACGGTATAACTCAGCGGTTGCCATGAGGAGTCATAGATGGAACCACTGTAATAGAAGTCAGCCCAAAAGGCAGTATCCACCGCATAACCGACACCCGATGCGCGCATCGAGTCCTTGTCGAATTGGATGGTCCCAACATTGTTCGTCGAAACAAAAGCCGGATGACCTACCATGCTCACTCCCAACCCCTCATTGATGTAGGTTTCCGCATGTCCCGATACTCCCAGGAAGTTCCAGGTGCCAACAAGGCCCTGCGAAGTACTGTTGTTATTGGACTTCTTACAGGCACAGATCACCAAAAAACACAGTATGGGGATTAGGATCGGGAGGGGTTTGCGCATATCAATTGGATTTCGTTTCCATAACGAAATAGGCAGGGCTTTAGTATTAACAACTCGCTTACTTTAAACCTTTCTACATTGTATCTATTTGAGACTCTTGCCAGTAAGCGTCGCCGAATAGTACTGATAGAAAATATTCTTCCCACCCGTCGTATCCGTTCTCCAGTCCTCCATCCGCACCGGTCCAACACCCGGACTCAGATACGTGTTCACCTGCTCGAGGACAACATTATTACAATCCTTGATCACCTCGACGTTCTTATAACATTGGTAACCGTAAAGGGAAACAGGCGCCGCATAGGCATATTGGGCCGAGCCGATCACGCAGGCCGGATTGGAATAATCCCCGCCCGTGCCGACCACCCCGTCCTGGTTCACCGTCTGGAGTAAAATGTAGGGGTTATAATCAGGTGCATCCGCCTCATAAACCGCATAATTGCTCGGATCTACCGCGACATAGCTGCTATCGAACCAACCATACGGGCCATCCTGCAACCCCAAAAAGATCGTTCCCGTACCCGGATCGGTCCAGGTATTCTTCGTAGCCACCATCGTGTCCAGGTAGACCCCCTGCTGGCTCGAATCGGTAAATACCGAATCCGTAAAATACCAGGTGTCCCCCGCCGTCAAAGGAAACAGCGAGTTGGGCCCATAACCCGGATTAGGACCCGAGGTATTCTTGTGACAGGCTACGGAAAGGAAGGCCACAGCGGCAAATAGGATCAAAACAAATGATCTTCTCATAAAGTATTTGATTTCGGCCGCTTTGGACAAAAAGACAACGCCGGAGTTTAGCCGGTTTTTGTTAACGATTTCCTAAGAGAAATACGTAACCTCCCGCTAATTAGCCTCCCATCCATTATCCTTCTCATTCGCATCCATAAAGATCCCCCCATCCAGTTTCAGGGATTTCACCACCTTGCTCGTCTTGATTCTGACGGATATCTCCTTCTGATCCTTCTTCCACACCTCCGGTGTCTGGTGGAAACTCTCGCTCATCCCATCCTCATAGGTTGCAATAACATCGAACGGTATCGCAAATCCGCCAATATTTTTAATAGACAGCGTATATCCCTTCCCTCCCTTCTCGGCCTTGACCAGGGCAAGATCGATGTAATAAGGAGTATAGAACCAGTTATAGAAGAACCAGTCGAGATTCTTCCCTGATCCCTTGCTCATAGAATAAAAATAATCCCAGGGAATGGGATGTTTGCCGTTCCAATTGTTCATGTAGGTATGCAAAGCCTTCTTGAACAATTTGTCCCCGAGCAGGTCCTTTACGGCAAGATAGCTCAGTGACGGCTTCCCATAGGCATTATTACCCGCGCCGAAGCTAACGTCGGGGCTGGGAGTGATGATGGGATTTTCCTTCTCGTGAGAACCGTGTATCCACCGGGTAACCCGGAAGTTCTTGTAAAAATCGTCGGCTGTCTTCTGCCCTTTTTCGGAAATGCCGATGAGGTACTCCCAGGTCGTCGCCCAGCCTTCGTCCATAAAAGCATAACGGCTTTCGTTGGTGCCCATGTAAAAAGGGAAATAGGTATGAGCCTGCTCATGATCCTGCACCAATTCGGCAAAGCCCGGATCCGGCGCATGACTGTCGTTGATCATCATCGGGTATTCCATATCGGCATATCCCTGGAACGCGGTCGACTTTGAATACGGGTAAGGGACACCTGGCCAGTTATGGGAGAACCAGGCGAGCGAATATCTTCCGAATTGCACGGAGTGATGAAAATCTTGTGCCGAATCGTTGAAAGCCGCCTGCATGCTGGCGCGCCGCTGCGTCTTGTCATCTACAACTACACTCCCGGCATCCCAATCATAATGGTCACTGATGCCGATAGCCACATCGCTTACGTTATGGGCAGACCATTTCCAGACATTGGTCGGATTCTGCGAGGTCACCACCTTATCAAGGAGTTCCTGCGCAGTGGCAACATGGATCGTAGAGTCACTGGTCATCGATTCCTTCAGCCGCCCGGCGATCGCCGGCTGCAGCACCTGCGAAGGATTCTGCAGGTCACCCGTCGCCCACACGAGAAAGTTACCCGGAACCGTCACATCCACCTCGTAGTCATTAAAATCGTTATAGAACTCGAGGGAACCCGTATGCGGCTGCTCATCCCAACCCCGGTAGTCGTCATAGACTGCCACCCGCGGATAGAAATACGCGATAAAGAAGCTGGTCGAATCGATCACCCCATCCCGCCCGCGTCTCTTCGACAACTTATAATGCCAGGCAATACTCAAATGGATCGAATCATGCGGAAGCAGCGGCCGGGCCAGCCCGACCATTTGATTGGTAGTAACGGCTGTATTGTTATCCCACTCGGTTCGGACGCCGTCTATCGACAGCTCATCGATCTTGATCCCCGCCGAAGTATCCGCCTGCCCCCCACGCATCCCGCCGCGGTGAACGTTCACGATCAATTTCATGTTCAGCCGCTTCAGCGTGTCCGGGCTATTGTTGGTATAGGTGATCTGCTCGGTGCCGGTAATAGTGTTGTCCGGGGGCATCACCGCCAGCGCTATTTGATAACGCCCGTGATTTTGCCAGTAATTTTTTCCTGGCTTGCCATCCAGGCTGCGGGTCCCGTTCGTATAGGCTTTCTGGATCTCCGGCGGCATGGTAAGCGTTTGTGCGCCGGCTTGCAATAATCCCATGAAGGCAAAAGCAATAAAGAGGATTGATCTAATCATTCGTAAATGTATCGAAAAAGCCCCTATATCATAGGCGCTTACCGCACAAAAAGGTCCCGCGCCTGCGAGCAGGCTCGCCCCGCTCCCAAGCAAAAAAGCCGGCCAGACTAAATGTCTGGCCGGCCTCGTGGGTCGTACAGGATTCGAACCGGTGACCCCTACCATGTCAAGGTAGTACTCTAACCAACTGAGCTAACGACCCGGAAAAACAGCTGGCCCTTCAACCAGCCGAAATCGGACTGCAAATGTTACTCAAAATCCGCAATTAACAAAATCCATCCGACCAAATCCCCAATTTTTTTACATTTAACCAATGGAACCAAGCGAAAACCCCTCGCCCACCCGCACCGTAAAGCTTCAATACAAAGACTATGAAGCGGGCGAATATAGCAGCGTCATGCCCCGTACGGCCGACGCAACCGTTCAGCTGATCAACACCTACCCCTGGGACCAACAACGCGATCACCTTGCCATCGGTCTGACAAACCCCTCCATAACCATCGAAGGCATTGATAATGATTATCTAAAGCTATCCCCCTGGTACAACGGGAAATTTGTCCTCCATTATTTCGACAGAACGCACCACCTGTATACCCGGTCTTTCGACCATCTGGCTGATGCATTACCCCTCATCCGCACTTATTTCATCACCGATCGCCCCGATCTCTCCACCTTCAAAAAAGAGATCACCTGGCTGCAAAACAACACCGCCCATTTCCGCACCGTCGAATTCATCTACTCGATGCGCCTCGCAAGGCTCTCTTCTGTGGCCCTCCTGGCTCTCTACACTCTCTTTATAGCCGCTACGTTCACCGGCGTCGTAATGCAACACCCTCCGTTCTACCCGATACTCCTGATGCCGCTTGTACTGCTCTTTCTCATGATCCGGCTCGCGATGGTAGCCGTCAACCACTATCGCTCCGCAAAAGACAAAGTGCTCGTTATTTCAAGGGGAAAACAGGAGTTCTCCTACGGCCCCGCCGCAACACCGGAAAGCTTCAGTAAAAAAGATATAAAGGAAATAATTACGTACGGCCGCCGCTCAAAAGGTGGCTTTACATCGCTTACGAGAGTGAATATCCGGTTTGTCAACGGCCGATCGCTTGACATCTCCTGCCTGATCATCCCGCAGGAAACGCTGACGGCAAAATTCCCGCATTGTTCAAAATCCGAAGTAGGAATAACCTTCCCATTTATAAGCCGCGACGCCGCAGTTCTTTCCGGATAAGCCCCAACTCCCTCCCCGTCTGACCCGACACCGAACTATTCTCCTGCGCCCGCCGCATCAGGTATGGGATCACATCCTTCAACGGCCCGAACGGCAGATACTTGCTCACCGGACAGCCGGCCTTCGCCAGGTTGAACGTGATATTATCGCTCATCCCATACAACTGCGAAAAATGGACATGCGGATGATTCAACGGCAATCCCCGCTCCTGCAGCAGCTGCACCGCCAACAGATTACTGTATTCATTATGCGAAGCCACGATCACCGAGACCCGGTCAAGATGTGCGATACAGAACTCCACCGCCGAATTATAGTCCCGGTCCGTCGATTCCTTATCCACTTGAATAGGCGATCGCACACCCCGCTCCTGCGCCCGCTTCCGCTCCTTTTCCATATAAGCGCCCCGCACCAGCTTGGCCCCAAGAATAAAATCCCGTTGCTCGGCCGCTTCAAAGGAATCCTTCAGAAAAGCCAGCCGGTCCCACCGGTATAGTTGGATCGTATTGTAAACCACCGTCCGTCCCCGGTTGAACTGCTCCATCATCAGCATCGTCAGCATATCCACGCCGTCCTGTATCCAGGTCTCCTCGGCATCCACCAGCACCCCGATCCCCCGGTCGGCTGCCGCCCGGCAGATCTGTTGCATCCGGCGGCTCACCGATTGCCATTCCGCCTGCTCTTCCGCCGTCAGCATTTCTATCGCCCGGGCATACCGTTTCATCAGCGAACCCTCGTTCGCCGCCATCAGCGCATCTAGTCTTTCCAACAACCCGAATCGCGCAACTCCGGTCACCTTGACGCTCATCAGTGGGATATTGGGTTGCGTGGCCGCATAGTCGATTACCCGGATAAATTCGGTACAGGCATGATCGAAACCCGCCTCACCGTCCTCGCCGCCTTCCACCCCATAGTCGAGTATCACCTGCACCCGGTATTGGCCCAGCTTCCGCGCAACCACCGCCGTCTCTTCCAGCGTTTCCCCACCCACAAATTGCGTGAAAATGGTATCCCGGATAATGCTCCTCACCGGGAACCCCGACCGGATCATCCACGGGGTCACCCTGGTGCCGATCTTGACAAGCGTCGAGAACCCCATGCTCCGGAAAAGGAACTCAGCCTTCCTCAACTCCTTATTCGACTTGTATTCAAATGCATTGGCAGTGTTTTCAAACGAAACAGACTTCAGGGGGGCGCTACTCATTGACAGACGGTAATTTGGCGGCAAAATTACCGGATTCCTTCCGGTTCGGCCTGCAAAAAATTACCGTATTTTAGGCATAAAGTTGCCAAAGGCCCCCGGAGCTATCAAAGTCGCCAAACGCAGCTTCCAAAAACATCGCTCATGAGAAAACCCGCCACACTCTTGCCGCTTTTAGGCCTGATCCTTAGTCAATGCATTTCCTGCCACCCCACCCCCCACTACGACACGATCATCAGGAACGGCGCCATCTACGACGGCACCGGCGCCAAACCCTACACCGGCGACATAGCGATCCAGGGCGACACCATCGCCGCCATCGGCGACCTGAAAGGAGCAACCGCCACAAACACCATCGACGCACAGAACAAGGCGGTCAGCCCCGGTTTCATCGACCTCCAAAGCCAGTCGATGATCTCCCTCATCCAGGACGGCCGCTCCCTCGGCGCGATCAAACAAGGCGTTACCCTCGAGATCTTCGGCGAAGGTTATTCCGAAGGTCCCTACAACGACACCATGAAAGCCCTTGAACAAAAAGACCAGGGCGACATCAAGTACAAGGTAGAATGGACAAGCCTCAAAGACTATCTCCAATACCTGCAAAAACGAGGCGTCTCGACCAACGTCGCCTCCTTCGTCGGCGCAGCGACCATCCGGCAGAACTTCCTCGGTTATGCCAACCGCGCCCCCGACAGTGCAGAACAGTCAGGGATGAACGCACTAATAAAAAAATCCATGGAAGAAGGTGCGCTCGGCATCGGCTCGGCGCTCATCTATGCCCCCGGCGCCTACGCAAAGACTCCCGAGCTCATCCAGCTGTGCAAGACCGCCGCCCCCTATGGCGGTGTCTACATCTCCCATATCCGCAGCGAAGGCAACCGCCTGCTGGAAGCCGCCGATGAGCTGATCCGCATCTCCGCCGAAGCCCATATCCCCGCGATCATCTATCACCTAAAGGCGGCCGGCAGACCCAACTGGAACAAAATGGACAGCCTCATCGCAAAGGTCGACAGCGCCCGAAAAGCAGGCCTCGATATCACAGCCTGCATGTACACCTATACCGCAGGCGCCACCGGGTTCGACGCCTCCATGCCGACGAGCGTTCAGGAAGGCGGCCTCGACAAATGGATCCAACGGCTAAAACAACCTGCCATCCGCAAACAGGTGATAAAAGCGATGCAAACCCCATCAAAGGACTGGGAGAACCTCTATCTCGGCGCAGGCGCCGACAACATCATCTGCACCGGCTTTAAACAGGATTCCCTGAAATACCTCACCGGCAAACGGCTCAGCGACATCGCAAAGATGCGGCATACGACGCCGGAAGAGACCATCATCGATCTTGTCATCGCCGACCACTCCCGCGTAGAGGTCATCTACTTTCTAATGAGCGAGGACAACGTAAAAAAAGAGATCAGTTTGCCCTGGATGGCCTTCGGCTCCGATGAGGCCAGCATGGCCCCCGAAGGAGTATTCCTGAAGAGCAGCTGTCACCCCCGCGCCTATGGCAACTTCGCCCGCCTCCTCGGTCACTACGTACGCGACGAAAAGCTGATCCCCCTCGAAGAGGCCGTCTACCATCTCACCGGCATGCCCGCAGGCTGGCTGAAACTAAAAAGACGCGGCGCCCTAAAAGTGGGCAATTATGCCGATGTGGTGGTCTTCGATCCGGCCGCAGTAAAGGACAACGCCACTTACGAAAACCCTCATCAGCTCTCCAGTGGCGTGGAAGACGTATTCGTCAACGGTACCCAGGTGCTCAAAGCCGGCGCCCATACCGGGGCCAAACCCGGCCGTGCAGTCTTCGGCCCCGGATATCGCCCATAACATTATCTTTGCCGCGCCATCGGCCCGCGAACAATGCCGACCGCAACCCAGCTATGACCATCCTCCGCACCGATATCTATAAGTACTCTATCCCGATGCACCCCTTCACCATCGCAACGGGAACCATGCACTATGCCCAGAACATTTTCATCCACGTCCATACCGACGCCGGCTACTACGGCGTAGGTGAATGCTCGGCCTTCCCGATGATTGTCGGAGAAACCCAGGCAACCTGTTTCGAGATGGCAAAGGATTTCGCCACCCTCTGGAAAGGCAAAGACGCGACCGCGATAGAAGCCCGCATGCAGCAACTGCACGACTTCACCGCCTACAATGCTACCATCAAAAGCGCCTTCGACATGGCGCTGCACGATCTGGCCGCAAAGGCCGCAAACCAACCCCTATATCGCTACCTGGGCGGAAGCAAAAAGCCCATCGAAACCGACCTCACCATCGGCATCGACACGCCGCAAAAGATGGCGGCAACCGCCATAAAGTTCAAAGCAGACGGCGTCCGCATGATCAAAATAAAGCTTGGAAAGAACGGCCCCGAAGATGTCGAACGCGTAAAACTCATCCGCGCCGCCGTCGGCGAAGACATCATCCTGCGCATCGACGCCAACCAGGGCTGGGACTTCGACACCTCCCGCGACGCGCTTATCCAAATGGGCGAATACAACATCCAGTTCTGCGAACAACCCATGCGCCGCTATAACGATCACCGGCTGCCGGAGCTGCGCCGCCTTTCCCCGGTAAAGATCATGGCCGATGAAAGCGTCTTCGATCATCACGACGCGAAACGCCTCATCGCCGCACAAGCCTGTGATTACGTAAATATCAAATTCGCAAAATCAGGCGGCATCCTCGAAGCGATAAAGATCGCCGCCGTCTGCAGGGAACAGAACATCCCCTGCATGATGGGCGGAATGCTCGAAAGCCGCGTAGCGCTCACCGCCTTCGCCCATTTCGCCCTGGCGCATGATAACATCATCTTCCATGATATGGACACCTGCATGCTGGGCCACACGACAGACCCCGTCACCGGGGGAGTCCGCTACAACGGCTATTTCCTCGAAACACCCGATACGCCAGGCCTGGGCGCGGATGCCGGCAAAGCCTTCCTCGAAAAATGTGAGCAGGTATCGATCTAACCCTGCCATCAGTCGCCCGCCGACCGGCAGTCGGCCGTCACCCGTCAATCCAGCATCCCAAGCGCCTCCCGGTCATCATACTGAAGGATCAACTCCTTCAGCTGCCCCTTCAACGTGGCAATCGTGGTCCCGTATGCCGGTTCATTATAAAGGTTCTTCAACTCATGCGGGTCCTTATCCAGATCGTACAACTCCCAGAAATTCCCCGGCCCATAAAACCGCACCAGCACCCATCGCTCCGTCCGGATGCCGAAATGCGGATACACATGATGCGGCTGCGGGAACTCGTAATAGTGATAGTACATAGCCTTCCGCCAGGAAGATGCAGCTGCCGAAGCAGCCGGCCCCCCTTTCACCAGCGGCAGAAACGATACCCCCTGCATGTCCGCAGGCCGCGCGATCCCGGCAATATCCAGCAGGGTCGGCGCCCAGTCTATATTCAAAGTGATCGCCGAAACAGTGCTTCCCGAAGCAATCACCCCGGGATAGCGCATTAGGAAAGGCGTCCGCAAAGACTCCTCATAGATCCACCGCTTATCAAACCATCCATGCTCGCCCAAAAAGAACCCCTGGTCCGACGTATACACCACGACAGTGTTCTTCGCCAATCCGGTTCTGTCAAGATAATTCAACAACCGGCCGATATTCCGGTCCAGCGACCGCGCCACCGACAGATAGTCCTTCAGATATCGCTGATATTTCCACCGCAACAAAGCCTCTCCCGTATCGTGAAGCGCATCATACTCGCGGCTGACGGTATTCTCGTAATAGTCGGAAAAAGCCTTCCGCTGCGCGGGCGTGAACCGATTATAGATACTGCTATGATCATAGTCCGCATGCACCTTCAGATCTTCCTTCAACCGCATCGTGTGCGCAATCGTCATATCCTGGTCCGCCGCCGCCTTCCGTCCGGCATAGTCGTCATGGAACGTCGCGGGCAATGGCAGATCGGCGCCATCGAACGCCCCCAGGTCGGGAATATCGGGCAACCATTCCCGGTGGGTCGCCTTCTCACCGACCACCAGCATAAAAGGTTTCGTGGTATCCCGCGCAGCAAGCCACTCCTCCGTTAGTCGCGTGATGATATCCGTGACATAGCCCTCCATGCGCACCGTGTCAGAAGCCCCGCCGATCGCACCCGAGGTCCCGCCAGTCGCAGCCGAAGCCCCGGTCCAGCCAACCGGCCCGATCAGATCCGGATTGTAATACTCCCCCTGCCCGTTAAGGATACGGAAATAGTCGAAGCCCTTGGGAAGATTGCCCAGGTGCCATTTCCCGATCCACGCCGTTTGGTAGCCATGTTCTCTCATCACCATCGGGAACACCGGCTGGCCGGTATTGAACTTCTTCTCATTCAGCGTATACCCATTCTTATGACTGTACTTCCCGGTAAGCAGCGTCGCCCGGCTCGGCCCGCAGATGGAATTAGTGACCATCGCCCGCGTAAAAACAGCGCCCTCCTTCGCGATCCGATCGATGTTAGGCGTCACGGCCAACCGGCTCCCATAGGCGCTGATCGCCTGGTACGCATGATCGTCCGAGAGTATAAAGACAAAGTTCGGCCGCCGGCCCTGCCCCAGGGCGCCAAAGCCAGCCAACGCAGTCAGCAGTAGAATGATATGTCCCTTCATCTGTATATATTTGCAGTATGCAAAATAAAGCAAAGACGGCAAGCGAATCCCTGATAGTCATGACCGAGCTGGTATTGCCAAACGATACCAACGTATTCGGCAACCTCATGGGTGGCCGGCTCATGTACTGGATGGACATCGCCTCGGCACTGTCCGCCAGCAAACACTGCAATGCGCCGGTCGTCACCGCCTCCGTCGACAACATTTCCTTTGAAAACCCCATCAAGTTGGGCAACGTCGTACACATTGAAGCAAAGGTCTCCCGGGCATTCAACAGCTCCATGGAAGTTCACATGAAGGTCTGGGGCGAAGATCTTCAGCAGCAATACCGGTATAAAAGCAACGAAGCCTATTATACCTTCGTCGCCCTCGATCCCAATCGCCGCCCCCGCACCGTTCCCGGGCTCCTCCCCGAAACAGAGGAAGAAAAAAAATTATATGATGGCGCCCTCCGTCGTCGGCAACTGCGCCTCATCCTCGGCGGCAAGATGAAACCCGAAGAAGCCGGCGAGCTGAAAGCCTTTTTTATAAAAGGCTAGGACCAACCGGAGGGAGGTCGCGCGAAGCGCAATCATTAGCCCTGTTTAGGCTGCGAAGCAGCCGTAGCAGGGCAGAGACCCCTAGTAAGCCGATCCGTTCGGCATCTCCTCCGCCTTCGCAAATGCCACCACCGCCGCAGCCCGATAAGAGGCCGCATCCTTCCCCTGCGCCTCGAGACTCTGCGCCAATCCCAGCAAAGCCCATCCGCTTCCGGGACTATGAACCAGGTCCTCCCGGTACATCTTCTCCGCCTCCACCGGCCGCCTCAGCTTCAGCAGGCACACGCCCGCAAAATGCCGCACAGGCAAGACCCAATCCTTCGGTTCCACATAAGCCATCCCGTCCTCGGTCCGGATCGCCTGCTCAAAAGCCGCCATCGCGGCATCCCTCTTCCCCTGCGCAAACAAGAGCTCGCCCTCCAGGATGCCTTCGGCGATCGCAGCCCCCACGGCCGGCGTATTTCCCTGGTGCACCGGTTCGGCAAGTACGGAATCCCTCTTCCAGTACCGTATCTTGCCAAGGCAGTCGCCCGCCGCCGCCAGGTCGCCGGTATGCACATAGGCAAGCCCACGCGCAAACGCATTCAGGATCGACGCGTATACATAGGACCCGCCAGGCGCCGGCCGGTCCAATATCTTCTGCCACTTGCCCATCCGGACATCCACAAACACCGTCATCATGGAGAGATATTGAAGATAAGTGCTCGAAGGAGTGATCCTCGGCTGAGCTATCCGCCGGCAATTCTCGGCCTCCTCCGCCGCTTTCACATACATCCCGCCGCTCAACGCACAATAAGCCTCCACCGCATGATAGTGGATCACCTCCGGCGTCAGCTTCAGATTCGGCGCCAACCGCACGAATCTCCACTGCGCCTCATTCGCGGAGTCGTTGATATAGGCGCCCTTGGAATAAAGTCCCACACGCTGATAGGTATGACTGGCCATATGCACCATATGCGGTACGCCCGGCATCAGGTCTTTCAACTTGTCGGCGCTGGCAAGCGTCGCCTCGGGATGATAGGACGCCTCGATCAGGTGAATATGATAGTGCAGGGCCGCCGGATGATATCCGTCGGCGGCCAGGATATCCTCGCAAAACCGCACCAACTCTGGCGTCCAGGGCTTTGGCTCGCCCGCCGGAGTATACATATCCCAGGCATGCTCGCTCATCACCCCGTCGATATACAGCGCCTTGATATCCTTATCCGCCGGGTACTTCCCGATCAATCCCTTCATCGCCTCGGAATAGGCATGATTCAGGGCGGGACGCCGGCCATCGGTCACATCGCTGGAATATCGGCGGTCCATCGCCGCAGCCAGGTCCCTTTCCCGCGCCGCCGCAGAGGCAGCCGATCCCAACGCAGTCGCCACAGACGCAGTCGTCACAGACCCAGTCGGCGCAGAGGCAGTCGTCACAGAGACAGCCGCCGCGGAGGCAGTCGATCCCCCCGCCAACCGGTCCATCTTCGCCAGCACCGGCAGGACATCCGCCGGCATCTTATACGTATAAGTATTGTTATAGTAAGGCCCCATGGCCAACGCCTGCCCCCAATACACCATCAGGCAATTGCTGTCCTTGCGCGCCGCCTCCCGGAAAGAAGCAAGGGATTCCGTCAGGTGATAGCCATAGTATAGGCTCAGCCCCTGGTCGAAATAGAATTGCGCACTGTCACTGGTAGTGGAAATGGGATAATGATAATGGCCCCATCCCGGGAACACCGGCGCATAACGCCCATCGGCAGCCGGTAACAAATGAGTGGCCGGCAAAGGAGCGCAGCCGGTGGCATCGCCCGTACGCCCGGCCCCCGCCGTACGCTCAACACCCGCAAAACGCGTATGCCGCATTCCAAAGCCCAGGGATAAGAATAGCAGCACGCACAACAGTCGCGCCATATGATGTTTAGATTGGTTCCGCCGTACGCCAGTGATGCGCCCCCTTCATCATATACTCCTTACTCTGTTCTATCGAATCCATGACCTGCTGCAAAATACATTCCGCCGGAGCATCATAGTCGATATCCAGCGGCGCTTTAAAGGTAACGGAGAGGGGCGTCCCCTTCTTCTTGAACTTCAGTCCCTTCTTGTTGAAGGCCCGCCAGAATCCGCTGATCACCACCGGCACGACGATCGGCTTGGATTGTTTGATGATATGCGCCGTTCCCTTCCGGCCGGGCGCAAAAGCCTTGGTCGTCCCCTGCGGGAATGTTATCACCCAGCTGCTCTCCAACGCCCGGAAGATCTTCCGCGTATCCGACGGATCCAGCCCCCTGCGGATTTCCGTACTCTCCTTGTTCCAGGTTCGTTTCACCGTCAGCGCTCCCGCCATCGTGAAAAGCCGGCTCACCCACGTCGCACGCATCGTCTCCTCCGCAGCCACATAATAGACATTGGTGAACGGATTCAACAGGTACCACGGAAGGCCAAGACGATCCTTCTTGCCCCATTTAACGGCACAGAAGATATGGAGGAAGGTGATGACATCGGCAAAATAGGTCTGGTGATTGCTGACAAAAAGTACATTGCCCTTAGGAAGCTTGCGCAGATGTTCCGTTCCGCGTATGGTGAGGCGGTTCACAATCGTCAATCCGGGATAAGAAACCATCCCAACTACGGCATAGACGAGTTTCCGTATCAGCCGGAAATTCTTTAATCTTTCTCTCAGTGGCATTCTACCTCGAATGTACGGAAGAATCGGCATAACTTCGCACCCTATGCCGCTCAACACAGTTATCTTCGACATGGACGGTCTGCTCATCGACTCCGAACCCTGCTGGCAGGAAGCCGGAACGGAAACCCTGCTGGAGTTCAAGGTGACGCTGACCCCCGTTCAGTACCACCACACCACCGGCCTTCGCACCCGCGAATGGCTCGACTATTGGTTCTCCCAATTCGGTATCGGCAAGGAAAGGATCCCCGCCGCCGAAGCCGCCCTTCATCACAACGTCATCGACAAGATAAAACAGAATGCCGCACCCTTGCCCGGCGTAAAGGAGATCATCGCTTTCTTTAAAGCCCGCGGCTTCCATATCGGCCTGGCCACCTCCTCACCACTTTCGCTGGTAAAGGTCGTCGTCGAAAAGCTCGGCATCGAAGATTCTTTCGAGACCGTAGCCTCCGCCGAACATCTCCCCTATGGCAAACCCCATCCGCAGGTGTATATGGATTGCGCCGAAGCGCTCGACGTAAGCCCGCTCCAATGCCTGGCCTTCGAAGACTCCTTCAACGGCCTCATCGCCGCCAAGGCCGCCCGCATGAAATGCGTGGTCGTGCCCGTCCCCGATCAGGCCCACCTCCCCAAATGGGGCGCCGCCGACCTCAAGCTCGGCTCCCTCCTCGAATTCACCGAAGAGCACTTCAAACAACTAAAATAAAAAAGACCCGGTCGCCAGACCGGGTCTCCTATTTAAGCTCAAGTAAGTCTTACTTCTTCTCTTCCCCACCCTGCGCATTCTGATCCTTCTCCTCCTGCTTCAACTTCTCCTTGATAGAGGCCAGGGCGCCCAGATCACCAAGCGTCGGCTTCTCCACCTTCTGCTGGATAGTCTTGACAGCCTTGCGCGTCTTATCGGCATCAGCGCGGGCTTCCTTCTTCACAGCTTCGCGTTCTTCATGCTTGTGCTGTTCCCAAAGACGGGTATGGGACAATACGATCCGCTTTTCATTGCGATCGAACTCGATCACCATGAACGGAGCCGTTTCGTCGGCCTGTACCTGCTTG
>Ga0157372_10002479_pt1 | contig 20002 bp, 17 predicted proteins | sample C55metaG_FD_115307 | JGI IMG/M metagenome (GOLD analysis project Ga0157372, IMG submission 115307) | Corn rhizosphere microbial communities from Kellogg Biological Station, Michigan, USA - C5-5 metaG | ecosystem: Host-associated > Plants > Roots > Rhizosphere > Soil | place: USA: Michigan... | reverse complement strand
GCCGCGCCGACAACGTCTACGGCGACCGCAACCTCTTCTGCACCTGTCCGCCGGTGGAGTGAACCCTACCAGCGCCAGAACTGCCCGCGCTCTTCCATGAAATGCCGCGCGAGCACTTGCTGGTGCACCTCGGTCGCGCCGTCGACGAGGCGCGCCTGGCGCGCATAGCGGTAGATCCACTCGAGCGGCGTGTCGCGCGAATAGCCGCGCGCGCCGCAGAGCTGGATGCCGGTATCGGCACAGAGCTGCAGCGTGCCGGCCACGTGCACCTTCGCCATCGACACCTCCTTGCGCGCGAAGTCGCCGCGGTCGATGAGAAGCGCGGCCTTCATGGTGAGGAGCCGCCCGATCTCGATTTGCATGGCGCAGTGCCCGAGCTTCATCTGCACGGATTCGCGCTCCGCGAGCTTGCGGCCCTGGGTCTCGCGCTCGGCCACGTAGTCGGCCGCGACGTCGAGGCAGCGGCGCGATAGCCCCAGCCAGCGCATGCAATGGGTGAGCCGCGCGGGCCCGAGCCGGATCTGGGTCGCCTTCAGGCCGTCGCCCACGTTCATCAGGCGGTCCTCGTCCGGGATCTCGAGCCCGTCGAACTCGAGCTCGCAATGCCCGCCGTGCTCCTCCGGTCCCATGATCGGGATGCGCCGCACGATGCGCCAGCCGGGCGCGTCGCGGTCGAAGAGGAATGCGGTGAGCCCCTTGCGCGCGTCGTCCGACGTGCGCGCGACGACGATGAAGTGCCGGGCGATGCCCGCGCCGGTGATGAACCACTTGTGGCCGTGGATGCGCCAGCGATCGCCGATGCGCGTGGCCGTCGTGCGGATCATGGTGGGATCGGAGCCGCCGCCCGGATGGGGCTCCGTCATCGCGAAGGCGCTCCGCACGCGGCCGTCGACGATCGGCTGCAGCCAGCGCTCCTTCTGCGCGCCGGTCGCGACCTTCTCGAGCAGCATCATGTTGCCGTCGTCGGGCGCCGCGGCATTGCAGGCGACGGGCCCGAAGAGCGTGTAGTTGAGCTCCTCGTAGCAGGCCGCCATGGCGCTCATCGAAAGTCCCTGGCCCCCGCGCTCGGCGCGCGACTGCGGCGCCCAGAGGCCCGCGGCCTTCGCCTTGCCGCGCAGCGCCTGCAGCAGCTCCTCGCGGATGTTCTCGTGCTCGTCGAAGGACTCCGGGGTGGTGTCGTACGGCAGCACCTCCTCGCGCGCGAACGCGCGATAAGCATCGCGCTTGCGGGCCACCTCGGGCGGGAGCGTGAAATCCATCAGAGCGAGCTCACCACGTGGCCGCCGTCGACCACGACGATGCTGCCCGTCATGTAGCTGCCGGCATCGGAGGCGAGGAGGAGGAGCGCGCCGTCGAGGTCGGAGGGCTTGCCGATGCGCCGCTGCGGCACCCGCTTCACGACGGCCTGGCCGGCGTCCGTCGCGAAGAAGTCGCGGTTGATCTCCGTCTCGACGTAGCCGGGCGCGATCGCGTTCACGCGGATGCGATGGCGCGCCCACTCGATCGCCAGCGCCTTCGTCACCTGCACGAGCGCCGCCTTGGCGGCCGAATACGCGAGCAGCTGGCTCGCGACACGCAGCCCCAGGATCGAGGCGATGTTCACGATGCTGCCGCCCTTTCTCGCGGCGACCATCGCGCGCGCGGCGGCCTGGGCCACACGCCAGGCCCCGTCGAGGTTGGTGTCGAGCACCTGGCGCCATTGCGCCTCGGCGAGCTCCATCGACGGCCGCGTGTGCGCGATGCCCGCGTTGTTCACCACGATGTCCGGGGCGCCGAAGGCCCGCGTCGCGCGCGCGAACGCGTTCTCCACGGAAGCCGCATCGGTCACGTCCATCGCCACGGCGAGCGCCTCGCCGCCGTTGCGGCTCACCTCGGCGACCAGCGCGTCGAGCCGGTCGGTGCGCCGCGCGCAAGCGACGACCCGCGCGCCGCCCGCCGCGAGCACCCGGGCGAAGTTGTCGCCCAGGCCGCTCGAGGCGCCCGTCACGAGCGCCACCTTGCCCTCGACGCTGAAGAGCTGCGCGGGCATCACGCGCTCACCAGATGTTCGCGCGCTGCGATTCCGAGATGAGGGTCCTGCCCGGCTCGCACGAGAAGGCGCGCGCGAAATTGGGGCTTTGCTGCAGCGGCCCGGTCACGCGGAAGCGCGCGAGCGAGTGGCCGTCGGTGCGCAAGTAGAGGCGCTCGATCTCCGGGCGCAGCTTCGTGCGCCAGATCTCGGCATAGGAGAGGAAGAAGCGTTGCTCGGGAGTGAAGCCGTCGATCTCGCCCGGGTTGTGCTTCCTGAGCGCCTTCTCCATCGCGGCGTAGGCGATGGCGAGCCCGCCCTGGTCGGCGATGTTCTCGGAGAGGGTGAGCTTGCCGTTCACCTGGATATCGTCCACGTGGAAGGCCGAATACTGCTGCACCACCTTGTCGGCGCGCTCGACGTAGCGCTTGGCATCTCCCGGCGTCCACCAGTCGCGCATGTTGCCGCGCGCATCGAAGAGGCGCCCGCGATCGTCGAAGCCGTGCGTGATCTCGTGGCCGATCACCATGCCGATGCCGCCATAGTTCACGGCGTCGTCGGCTTTCGCGTCGAAGAAGGGCGGCTGCAGGATCGCGGCGGGCAGCACGATCTGGTTGCGATGCTGGTCGTAATAGGCGTTCACGATGTACTGGCCCATGAGCCACTCGTCGCGATCGACGGGCCCGTCGATGCGTCGCATCTCGCGCCGATGGTCGAAGGCGTTCGCACGCAGCCAGTTCTCGGCGAACGGATAGTCGCCCACTTTCGCGTCGGTGTAATCGCGCCACTGGTCGGGGTAGCCGACGACGTATTGCATGCGGTCGAGCTTCTCGAGAGCGAGCTTGCGCGTGGCGTCGCTCATCCAGTCCGAATTGCGGATGCGGTCGGCGAGCGCGGCGCGCACGTTGCGCACGAGGTCGGTGGCGCGCGCCTTCGCCTCCGGCGTGAAGGCGCGGTCCACGAAGATGTGGCCCACCGCCTGGCCGAGGCGCACGCCGCCGTAGCGTCCGCCGATGACGTCGATCACGTGCCGCGCCCGCGCGGGAGGAGCCTGCGTGCCGCGCATCACGCGCTCGTAGAAGTCGAAGCGCTCGTGCTCGAACGCCTCCGGCAGGGTCGCCGCGGCGGCGCGCAGGATGTGCCAGCGCAGGTAGACCTGCCAGTCGGCGGCGGGCCGGCGCGCCGCGAGCTCGCCGAAGGCCTGCATGAACGCCGGCTGCTCCACGTTGAGCGACTTCGCGCGGTCGGCCCCCAGCGCCTTGAAGTAGCGGTCCCACGGGAAGCCGGGCGCGGATTCGGCGAATGCCGCGCGCGTCATCTTGTTGTAGGTCTTCTCCTCGTCGCGCCGCTCGACGGCGGTCATCGAGGCCTTGGCGAGCGCGGTCTCGAGGTCGAGGACGGTGCCGGCGTCGCGCTCGGCGCTCGCGGCGTCCGCCCCGGCGAGCTGCAGCATGCGCTGCACGTGCTTCACGTACGCCTCGCGCTGCGCGCGGCTCTTCTCGTCGGTGCGGAAGTAGTAGTCGCGGTCGGGAAGGCCGAGGCCGCCCTGCGACACGTCGAAGAGGTAATGGGACGAGTCCTTGCGGTCGGGCTCGACGTCGGAGTCGAAGCCCGCGCCGATGCCCGCGGCGTGCAGCATCGCGAGCGCATCGGCGAGGTCCCGCGCGCCCTCGACGGAGCGCGCCCGCTGCAGGTACGGCTCGAGGGGCTTCAGGCCCGCGCGCTCGATGGCCGCCTCGTCCATCCCGCTCTTGTAGAAATCGACGACCTTGCGCTCCCAGCTGCCCGCCGGCCTGGGTGCGGCGTGGGCGAGCTCGTCGAAGGCGCCCAGCACGATCTTCTCGTTGCGCACCACGAGCTCGGTCCAGGGCCCCCAGGACGTGCGATCGGCGGGGATGGTGGCACTCGCGAGCCATTTGCCGTTCACGTAGTCGTAGAAGTGGGTGCAGGGATCGACGCTCTTGTCGAGGCCGGCCACGTCGAGCGCGGCGTGGGCGCCGAGGCCGAGCGTGCAGGCGAGGGCGGCGGCAACGGTACGGAGGCGGGCTTTCATGGGAATCCTGGAAGACGGCGAAAGACCGATTTTAGCGAACCCGCGCGTCCCGGGCGTCACGCCGCGTCACGTATAATTTTCGGCCAGCATGCGCATCCTCCTCTCGAACGACGACGGCTACTTCGCGCCCGGCCTGGCGGCCCTCGCGGAAGGCCTCGCCCCGCTGGGGGAGATCACGGTCGTGGCGCCCGAGCGCGACCGCAGCGGTGCCTCCAACTCGCTCACCCTCGACCGGCCGCTGCAGCTTTCGCGCGCGCACAACGGGTTCTTCTACGTGAACGGCACGCCCACCGACTGCGTGCACATGGCGGTCACGGGGTTGGTCGACTTCGAGCCCGACATCGTCGTCTCCGGCATCAATTCCGGCTCGAACATGGGCGACGATACCCTCTACTCGGGGACGGTGGCCGCGGCGACCGAGGGCTACCTGCTCGGCATCCCGGCGATCGCCGTGTCGCTCGTCGGCCACGAGTTCGTGCATTACGCGACCGCCGCGCGCGTGGCGCACGAGCTGGTGGCCCGCATCGCGCGGGCACCCTTCGGGGCGCCCGTGCTGCTCAACGTGAATGTGCCCGACGTGCCCTTCGAGTCGATCGCGGGCATCGAGGTGACGCGGCTCGGGCGCCGCCACAAGGCGCAGCCGGTCGTCCCGGGCAAGAACCCGCGCGGCGAGACGGTGTACTGGGTGGGCCCCGCGGGTGCGGCGCGCGAAGCGGGACCCGGCACCGACTTCAACGCGCTCGAGCGCAATGCCGTCTCGGTCACACCCCTGCAGGTCGACCTCACGCACGCGGCGCAGATCCCGCTCGTCACCGGATGGATCGGGAAATGAGCGGGCACAACGGCATCGGCATGACGTCCGAGCGCACGCGGCTGCGCATGGTGGAGATGCTGCGGCGCGAGGGCGTGACCGACGAGCGCGTGCTGGGCGCCATGGCGGAGATCCCGCGCCATGTCTTCGTCGACGAGGGCATCGCCTCGCGCGCCTACGAGGACGTGGCGTTGCCGATCGGCCACGGGCAGACCATCTCCAGCCCGTCGATCGTCGCGCACATGACGCAGCTGCTGCTGCAGAATGGGCCGCGCGGCAAGGTGCTCGAGATCGGCACCGGCTGCGGGTACCAGACCGCGGTGCTGGCGAAGCTCGTGAAGGAGGTCTACACGCTCGAGCGCATCGCCCCGCTCATGGACAAGGCGCGGCGCCACCTGCGCGACCTGCGCTTCTACAACGTGCGCTACAAGCACGCCGACGGCCACGGGGGATATCCCGAGGGCGCGCCCTACGACGGCATCCTCATGGCCGCCTCGGCGACGCACGTGCCCGAGGCGCTCAAGCAACAGCTAGCCGTGGGCGGCCGCCTCGTGCTGCCCGTGGGTGTCGAGGACCAATGGCTCTACGTGATCGATCGCACCGAGACGGGATTCACCGAACAGAAATGCGAGCCGGTGCGCTTCGTGCCGCTGCTCCCGGGGCTGGCATGACGCGCCTCCTCGCCTGCGCACTCGTGCTGCTCGTCGCCGGATGCGCCGCCCGCCGCCCGCCCGTGGAGGTCGTGGAGCGCCCGCAGATGCCGCCGGAAGGTACGGCCACGGGCCAGGCACCGGCGCAGCCGCCGCCCCCGCCCGCTCCCGAGGAGAAGCCTCTGCCGACGCATACCGTGGCGCGCGGCGAGACCCTCTACAGCATCGCGCTCGACGCGGGCCTCGATTACCGCCAGCTGGCGGCGTGGAACAACATCGTCAATCCCGCCTCGGTCAAAGTGGGGCAGGTGCTGGTCATGGCGCCTCCGCCGGGCACGTCGCCTTCCGCGGCGCCGGCGGCGTCATCGGCGCCCACGGGCCCGGTCGCCACGCCGCTCATTGCCGCGCCGGTCATCGAAGCGCGCCCCACCGCGAACACGGACAAGACGAAGGTCGAGCCGCGCGCGCAGAAGCTGCCGTATTCGGACAAGGCGTTCGCGGAGCTCTCGGCGGGCGACGCGCCGGCCGAAGCGGGTGCGCCTGCGAACGGCACGGGTGCGGCCGCGAGTCCCATCGCGCCGGCGCAGCCGCCGGCGAGGCCGGGCGGCACCGACAAGGAGGACATCGACTGGGTGTGGCCCGTGAAGGGCAAGGTGATCGCGCCGTTCACCGAGTCGAGCAAGGGCATCGACATCGCGGGCAAGAAGGGCACGCCGGTGCGCGCCGCCGCCGCCGGCCGCGTGATCTACGCCGACCACAACCTGCGCGGCTACGGCAACCTCATCATCATCCGCCACAACGACACCTGGCTCTCCGCCTACGCCCACAACGACAAGCTGCTCGTGAAGGAGCAGGACGAGGTGAAGAAGGGCCAGAAGATCGCGGAGATGGGCTCGAGCGACACCGACCAGGTGAAGCTGCACTTCGAGGTGCGCCGGCTCGGCAAGCCCGTGGACCCGCAGAAGTTCCTGCCGCCTCAATAAACCGGGGACGCACCCCGATTTCACTCGATGAATTCGGGGTGCGTCCCCGGTTTCAAGCGGCCCGGAAATCCCGCACTAGCGTCGCGAGCAACTGGATGTCCTCGCGGCTCGCACCGCTGCCATAGCGCGCATCGATGTAGCGGCGCGTGATCTCTTCCGCTTCCGTCGCCCAGTCCGGACGCTGCGCTTTCACGCGCGCGAGGTAGTCGAGCGGCCCCTCCTGCGCGGCGCGCGCGAGGCCGGCCGCGGCGAGCTTCGCGCAGAAGCGGTTCCAGGCCGCGAGCGAGGGATCGGCGCGCGGCTGGCGCTCGCGCAGCAGCAAGCCGAGCGTGACCGCGCCGCCGACGATGAAGATCGCCACCATCAGCCAGAAGGCGAGGGTGCGCCAGTCGACGTTCCTGAAGCCCATGTCGGAAAAGAACTGGCGCTGCTTGTCGACGTTGTAGCCGACGACCCACTGGTCCCACTGGCTGTTCATGTACTGCCACGCGAAGTGCATGGACGAGATGATGCCGAGCTTGTCCGCGGCCATGATCGCCGACGAGATGCCGATGGGTCCGAGCGCCGCGTTGACGCCGTTCTCCACGCGCAGCGGCGACACCACCGCGGTCGGATCGACCCGCACCCACCCCTGGTCCGCGATCCAGACCTCCGTCCACGCGTGCGCATCGGCCTGGCGCACGATGAGCTCGTTGTTGAGCGGGTTCACCTCGCCGCCCTGGTAGCCCGTGACGACGCGCGCCGGGATGCCGGCCGCGCGCATGAGCAGCGCGAAGCTCCCCGCGTAGTGCTCGCAGAACCCGCGCTTCGTGCGGAACAGGAAATCGTCGTACGGATTGACGGGGTCGAGCAGGGGCGGCTCGAGCGTGTAGGTGAACTCGCGGTTGAAGAACAGCACCGCGCGGTCGATGATGCGGCGCGGATCGTGGTCCAGCTCCCGCGCCCACTCGCGCCCGAGGGCCACGGTGCGGGGGTTGCGCGTGTCGTCGAAGCGGCTCGCCAGCTCCAGCGTGATCGGGCCGCTGCCCTGCAGGTAGCGATACTGCAGGTACGAGGTCATCTCGAAGCGCGTGCGCTGGTCGAGTGGGCGATAGGAGCGCAGCTGCAGGTCCTGCAGCGCGTAGGCGCCCTTGGGCGGCGCGGCGGGCACGTCGAGGGCGAAGAGCCAGTTCTTGGTGCTGGGCTCGACCGTGACCGAGTAGCTCACGGGGTGGCCGCTCGCGGCGTAATGCAGCCCGTCCCCGGCGAGCAGCTCGCGCTGCACGTGCCAGCTGCGCCCGTCGAACAACGTCATCACCGGGCCGCGCCAGTACATCGCGGGGAAGGGCGGGCGCTCGCCGTGCCACTGCACGCGGAAGGCGATGGCGTCGGACTTGATGAGGCTCGCGAATTGCCCCGGCGTCATCGAGTCGGAGAGGCCCGATGAAGCGCCCCTCGCATCCTGCGGCACGGCCCAGAGCGGCCCCTGCACGCGCGGGAAGAGGATGAAGAAGGCCGCCATGAGCGGCAGCGCCTGCAGCAGCAGCGCTCCCGCCGGGCGCAGGCGCTCCAGGATCGTGGGGCTGCTGCCGACGCGGTTGAATCCCACCAGGGTCGCGATGAAGAGCCACACGCAGACCAGCATGTAGAGCCCGAGCGGGATCGACTGCGAGAACAGGAAGTTCGTCATCACGAGGAAGAAGCCGAGGTAGATCGAGAGCACGACCTCGCGCTGCGAGCGCATCTCGAGCACCTTGAGCGACGCCATCACCACGAGGAGCGTCACCCCGGCCTCGCGCCCCGTGATGCGCTGGTATTGCAGGAACGTCCCGACCGCCGCGGCCGCCGTGATGAGCAGCACGAGCATGCGCGGCGGCAGGCGCAGCGCCGCCCAGGCGATCCACGCGCGCCAGGCGACCACGACGCCGAAGAAGATGCCGACCCACGACGGCAGGCGCATGAGGTGCGGCGCCACGACGAAGACCATCGCGGCGAGCAGCCACATGACGTTCTTCACGTCGAGCGGCGGGGGCGCGGGCAGCCGGGTCATGGCTCGAGCCGGTAGAGCGCGAGCGCCTCGAGGCAGCGGCGGCAGTGCGCATCGCCGCGGTCGGGCGGCACGCGCGTGCCGGGTATGCGCAGGCCGTACGCCTGGCCGTAGTCCTCGGCCTTGAGCACCCAGTGCGCGAGCGCGGAGAGCCGCTTCTCGACGTCGCCGCCCGGCGCCTCGTCGTAATCGAGCCAGAGCTCCGCCGAGGCGGTCGCGTTGAATTCCTTGGTGAGCAGGCCCTGCTCGCGCGCGAGCGCCTTCCACGCGATGAGCTTGGGCGCGTCACCGGCGCGATAGGCGCGCAGCATGTTGAACTCGTCGTCGCCCGGGATGGGGATGCCTTCCTCCGCCGCGCTGCCGGCGTTCTGCGGCGGCGGGCCGGCGGCGGCGTCGGGCCGCGGATACACGATCACCTTGAGGTCGAACTCCACGTACGACCACGCGTGGAAGAGGCCCACGGGATAGCGCGTGAAGACCTCGAGGCGCCCACAGCGGAGCAGGCCGCGCGCCTGCGTCTGCACCGGCATCCAGATCGTCGCCGGCTCGCGCACGCCGACGTCTGCGTACACGGGGTCGCCCTCGCGCCGCCGCAGCGCGATCGCGAAGCGCGTGAGGGACGGCGTCTCCACGGTCACGCCGAAATGCGCCACGTCGCCCGCGAAGACGGGCTCGCAGCGCCCGGGCCGCAGCTTCAGGTGCGCGAGGTTGCGCCAGGTGTGCAGCATCGCGACCGCGGCCATGCTCATGAGCAGGAACGTGAGCACGAAGCCCAGCGAGAGCGCGTAGTTGATCGACGAGAGCAGCAGCACCAGCACGGTGCCGGCGAAGACGTAGCCCATGCGCGTGGGCAGGATGAAGATGCGCCGCTGGATGAGCGTGACCGGCGGCGTCTCCGGCGCGGCGGCGCGGAAGATCCAGTCGGAAATCGCCTGGCGGAGCGACGCGGCCAAGGTTGGCGCGGGCGTGCTGCTCAGGGAATGGGCACGCCGGCGACGAGCTCCTTCGCCGGGTCGAAGCCGCCCTTGCCGGCCTCGTTGCTTCCGTGCAGGCGATGGCCCACGACCGCGGGCACGACGGCCTGCACGTCCTCGGGCAGCACCTGGCGGCGCCCCTCCATCATCGCCCACGCCTGTGCGGCGCGCAGCAGCGCGACACCCGCGCGCGGCGAGAGCCCCTGGGTGAAGCGCGGCGAGTGGCGCGTGAAGCTCACCAGGCTTTGCACGTAGTCCAGCAGCGCGTCGCTCACCTGCATCTGCGGGACCGCGCGCTGCAGCTCGAGGAGCTGGTCCTGCGTCATCGCGGGCTTCAGCTGCGAGATGATGTCGCGCCGGTCGGCCCCGCGCAGCAGGTCGCGCTCGGCCTTCGCGTCGGGGTAGCCCAGGTTGATGCGCATGAGGAAGCGATCGAGCTGCGACTCGGGCAGCGGGAAGGTTCCCACCTGGTGCATCGGGTTCTGGGTCGCGATCACGAAGAAGGGCTCGGGAAGCTTGCGCGTCTCGCCTTCGGCCGTGACCTGGTGCTCCTCCATCGCCTCGAGCAGCGCGCTCTGCGCCTTGGGGCTCGCGCGGTTGATCTCGTCGGCGAGGATGATCTGCGCGAAGATCGGGCCCGCATGGAAGCGGAAGGTCGAGGTCTCGCGATCGAAGATGGACACCCCGATGATGTCCGCGGGCAGGAGGTCGGACGTGAACTGGATGCGCTGGTATTCGAGCCCGAGCAGGCGCGCGAGCGCGTGCGACAGCGTCGTCTTGCCTACCCCCGGCACGTCCTCGATCAGCAGGTGGCCGCGCGCCAGGATGCACGCCATGGCGAGCCGGATCTGGCGCTCCTTGCCCAGGATCACCTCCCCGGCGCGCGCCACCACGGCCTCCGTGGGGCCGGCGGAGAGCCGGCTGCGGGCGTCGATCAACATGGAAACCGGAACCCCTTCAGCGATTTACGGGTCACTCGATGTGCGATGATGATTATAGGGGAAGCATCCCCTTGGAAGTCTGTTTACACCATTGGTTGCACTCGCGAAATGACCATGTTCACACGATTGCCGCACCTCATCGGCGCCTGCGCCGCCGCCCTCGGCCTCGCCGCCGCGCTGCCGGCGGCCGCGGCCACGCCCGCCACCAACTACAGCGACATGTGGTACCTGCCTTCGGAGTCGGGCTGGGGCATCAGCTTCGTCCAGCACGCGAACGGCCTGGTCTATGCGGTGTGGTACACGTACGACCCGCGCGTGAACGCCTCGGCGCCCGATCCCTCGAGCAACTTCGTGCCGCTCTGGATCGTGCTCGCGGGGCAGGGCACGTGGACCACGCCTACGTCGTTCACGGGGCCGGTGTACGTGACCAGCGGCGTGCCCTTCAGCCAGACGGGGACCAATACGGTGGTCTCGCCGGTCGGCACCTTCACGTTCAATTTCAGCGACGCGAACAACGGCACGTTCGCATACAACATCGCACCTCCGGCCAACTGCACGGACGCCACGAGTTGCCCGGCGTTCGGGCTGCCCCCTTTCTCGGGGACGAAGAGCATCACGCGGCAGAGCTACTGAGGGGTCAGACCACCGTCACGATGTGAAACCGGCACTGGCGCGTGCCGATGGTTTCACATCGTGACCGTGGTCTGACCCCGGTCGTTAACCCCGGTCGTTGCAATCCCTTCATGCGCACCGCACTCTTCACGCATCCCGACTGCGCCCTGCACGAGATGGGCGCGGGACATCCCGAGTCGCCCGCTCGCCTGAAGGCGATCCTCGAAGGGCTCGAATCGTCCGGGCTCATCGCGCGGCTCGACGTGCGCGAGGCGCCGCTCGCGCAGCGCGAGCACCTCGAGCGCGTCCATGACAGCGATCACGTCGAGGGCGTCTTCGGCGCCGCGCCGCAGCGCGGCTACGCGTATCTCGACCCCGACACGTCGATGAACCCGAAGTCGCTCGACGCCGCCCTGCGCGCCGCGGGAGCCGTGGTCGCCGCGACCGACGCGGTGATGTCGGGAGAGGTGCGCAACGCGTTCTGCGCGGTGCGCCCGCCGGGGCACCACGCGACCCGAAGCAGGCCGATGGGCTTCTGCCTCTTCAACAACGTGGCCGTGGGCGCGATGCATGCGCTGGAGGCCCATGGGCTCGAGCGCGTCGCGGTGCTCGACTTCGACGTGCACCACGGCAACGGCACCGAGGACGCGTTCCACGAGGATCCGCGCGTCATGCTGTGCTCGACGTTCCAGCATCCCTACTACCCGTACTGCGGCGCGGACTCGGGCAACGAGCACATCATCAACGTGCCGCTGCCGGCGATGACCGATGGCGCGGGCTTCCGCAGCGCGGTCGAGCGCTTCTGGCTTCCGGCGCTCGAGCGATTCCGCCCCCAGCTCGTGTTCGTGTCCGCGGGATTCGACGCGCACCGCGACGACCCGCTCGCGTACCTCAAGCTCGCCGACGAGGACTACCGCTGGGTGACCGAGCGCCTGGTCGAGGTCGCCGGGCGCGACGCGGAGGGGCGGGTGGTGAGCACGCTCGAGGGCGGCTACAACACGCAGGCGCTCGCGCGCTGCGTGGTGGAGCACGTCTCGGTGCTCGCGGGCTAGCCGAGGAGCAATGCCGGGTCCGCCGGCGCGCGGACCTCGACGCGCTTCTCGCGCGAATGCCTGCCCGCGGCGATCGAGACGTCGCGGCGGGCGACCCCCAGGCGTTGCGCGATGAAGGCCACCAGCGCCTCGTTGGCGCGGTCCTCCAGGGCGGGCGCGGCAACGCGCACCTTGAGCGCATCGCCATGCAGGCCGGCGACTTCCGTGCGCCGCGCGCCGGGCTGGACGTGGACATGCAGGATGAGCGCGCCATCCGGGGCGCGCGTATGCCAGCTCAAGGGACGCCCCGCGCGACGCGCCTCAGCGCATCAGCGACATCTGGTAGGCGTAGGTGTACGTCGGCGCGTCGGAGAGCAGCTTGCGCTTCTCCGGCGGCTGCAGGCCGATCAACGCCCAGTTCTGGCTGTTGATGGCGGTCATGATGATGCTGCTGTAGCGCGTCGCGTTGGCGTACACCCAGGGCGACGCGAGGAAGTTCTGGAACAGCTGCTCGTACGACGTGGCGTCGCAGTACGCGCCGTAGGCGCAGGCGGCCTGCGGATCCTTCGTCATGCTGATGCAGTCCGGCCCTTGCTGGCAGGCCACCAGGGAGAAGGCACCGAGGAGGGCGGAGGGCTCGGGCGTCTCGCCCTGCGGCCCGATGCGAAGCTGCGAGGCCATCGCGCTGGAGGCGAGGAAGTTGCCGACCTGCATCGTCGTCTCCGGGTCGCGCGTCTCGAGCAGGCGCACGAGCTGCGAGACGTCTTCCATGTTCACGCCGGTCGCGCGGGCATTGCTGCCGGAATCGGTCTTGCTGCCGGAGTTCACGCGGTTGGTGATGTCCGCGATGAGCAGCCGCGCCTGCGCGCGCGGGTCGCCCTGCTGCGCGGCATCGGCCATCAGGTCCTCGATCTCCTTGGACGAGATCTTGGTGCCCTGGAACCGCAGGCACCGCTGCGTGTTGTCCATCGCGTCGTAGGCGGCGACGCGCTTCTTGTTGATCGGGTCGTTCGGCGTGAGGGTCGCGAGGAACGCGGTGCGCTGGTGCGCGCTGTACGCCGCGAGGTCCTCGTTCACCGAGGTCGCGAACTGGCATTCCTCGAGCGCCTTGGCGAGGAAGTAGCGCTCGTCCGCGGTGAGCGTCGCGCGCCGCGCCTCGAGCGCGTCGGCGAAGGCGCGCAGGTCGCGCGTCGCGCGGAACTCGAGCGCGATGGCCGATGCGCGCGTGGGCTCCATGCGCGGCAGCGGCGCCGGCATCTGCACCACGTGCGCGCGCGGCTGCGGCTGCGCGGGCGCCGCCGCGACCACGGCCGAACGCGCCGCGTCGTCCTCGTGCGAGGCGATGGCGGTGGGCTCGCGCTCGTGCGCGACGGAAATGACGCCCGTGTACTTGCTCGCGAGGAGCACGCCGTAGGCGACCAACGAGGCCAAACCAATGGCCGTGAGGCGATTCATGCCCGGGAGTGTGGGGAAAAAACTACGCGCCGTCAATGATTTCCAAACGCCCCTTAAAGCGGCGCTGGAAGAATCTACCGGAAGATCGGGTTGTGAAACGGATCACGCTAATGATGCAGGATTTTCGACAGGAACTGCTGGGCCCGCTCGCTGCGGGGCTTGCCGAAGAAATCCTCCTTCGGCAGGTCCTCCACGATCTGGCCCTGGTCCATGAAAATGACGCGGTGGGCGACCTTGCGCGCGAAGCCCATCTCGTGGGTCACGACCATCATGGTCATGCCTTCCTTGGCGAGCTGCACCATCACGTCGAGCACCTCGTTGATCATCTCGGGGTCGAGCGCCGAGGTGGGCTCGTCGAAGAGCATGGCGATCGGGTCCATCGAGAGGGCGCGCGCGATGGCGACGCGCTGCTGCTGGCCGCCGGAAAGCTGGCCCGGGAACTTGTCCTTGTGCGCGAGGAGGCCCACCCGCTCCAGGAGCTTCAGCCCCTTGGCGCGTGCCTCTTCGGCCGAGCGCCCGAGCACCTTGACCTGCGCGAGCGTGAGGTTGCGCTCGACGCTCATGTGGGGGAAGAGCTCGAAGTGCTGGAACACCATGCCGACCTGCGAGCGCAGCCGGGACAGGTTCGTCTTCGCGTCTCCCACGGACACGCCGTTCACGAGGATCGTCCCCTGCTGGAAGGGCTCGAGGCCATTCACCGCCTTGATGAGGGTCGACTTTCCGCTGCCCGAGGGACCGCAGACCACCACGACCTCGCCCTTCGAGACGTTGGTCGTGCAGTCCTTCAGCACCTGGAAGCTGCCGTACCACTTGCTCACGCCCTGGAGGGCGATCATCGCATTGGAGGTCGGGTTCGGTTGGGCGCTCATCGGATCACCGCGATCGTGGCCTGCAGGCGTTTCACCAGCAGGGAGAGTGAGAAGGATATGACGAAGTAGACCGCCGCCGCGAACGTGTACATCTCGACCAGGCGGTAATCGCGATTCGCGATCTTGGCGGCGGCTCCCATGAAGTCGGTCGCGGAGATCACGTACACGAGCGACGTGTCCTGGAACAGGATGATGGTCTGCGTGAGCAGCACCGGCACCATGTTGCGGAAGGCCTGCGGCAGCACGATGTGGCCCATCGTCTGCCAGTAGTTGAGGCCGAGCGCGAACCCGGACCAGACCTGGCCGCGCGGGATCGACTGGATGCCCGCGCGCATGATCTCGCAGTAGTACGCGGCCTCGAACATCGTGAAGGTGATGAGCGCCGAGTAGAACGTGCCCACGGGGATCGGCCGGGGCTCGCGCAGGATCCACGCCCAGATGTAGGGCACGAGGAAGAAGAACCAGAAGATGACGAGCACGAGGGGGATCGAGCGCATCAGGTTCACGTACCCGCCCGAGACCCACGCGAGCAGCCGGAAGCGCGACAACCGCATCATCGCGAGCAGCGTCCCGAAGAAGATGCCGCCGACCATCGCGAGCACGGTGAGCTTCACCGTGAACACCATGCCCACCCCGAAGAGATAGGGCAGGTTGGTGGTGATCTCGCTCCAGTCGAAGCCGCCCATCAGTGCCCGCCGCCGCCGCCCATGGCGATGAGGCCCGGCACGCGCACGCGACCCTCGATCCAGCGCATCAAGAGCACCACGACGAGGTTGGTGAGGAGGTAGATCACCGTGGCGGCCGCGAACGCCTCGAACACCTGGAAGCTGAATTCCTGCATCGAGCGCGCGCGCCCGGTGAGCTCCATGAGCCCGATGGTGAGCGCGACCGAGGAGTTCTTGATGACGTTCATGAACTCGCTCGTGAGCGGCGGCAGGATGATGCGGAAGGCCTGCGGCAGGATCACGTAGCGGTAGGTCTGGAGCTGCGTGAGACCCATCGCCGTGCCCGCCATGCGCTGGCCGCGCGGGAGCGAGTTGATGCCGGCGCGCGTCTGCTCCGCCACGCGCACCGAGGTGAAGGTGCCCAGGCACAGCACCGCGGGGACGAAGGCACCCCACGGGGGCGGCATCTGCTTGATCGCGTCTCCCAGGCTCGTGGGCACCAGCTCGGGCATCACGAAGAACCAGAGGAACATCTGCACGAGCAGCGGGATGTTGCGGAAGATCTCGACGTAGGCGTTGCCGAGGCGCACGACCCACGCATTGTTCGTGGTGCGCAGCGTGCCGATGACGGCGCCCAGGACGAGCGCGATCACCCAGGCGCACAGGGCCGTCGCGAGCGTCCAGCCCAGGCCCACGATCAGGTAGTGCAGGTAGGTCCCGGTCCCGCCCGGCTCCTGCTGCAGCAGGATGCCCCAGTTCCAGTGGTAGTTCATGCGCTCGGGGTGGCCGTGAAAGGAAACGGGGGACTCGCGTCCCCCGTGTCATGCAGCGTGCTTACTCGTAGGCCTTCGGGTCGCCCGAGTCGGTCGGGTTCGCGATCACCTTCTTCAGCTCGGCGCTCATCGGCACCTTGAGGTTGATGTTCTTCGGCGGGATCGGCGACTCGAACCACTTGTGGTAGATCTTGTTGATCTCACCCGACTTGTAGACCTGCGCGATCGTGTCGTTCACCAGCTTGTGGAACTCGGTATCGCCCTTGCGCATCATCGGGCCGTACGGCTGGAGCGAGAGCGACACGTCGCTGATCTCGAAGTCGCCGGGGTTGCGCGAGGAGGCCTGCAGGCTGTAGAGCAGGATGTCGTCCATCACGAAGGCGGCGGCGCGGCCCGTCTCCACCATCTGGAAGGCCTCGGGGTGGCCGTTGGCGGAGATGATGTTCATGCCGAGGTTCTGCTTGTTGTTGATCTCGGTGATCTCCTTCAGGTTCGACGTGCCCGCGGTGGAGACGATCGTCTTGCCTTTCAGGTCCTGCAGCGTCTTCAGGTGCGCGGACTTCTTCGAGATCCAGCGGTTGCCGGTCACGAAGAAGGTGTCGCCGAAGTCGACCTGCTGCTCGCGCTCCAGGTTGTTCGTGGTCGAGCCGCACTCGAGGTCGACGGTGCCGTTGGAGACGAGCGGGATGCGGTTGGCGGACGTGACGAGCTGGAAGTTCAGCTTGAGGTTCGGCATGTTGAGCTTCTTCTTCACCGCGTCGAACACGTGCATGCAGAGGTCGACGGAATAGCCCACCGGCTTCTGGTTCTCGTCGTAGTACGAGAACGGGATGGAGGCGTCGCGGTTGGCCAGCGTGAACGTGCCGGTGCTCTTGATCTTCTCTAGGGTGCCTTGCTGGGCGAGCGCCGGGGCCGCAACGAGGGCGCAGGCGAGGGCAGCAATGGCCGTCCGGGTGATTCGCAACATTTGAGGGTCTCCTATGGGGTGGCCGCGGCGTCGTTTTCCGTGCTTGCCAAGAGGGGCCGCGTACGGCGGCTAGGATACCTTCTTTCGGGTTTGGAGGAGAATGGCGCTTCGGCCTTCCACAAGAAGACACCTCATGCACTTTCCGACCCATGAGCAGAAACAGGCCCTCCTCGAGCAGGTGATGCGGCTCGCGGACGCGCGGCTACCCGCCGCCGGGGCGCAGGAGGCACGCGAATTCATCGCGCGCTACTACGAGATGCTGGATCCGGAGGACCTGCAGGCGCGGGATCCCGAGGACCTCTTCGGCGCGGCACTGGCCCACCTCGCCTTCGCGCGGCGCTTCGCGACCGGCACGCCGAAGCTGCGCATCTACAACCCGAAGAGCGAGGAGCACGGCTGGACCAGCGACCACACCGTCATCGAGATCATCAATGACGACATGCCGTTCCTCGTCGATTCGATCACGATGGAGGTGAACCGGCAGGGCTACACGATCCACCTCTTCAACCACCCGCTGCTCACGACGAAGCGCGGTGCGGCCGGCGAGCTCGAATCCTTCGGCGCTGCCGGCGGTGACGGCAAGCAGGAGTCGCTGATCCACGTCGAGATCGACCGCGAGATCGACCCCGCCCGGCTGAAGAGCCTCACCGACGGGATCCTCAAGGTCCTGGCCGACGTGCGCGCGGCCTGGCAGGACTGGAACGCGATGCGCGAGCGCATGGAAGCGCTGGTCCGGGAGCTCGACCATGCGCCCGCGCCGGTGCCGGCCGAGGAAGCCGCCGAGGTGCGCGCCTTCCTCGCGTGGGCCGCGGACCATCACTTCACTTTCATCGGCTACCGCGAGTACGAGCTCGCGAGCGCGAATGGGGAAGACCAGCTGAGGGTCGTGCCGGGCACGGGCCTGGGGGTGCTGCGCAAGGAGCCCAAGGCGGGGTTCTCGGCGAGCTTCGCGGAGCTGCCGAAGGAGCTGCGCGCCGTGGCGCGGGAGCCCAAGCTCCTGGTGCTCACCAAGGCGAACGCGCGCGCGACCGTGCACCGTCCCGGATATCTCGACTACATCGGCGTGAAGCGCTTCGATGCCCAGGGCAAGGTCGTGGGCGAGCGGCGCTTCGTCGGCCTCTACACGTCGTCGGCCTACCACGCGGACGCGCGCCACATCCCGCTGCTGCGGCGCAAGGTGGAGCACGTGGTGGAGCGCAGCGCCTTCCGCCAGTACAGCCACTCGTACAAGAACCTCCTCACGGTGCTCCAGGAGTACCCGCGCGACGAGCTCTTCCAGGTCGACGAGGACACGCTCTTCCAGACCGCGATGGGCATCCTGCGGCTCGGCGACCGGCGCCGCACGCGCGTCTTCGTGCGCCGCGACGTGTTCGGGCGGTTCTACTCGTGCCTGGTGTTCCTGCCGCGCGAGAACTACAACACCGAGGTGCGCATGCGCATCTCGGAAATCCTGAAGCGCCACCTCGACGGCACGTCGACGGAGTTCACGGTGAGCCTTTCGGAGGCGGTGCTCGCGCGCATCCACATGCTCGTGCGCTCGAGCCCGCGCGAGGCGCCGAACTTCGACGTGCGCGCGATCGAGTCGGACATCTCGCGCGCGATCCGGCGCTGGGAGGACGACCTCAAGAGCTGCCTCATCGATGCCGTGGGCGAGGAGCGCGCGACGTCGCTCCTGCGCGGGTATGGCTCCTTCCCGGTCGGATACCGCGATGCCGTGACGCCTCGCGCGGCGGTGCGCGACCTCGAGTTCATCGAGGGCCTGGACGCCGGCCATCCCTTCGCGGTGAGCCTCTACCGCCCGGCGCACGCCGACGATCGCACGTTGCGGCTGCGCGTCTATCGGCTCGGCGCCCCGGTGCCGCTCTCCGGCAGCCTGCCCGTGCTCGAGAACATGGGCCTCGAGGTGCTCGACGAATCGTCGTGGCGGCTCGAGCGGGTGCAGGGCGAGGCCGCGTTCGTGCACGACTTCGGGCTGAAGAGCGGCGCGGCCATTCCCGAAGTGCAGGCCGTGAAGGCGATCACCGAGGAAGCGCTCGCGCGCGTGGCGCGGCGCGAGATCGACAACGACGGCTTCAACCGGCTCACGCCCGGCGCGGCGCTCTCGCCCGACGACGTGATCGTCCTGCGCGCGTACGCCAAGTACCTCAAGCAGGCGGGCTTCACCTTCAGCCAGGCGTACATCGAGCAGACGCTGGCGGCCCATCCCGCGATCGCCGCGGACCTGGTGGCCCTCTTCAACGTGCGCTTCGATCCGGCGCGTGCGGAAGGCCGCGAGGAGGCCCAGAAGGCGATCGAGGCGCGCATCCGCGAAGGGCTCAACAAGGTGCCCAACGCCGACGAGGACCGCATCCTGCGGCGCTACCTGCACCTCGTGCGGGCGACCGTCCGCACCAACCGCTGGGTGCGCGCGGCCGACGGGTCGTCCAAGCCGTACCTGTCGTTCAAGCTCGTCTCGGCCCAGGTGCCGGAGCTGCCCGAGCCGCGGCCGCTCTTCGAGGTCTGGGTGTACTCGACGCGCTTCGAGGCGATCCACCTGCGCGGCGGCAAGGTCGCGCGCGGCGGGCTGCGCTGGTCCGACCGGCCGGAGGATTTCCGCACCGAGATCCTGGGCCTCATGAAGGCGCAGATGGTGAAGAACGCCGTGATCGTGCCGGTGGGATCGAAGGGCGGCTTCGTGCTGAAGGCCGCACCTCCCGCATCCGATCGCGAGGCGTTCCTGCGCGAGGGGCAGGAGTGCTATCGCAACTTCCTGCGCGGGCTGCTCGACATCACGGACAACCTCGCGGGCGGCAAGGTGGTGCCGCCGCGTGACGTCACGCGTCACGACCCGGACGACCCCTACCTCGTGGTCGCCGCGGACAAGGGCACCGCGACCTTCTCCGACATCGCCAACTCCATCTCGCTCGAGTACGGCTTCTGGCTGGGAGATGCCTTCGCCTCGGGCGGCAGCGCGGGCTACGACCACAAGAGGATGGGCATCACCGCGAAGGGCGCGTGGGAGAGCGTGAAGCGCCATTTCCGCGAGCTGGGCGTCGACACCCAGTCGCAGGACTTCACGGTCGTGGGCATCGGCGACATGTCGGGCGACGTGTTCGGCAACGGCATGCTGCTCTCGAAGCACATCAAGCTCGTCGCCGCCTTCGACCATCGCCACATCTTCCTCGACCCCAGTCCCGATCCGGCG
>Ga0157372_10002478_pt1 | contig 20004 bp, 13 predicted proteins | sample C55metaG_FD_115307 | JGI IMG/M metagenome (GOLD analysis project Ga0157372, IMG submission 115307) | Corn rhizosphere microbial communities from Kellogg Biological Station, Michigan, USA - C5-5 metaG | ecosystem: Host-associated > Plants > Roots > Rhizosphere > Soil | place: USA: Michigan... | reverse complement strand
CATTCTCGCCGCTATCGAATTCGCGCATGAAGAGATCAAGAAGATCGTCGCTGCCATCGAAGAATTGGTTTCGAAGGCAGGGAAGCCAAAGCGTACATTCACGCCCCCTGCGTTCAACGAAGAGTATTACAACTCACTGAACGCGAAGGTCGGCGAGCGGCTGAAGGATGCACTCGACACCAAGACGCACGGCAAGACCGAGAGCTATGCGCTCATCAAGCAGATCAAGGACGAGTTGGCAGCTGCACTTCCTGCCGATGAGCCCGATGCGAAAAAGAAGCTCGCTACATACTATGAAGCCTTGCGCGAGCGGATCTTCCGCGAGCAGGTGACCAAGGATCGCATCCGTCCTGACCGGCGCGCATTCGACGAGATCCGTGAGATCACGATCGAAACCAGCGTTCTTCCGCGCACACACGGATCAGCACTGTTTACCCGCGGCGAGACACAGGCACTGGTTACGGCCACTCTGGGCACCGCCGATGAAGGACAGCGGCTCGAGTCGTTCGAAGGCGAGAAGAAGAAGAACTTCATGCTTCACTACAACTTTCCGCCGTTCAGCGTTGGTGAAACAGGACGTATGACCGGCGTAGGTCGTCGCGAAGTGGGCCACGGAGCGCTTGCGGAGCGTGCCATCTCAGCGGTGCTTCCCAGCGCCGAGGATCAGCCTTACACGATCCGCATCGTCTCAGACATTCTGGAGTCGAACGGGTCTTCCTCGATGGCCTCAGTTTGCGGCGCCAGTCTCGCACTCTTTGACGCCGGCATCAAGCTGCATGGGGCAGTTGCTGGAGTGGCAATGGGTCTTGTGAAAGAAGGCGACGACTACGCCATCCTCACCGACATCGCCGGAGCCGAAGACCACTACGGCGACATGGACTTCAAGGTTGCCGGAACCCGGAAGGGAATTACTGCCCTCCAAATGGACATCAAGATCGGCGGACTGACCCGCGAAATCCTGCAGCAGGCGATGGAGCAGGCAAAACGCGGCCGTCTCTTCCTGCTCGACAAGATGGATGCGGAACTCAGCGGTCCGCGCACGGAACGCTCGCAGTATGCTCCGCGGATCGAAACCATCATGATTCCCACCGACAAGATTCGCGATCTCATCGGCAAGGGCGGTGCAACGATTCGCGGCATCGTCGAGCAGACCGGGGCGAAGATCGATGTCGACGATACCGGCAAGGTGAGCGTGGCATCTTCCGATGCTGACGGTCTGAAGCGCGCGCTCGAAATCATCGGCAACATCGCGGCTGTCCCGGAGATTGGCAAGATTTATCTGGGCAAGGTTGTTCGACTGGCAGAGTTTGGCGCATTCGTCGAACTATTCCCTGGCACGGATGGTCTGCTCCACATCTCCGAAATCGCGGAACATCGCGTGAAGGAAGTGAAGGACGAGTTGCGCGAAGGCGACCAGGTGATGGTGAAGGTGCTGGCCATCGAAGGCAACCGCATCAAGCTAAGCCGCAAGGCTCTCATCCGGGAACAGAAAGCCAAGCTCGCAGCAGCTTCGGGTGCGCCGGCAGAACCGGGCGAAGGCATTGGCGGCGCTCCTGAGGACGCACCAATTCGTCAGGACGCTCCCGTTCGCCCACCTCGTCCACGGCATGAGTTTGACGAAAAGCAGCCGCGTTCAAACCAGAGCACGATTCTGATCGAGGGCGGAGAAGACTTCGATGAGGATGGGCCAGAGGAAATCGACGAGGCCAACGAGCCAAACTTCAATCGTGCGGATCATGTTCCTGTGACCGCAGGACAGGGAGCGGCACCTCGTGCGGGTGGCCCGGCAGACAACAATCGTCGGCGCCGGCGTCGTCGCGGTGGACGCAGTGGCCCCGGCGGTGGTGGCGGCGGCAGAAGCTAAATTCAAGCTCAGCGATCAGGAGCGATAACGACAAATGCCCGGGATCAACTCCGGGCATTTGTTTTGTATCAATTTACTTGAGCTTTCAGGCCTTGGGTGCTTGAGCAGCCACCTTGAATCCGGAGTTCTCCCCACCATGCGGTTCGGGAACTTCTGATTTGACGGGCATGCGATCGCCGGGCGCCTCCCGCGATTCATGATTGGTGTCGTACATACGAAGATCAGCCGCGATGCAAAGCGACTCGATATCCGCAGCGTCATCGGGATACACGGCAACTCCGATACTGGCGCCCACTTGCACCGTGTGCTCGCCCACCTGCAGAGGCTGTTCAAGCATCTCCTTCAGCGAATTGGCCACGTGTTTGGCATTGGAGCGGTTGGTCGGCTCTTCAAGAATGAGGGAGAACTCGTCTCCCCCGGTCCTGGCAACCGTGTCGGAGCGACGGACGCGGCTCGAGAACATCTCGCTGACTTTCTTGAGAAGAAGATCGCCCGCATGATGGCCCAGGCTGTCATTCACCTGCTTGAAGTGGTTCAGGTCGATCACCAGCAGGGCCGCCTTTGACTCCATGCGCCGTGCCCTCTCCAGTGAGAGTGACAGGCGATCGAGAAACAGCCTGCGATTGGGCAGACCCGTCAGCTCATCGTGCAAAGCCAGGTACTTGTTGTGCTCGATTTGATCTTCGAGCAACAGGAGGATCATTCCCACCGCGACCACGTACTTGGGAAGATTCCACACTTCGCTCTCGATCCGCGCGGCAGGCATAAATGAGCCAAGGATCGGGCCAATTACAAACACGGCCGCCCATCCAAGAAATCCGACGATGCTGATCAGAGAACCGGCGGTGCGCCGTCCGCGGTAGCTATACCAAACGTGGATGCAGCACCCGAAGTAGACAGTAAAAAGAACCGCATTTACGGCGAGAACCACGCCGTTACCGGGCCGGTTCTGAAAGGCGAGCAAGAAGACTGAGAGCAGGCAATAAAGCCCAACCACCATCCATCGCAGCACGTGAGTGAAACCGGCCCGTGCACCCAGCGCAATTGCCAGCGGCACCGCGCCAATGAGGATCGCAGCGCTATTCAGCATCCAGGGCGCCGGCTGGTCCAGGTTGAGCAGGATTACGTAAAGCGTGTTTGAGGCGAGAAGCGAAACCAGCATCCACTGGCTTGAACGCTCCACGCGGTACGGCACAGAAGCCCACATGAAAAGAACGCCGGCAGCTATGAGGCTGGCAAATCCGATGTCCGCGGCCAGAATCCCCCACAAGCCCGGGGCAGGCAGAAAGATAAAAGCGGCGAAGTGGATCGCAATCAGGACCCAGCCGGTCAGCCAGTGCTGAGAGGTAGAGGTCTGGCCCCGTCGTGCAACGGATGCGAATGCGCACGTGAGTGCGGCGACTGCGGCCAAGTCCGGAAGTTTGCTCCAATCCACCGCTGACACCCTCAACGCACTCTATGGTGTATCTAATTTTAGTTGCGTTTCTGATTTTGAGTCTGAGGGGTCACCCTTTTGTTGTATGGCAAACAGGGTTCCTATCAAACTTGCGTAATCTTGCGCTCCACAAGAAATCGTTGATCCTTTGGATAACCTGAGGGAAACTGGGAACTCGCACCGTATTTGCGACATCGAAACAGCTATGGCAGCCAGCCTATACATCGTCGTGGAAGGGGAAGACCCCGGCTTTGACATCTTCGTCAATGGCCATGCCCTTGCGCGCAACGAGGATGCTCTGGAGCGGCTCACAGAGTCCCTGGGGGTAGCGCCGCTGCTCCAGTTCTTCTCTGCCGATGAGAATTCGATGTGTCTGCTGCTTGAGCAGGGTGCAGGCGACCCCGAGTGGTCGCGCCATCTGCCCGAACCGCAATGGTTCGATCCGGCGCAAGGGCTGCTGACTGTCCGCGCTCTGATTCGTTTCCTCTCAGAAACACCCTTTTCCTTAGGATCAGAAACGCAGCCGGTGCTGATGGAACTCCGCGAGTACGAAACGGTCCTCGCAAAGACGCAGAAGTACAACCTCCGATGGCACCTTGCAGTCAGCTGGCGCTGAGCCTCTTCGCTCATCGGCTCAGCGCAAGACTGGGTGCCCCACATCTCGCTTTTGAGATGTGGGATTCTGCTCTTTTTCAGATGCAGTCGCACTCCGGGCTAACTGGAAAAGAAGCTGGCGTGTCTCCGAAATCCGTACGGCAACATCAATACCACGGCTCAATCACTGCGTAGGCATGCTTGTGGTTAAGATAAATCGACCGGAAAAGAACTGTTGGCAGCAGGCCGTCCTCTTGTAATTTTCGCGTCTCTTTTGCCCTGTCCATTGGTGTGACAAATTGGATTCGACGAAATAGATGCTTTCCAATCTGAATGTCCGGTGTTGTCAGCACAGCGAACCTCTGTTCCACCCCGTTCGCGCTCGTTCTTTTCAGAACCGCCTTCGCCGACGAAAAATCGGCTGGTATCGCGGCGCGATCAAACACCAGCGCGGCATTGCTACCCGAGTCAAGAATCATGTGGAGATCGCGGGATTTCCCGCCGGACAGTTTCATCGCAATTACGAACCGGCCGTTAGAGGGGAGACTCCCATCCGACTCTGCGCTGTTTATGAGCGCAATGTGCTCTCCCTTCATCTTCGGTTGCAAACGCTCTTCGCCGTCAAGGCAAAGAACGCCACGCTCGTAGTCCAGCAAGAGGTCGAAATTTCCCAAAAAGCTGGAGCCGAGAATTCCTCGAATGTTCCTGTCGGCGGCCTGAAGTTGTCGTAGGTTTTCAACTACGGCCAACGCTCCCTGAACTTCCTGAGAACCTGTCTGTATCAGTTCTATCCGAACCAATGCGTCCCGTTCAAAGGTTCCTGCTCCTGTCACCCCAGCGGTGGCCGTGGTTGAGAGATTGAGCTCCGTCGCCAATGCCGGATCGATGGCCGTTACCTGGGCGCCGGTATCCACCATCATGTCATAGGGGCCGCTATGATTGATCATCACAGGAACGACGACCAGTGACTGCTGAATCATGCGGAAGTGTAGACTGGTCACCTTCCCCGGGCACTGCGCTAGCGCGTGCAATAAAGCAATGGTGAGCAAAATGATAGAGAGCAGACTGCGCTTGAACATCGAAGATCACCTCAGCCAGATCGGCTGAAGAGGACTCTCTTCGCATCCTTCGGCGTGGTCGTGATCGGAACGTGATGCTTTCGCGAGGAAGGGGTGATGCGTTTGTGATGGACCGCAAGTACAGTGTTTTCAGGTTCGATGGAGTGGAAATTCGAGAACGCGAGTTCTCCATAGTGCGGAACGAGGAGGCGTTCCCCGTCGAGCCGAAGGCGTTTCGTGTCCTGCTATTTTTCCTTCACAACCCCGGCCGGCTCATCACCAAAGACGAACTCCTGAAAGAGATATGGAGTGATGCAGCGGTCACCGACAACTCGCTCACGCGAAGTATCGCGATCTTAAGACGGGTTCTTGGAGACGATCCTGCCGAGCCGCGATTCATCGCGACTGTACCGACGGTCGGATATCGATTTATCCCCTCTGTCGAAACTTCGGACGACAATGTCGGCCCCCCTCAACCACCCCAGCCCGCTCCCTCCGATGCTTCTCGCTCCTCTTCGCCGCCATTGCCCTCCGCTCATCATTTATCTCGCCGGTTGTTGCCGGTGCTTGCGGCTCTCCTTTTGCTGGTCACTGCCGGTTTCGTTTTATGGTCCCGAAGAAATGCGTCCCAGATCGAGTCCAGAGAGTCGCAACTCACCCGGCATTCTTCCGACAACCCTCTCTCCGAGGTTGCGATCTCTCCAGACGGCAAATATCTTCTCTTCGCCGATCAGGTGGGGGTCCACATTACGCTGTTGCAGACCGGGGACATGCGTGACATTGAGTGGCGGTCAGAGCCTGGCCAGAATCACGTAGATTGGATATTCCGATGGTTTCCGGATAGTTCCCGGTTCCTTGCCACCGAATTCCGAGGCGATCAGGCTCCCGTGGTCCTTGAAGGCTCGGTTCTGGCTAGAAAGCTTATAAAAGTTCGCGACAATGCCATTGCCTGGGCAGTCTCTCCAGATTCTTCTTCCATCATCATCACCAAGCCGACGCATGGGAACGGCCCGATGTCTGAGTTATGGCTTACTAGCGCAGACGGTAGCGATCTCCGAAAGCTCGACGACGCCGGCGAAGCGAATGCATTTGGCTCGGCTCAGTGGTCGCCCGATGGCCGCCGCTTCGCGTATCTCAGATACGTGAGAAAGCCGGGACAGTTTCAGCTGTCGGTTGAGAGTAGAGACCTCAAAGGCGGAGTTCCGGTCACTCTTTTGGCTGACGACAATCTGCGCGGGCTCTACTGGCTGCGGGATGGGCGCCTGCTCTACGTCCTTGGTGAACGCAATCGAACAGGAGAGACCTGCAATTACTGGGCCGCGCGGGTGAACTCGACCGACGGCACTTTGCTGGGATCGCCGAAACAGCTCACTCACAACACGGGATTTTGCGTGTCCGGAACGTCGGCAACTTCGGATAGTGGAAAGCTCGTCTTCCTGAAGAGATCATTCGAGGTCAGTGTCTACGTCGCCGATCTCGAGCCCGGTGCACAAAAGATGAACCCGGCTAAGATCCTCACCTCGACAGAAGGCATGGAATGGCCCGTGGCATGGACTCCCGATAGCCGGGAGGTTGTCTTTGCGTCGAACCGCGGCCCTAAAATGGGCTTTTTTCGGCAACCGCTCACAGGTGGAGAGGCCACTCCGATCCTCACCGGCATTGACTCTCCCGGGTTTGGGAATCTGCTCGGACGTGTCAGTCCTGACGGCGCATGGCTCTTGTATGAACCATTTCCGGATGACTATGCCCCCGGCACGTTGATGGATCTGAAAAGAGTCTCCATGGCTGGAGGCGCACCGCAGGTGATCCTGCGGGAGGCGCTGTTCGACGTCCCTGGATGCGCTCTGGCGCCCTCCCGGCTCTGCGTCTTCGCCACTGTCGACAAGGACCAACTTGTCTTTTGGAGTGTCGACCCAATCACCGGCCGGGGACCTGAGCTAGGACGATTCAAAACGGACCTGAGCTCCGACGTTGGCTGGGCACTCTCTCCCGACGGCAGCCGCATTGCCATACAGCGTCGAGGCTTCTCCGATATCCATGTGCTTTCGGTGAATACGCACACCGTGAAAACCATCACCGTTAAAGGTTGGACAAGCGGCATTTCACTTGATTGGACTGCCGATGGCTTGGGCTTCTTTATATGCACACTCGAGCCCCGGGCCACCCTCCTCCATGTGGATCTGAATGGAAATGCAACTCCGCTGTGGGAACCAAAGGGAAGTAACACGACCTGGGCGCTGCCATCTCCAGACGGCCACCACATTGCTATGCCTTCGGCCATTGTGAATGGGAACGCCTGGATGATTCAACATTTCTGAACATCATCACACGCGTCCTGTTTACTGATCCGAATGGTTGCGCTGAATGACCGGGAACCCGAAAGCGCGGGTCAACCGACGCGTACAGGCCAATGCACTTATGGAACGCATTGACGGAATTGCGACGTATTGTCCGCCACTCGTCATTTACCCCTTCAATCCAGCTCGCCCTGAGCGACTGCTTCGCATCAGAGAAATAATCTCAATCTCGTTTGCATTTCATTTCGCCCAATTCCGGCACAATGGAGACAGGAGCAGAAACCAGCGCATCGTGCCGCTAGCGTGTAGCGCGTAGATTCCGGCGTCGCCCACCCTCTAACTCCTTGGATTCCAAGATCAAACAGCCAAGCCTAATGTTGCCAGCAGCTTACGACAAGCCACACCACGCAAACCCATGCAAACAGAATATTTAGCCGAAGAAGGTAGGGGAGGGGTACCCTCCCGGCGAAGGATGTCTCCACTTCATGCCAGGTGCCGGGTGCCCCAGGTCTCCCGATTTTGGAGAACCTGGGATTGCACTTCAATCTGGTTTCGGCGTATTTCCCGGCGCAGTCCGCGTCCCCCGCAAATCGATCTCACCAGTGCTGACATGCGCACGCAGCCTATATTCGCCGTCCTGAGTTGTTTTAGACACGCCCCGGAAGAAGCCGCCCTTGTTCGCGTCGTACATGGGAGCATTCACCTGGCCAATGCTGACGGATGCTTCGACGGCGCGGTAATTCCAGTTGTGGTTCGTGATCGTGATCTGGCCGGCCCAAATGGCAATGTCCTTATCGCCGGAGACCTGCTCAATCTTCACCTCTCCCGCAAACATCCGCACGGTGAGGCTCGTCTTTTTTGGAACCTCGATGCGGATTTGGGCTCCGTTTCCATGCCTCATATGCTCGCCTTGAATGGTGAGCTTGCCGCCGGTCGCATTCGGGGAGAAACGCAGCCGGATGCGACTCGCATTTCCGTCGTCGTTATCGCGGGCCGCGCAGGTAATATGGATCGTCTCTTCATCGGTGCCAACGATCTCCAGGCCGGCGGGACGCGAATCGATACTGAGGACGGATCGCGCGTGCAGAGGTGCGGTCAGAGTCTGATCGCAGGTTGCAGCCGTCTGCGCAGATCCGGCGAGAGCGCAGCAGAACAGAACCGCGCCTGCAATGGCAACAGTAACTCTCATCCCGGTAACTACGGCATGAGTCGCCCGATTGTTCCCGGAAACACGAGCTCAGACGCCAATAGCTTCCTGTGAATGAACTTCCGGGCGAAGATCGAACGGAATGTGATCCTGTTTGCAGATGGCCTTGATCGCCGGACGCGCCGTCATCGGTCCTGATGGCAGCCCCCCGCCCGGCATGATCCACTGACCAATCAGGAAGAAACGGCTCAACCCCGGAAGAGTATTCGGAAACGGCTTGAAGCTCGCTCCGGCCGGCATCAGCCAGCCCTCCTGAGAGCCTTTCCAGTTGCCTGTGTAGCGGATCACGGTTGCAGGAGTGGAGACATCGGTGACCTCGACGGCGCTGCACACGCCAGGAATCCGCTGTTCGAGAACGCCGATGACGGCATCAGCAACGCGTTTCTTTTCGGCGTAATACGCGGCGGGATCTTCGCGCCGCAGGCGTTCCCAATATCGGTAGTTACGCGTAGGAAGCACAGTTGTAACCGCCGTCTTCCCTGGAGGAGCGAACGTAGGATCGAAATGGAAGAAGCGAAACCCGATGTGCCTTAGGTCCGTCTCGGGATCAACCTGAATTGGCGTATTGAGCACCCGCGTGAGCATAGGAGGCAAATCGCTCAGGTCCATGGCGATGCCGAGCGAAACCTGCAAGTAAGATGCAAAGGTCTGACAATCGCCGTAGATCTTGCGAATCGTGTCGTTCACATACCGACCGCCCAGCATGTCAAAGATGGTCGCGTGACCGTCGGCAGCGGAGACTACCCAATCGGCGCGAATCGCCTCACCACCGGCAAGTTCCACACCGACCGCCGTGTCGCGTTCCACAACAATGCGTTCGACTTTTGCGTTGAAGCGAATGCGACCGCCAAGGTCAACGATCTTTTCCTGGATCAACCGGATCAGAGCCTGAGAACCGCCAAGGCAGTACCCGGCATTCTCCTCGTTCATCCATGCCAGCGACAGGACCATTGCGATCGCGGTCAGCTTACCGACATCGCCGTTGGAGAAGAACCCTCTCAGGAGAGGATCCTGGAAGTGGGATCCATATTCTTCTCCATTCATCTTGCTGAGCTTGTTCAGCAGCGGCATCACAGGAATGTCACGCAGAATATTGAGCCAGTTATCGGCCAATCCGCCTGACGGATCCAGAAGTTTGAACTTTCCCAGGGTGCGAATCGCGTGGATGAAACCCTGAATTGCGACAATGTCATCCGGAGCGCGGCGCAGGAGTTCTGCTTCGAGCATATCGGCATTGGTATACATGCGGAGGTTGTCGCCATTCTCGGTCTCGATGCGAACAAACTCGTGGAAGTTAACGAACCTTAGTTTGTCGATGTCAATGAGTTCTTTCCACACCTGGTTGAACTCACCACCCGTTTTCGATCCGATCAGCCAGTGCAGACACGTTTCGAAGGTGTAGGAGCCTCGCCTCCAACTCATGGCAAGGCCGCCCGCCATGTCATGCATCTCGAGCACTTCCACTTCGTAGCCGCACTTCAGGGCGTAAACGGCAGCGCACAATCCAGCGATGCCTCCGCCGACGATGACGATCTTCTTGCCATTGTGCTTCATTTTCCGTTTCTCCCTTCGGCTCAGCGAGACGGGAATGACAGAACGTGCGGGACAGGAGAATAGCGACGCGACAGGGAGCCCGCACGATAGCGGAGGGATGATAGCGCCACCGTGATCGCGGAACCGTGACCCGGGTCACAAATCGGAGTGAGCAGGAAAATCTAAGTATTGAAGAAGCCAGGTAGAGTTCCGGCGAAGCCCTCAGTTCTACTCAGCCGAATACATTGCCCATGCGACGGATCTGAGCGCCGACGCTCTCGAGCTTCTGTTCGATTCGCTCGTACCCGCGATCCATATGGTAGACACGGTCAAGAATGGATTCCCCGTCTGCCACCAGCGCAGCGAGGACCAGGGATGCTGACGCGCGCAGGTCCGAGCACATCACGGCGGCCGCAGACAGCGGAGCTGGACCCCGCACCGTGGCAGTACCGCCATCCACCTTGATGTTCGCGCCCATCCGGACGAGTTCCTGCACGTGCATGAAACGGTTTTCGAAGATGTTTTCCTTGATGATGCTCACGCCCTCGGCCTGCGTCGTAAGCGCCATGTATTGAGCCTGCATGTCTGTGGGAAAGCCCGGATACTCTTCGGTCGAAATGTCAGCTGCTTTCAGTTTGCCGTCGCTGCGGACACGAACGCAATCAGGGCCGATGGCTTCGATCCTCGCGCCAGCCTCACCCAGTTTGGATATGACCGCCCCAAGATGATCGGGATTGCAGTCGGAGACGCTGATGTCGCCGCCGGTCAGCGCACCAGCCACTAGGAATGTACCGGCTTCAATGCGATCGGGATTAATCCGGTAGTGTGCGCCATTGAGGCTGGTTACGCCCTGCACGCGAATGTTGGATGTCCCAGCTCCTTCAATCTTCGCCCCCATAGCGGTCAACAGCGCGGCGAGATCGGCAACTTCGGGCTCCCGCGCACAGTTCTCCATCAGAGTTTCGCCTTCAGCCAGCACGGCGGCCATCAGCAGGTCTTCGGTTCCGGTTACCGTGATTTTGTCGAAGACAATGTGGGCACCCTTGAGCTTCTCCGCCCGGGCTTCGAGGTATCCGTGCTCCTGCACGACGGTGGCGCCCATCTTTTCAAGTCCCTTGATGTGGAGGTCGATGGGACGGCCGCCAATGGCGCAACCCCCGGGCATGGCTACGCGGGCCATTCCTGCGCGGGCTACCAAGGGTCCAAGGACGAGGGAACTGGCGCGCATGGTTTTGACAATTTCGTACTTCGCCTCCGGGCTCGAAAGCGTCCGGAAGTTAATGCGCGTCCGGTGGTCGGCGCTTCCGGTTCCGAGTTCAACCTCTGCGCCCATGGCGACCAGGAGCTTTCGCTCGGTCTCAATGTCGCGAACGTCGGGAATATTTTCAAGAACGACTTCCTCTTCGGTAAGAATCGCCGCGGCCATGCAGGGAAGGGCGGAGTTCTTAGCCCCCGATACGCGAATTGTGCCGACAAGCGGATTCCCGCCGCGAATGACAAACTTATCCATGAATCGTTCTGTATCTCCGTGTGTTCAGTGTAATTGCGCCACGCGACCGGCCTGTTTACTTCACGTGCGCAGGTTTCCCAATGGGACGCCGGAACGACTTCAGGACAGCAGTGAATATTCGTAGACATTCAAGTTACAACAGAGTTACCTCCCTCTGACACCTGTTGTTCTCACAAGGATCAACTATCGGGGATGGAGGTTTTCCCCTATGCATAAAATGTCCAACAACAAAGGCGAGATCGATCGACGGTCCTTTGTCCGGAACGGGTTCTCGATCGCAGGCGCCGCCACGGTGGGCGGGTTTCTTGCGAACAACTCTTCTCTCCTGGCCGACGAGGGCGAACATACCGGTCATCTGACTCGTGGCGATGCGGCGCTTTTGCGTTTCGCGGCAGCAGCCGAAATTCTGGAAACAGATTTCTGGGTTCAATACAACGAGCTCTGCGGCATTCCCGATCGCGAAGTCCCGGGCGGAACTGGAAACCCCGCATTCACTGCCGCCCTCTCCGTTCTCGATGAGGATATGGCTCAATATGTTCACGACAATACTGATGACGAATTCACCCATCAGAATTTTCTGAATGCCTATTTAAAATCGAAGGGCTCCGAGCCGGTAGATCTTGAGCCGTTTCGCACCCTGCAGGGCAGTACAGCCACGGGATCAAGCGGGAAGATGCGGCTTACTAACCTCATGAAGCTGACGCTCGATACAAGCTGGTGGACACGCTACCGGAGCAGCAGACACAACCCCGATCTCGACCCCAACTTCACGTTTCCGCAAGCAGTTCCTTCGCTGGCAGTCGGTCATCATACCGCGATTCCAAGAACCGATGACGACACCACGGATTCCAACTTCCTCCAGGCAATTGCGAACACCGCCGGATTCCACATGCCGACAATCGAGCAGGGTGGCAACAGTCTCTATCCGGCAATGGCGCAGCGGGCCAGCAGCGTTGAGGTGTTGCGCATTCTCATCAGTATCGGCCCAACAGAAACAATGCATTTTCAAACGTGGGCAGACAAAGCGGGCAATGCGCCTGCGTTGACCGCCAAGGATCCAGTGACCGGAGTTTCGGTTACGTTTCCTGACTTGAACTCACCGCCATTCGGAGGTGAGAACTTCCAGACGAATCTGATCATGCCTGAGCCGTGCCCATTCATCAGCCGCAGGCTTCCCCACTGTTCCGTCATTCGGCCAACCGAGACGCGGGGCATTGCCATGAACGTTGTGAATTTCCTCACGGCAATGGGACTCTTCATCGGTCAATCACCGGCGTTCTTCGCCTTGATGCGCGATCTTGCGGCAGAAGCGGATCGTGCGCGTCGCGAACCGCACAACATGGATTGATGCGATCTGCGAACGATTGCTGCACTGGCAGTTTGCGAACATCTCGAATACCGATGCGATTGGGAAGCGAGCCGTATCGGCTTGCTTCCTGGCGTCCGGACCTTCGAGATGCAACCCGGAAAGTAGCGCTGCGTGAAAGCCAGCAGATCATGTCCACCCAAACCCAGCGTCTGAGGATATTTGTCGTAGATGATGAACATGTAATCGCATTAACCCTGGCGGCCATCCTGCGCAATGAAGGCTTCGATGCCGAATCCTTCAATGAGCCGCTTGCCGCCTTGCAGGCTGCCCGATCGAGCTGGCCAGATCTGCTCCTCACCGATGTGGTCATGCCGAAGATGTCTGGGATTGAACTTGCAATCCAGGTTCGACGAGACTGCCCCAGTTGCAAGGTACTGCTCTTTTCTGGTCAGGCTTCAACATCGGATCTGCTCAGCGAGGCGCGCCGCGACGGCCACCGCTTTGACCTTCTGCCAAAGCCTGCACATCCGGACATCCTGCTGAATGCAGTCAAAGGCCTGCTGATGCAGACGACGCCGCATATTCCCTGAGCCTGAAATTATGCCGGTAATGACTTGCTGACTACTGACCAAAAACTTTCTGAGCGATCCGGAGACGTTGGCGCGATGCCGCCGCCCGGGTACATGGTCTGGTCTATCGGCAAGCGATTACACTTCCTGCGAAGAGAAATCGCTGGGAGTATCAATGCTGAATCGCCGCACCTTCCTCAAAACCACTCTTAAGACGGGCGCAGCAGCAATTCCCGCTGCCGCCGCTTTGAACAATCTGGAGATCACTGCAAACGCCTCTCCGGACAGCATGATCGAGGCACCCGCGAGCGGAACACTGCCGAACCTTGTTACGCTGCCGGGGCGCTTGCCGCAAATTGATGCGGCAACTGAGCCCTGGCAGCAGCGCGTTCGCCGCGTCGGCCAAAGCAACATGACGGAGCACGATCCCGCCGTGATGAACATCGAGGAGTGGGCGGATTACTGGCATCGCGCTGAAGCGGATCTCGTTTTCATCAGCGTGACAGGAATCCTGGCTTTCTATCCCTCCAAGGTCAAATATCACCGCCATGGAAAATTCCTGAACGGGCGCGATTTCTTTGGCGAGTGCGTGGCGGCCGCCAGAAAGCGCGGCATGCGCGTGGTTGCCCGCATGAGTCCCGACCTCAACTGGGGTGATGCGCTTGAAGCCCATCCCGAGTGGGCGATGCGGCACAAGGACGGATCGGTTCAGTTCAGCGGTGAAGAGCCGCGGTTGTTCAAGACCTGCATGTTCTCGACTTACATGGACGACTTCATGTCGGCGATCATGCGCGAAATCAACTCCCTTTACGATGTGGATTGCTTTTACATGAATGGCTGGCCGCCGCTGGGCAGCCTCCCCGAATGCCATTGCGCGATCTGTAGCAAGTTGCCGCCCCCGGGCACTCCGGCTTACTGGCATGCATTCAATGACCGCGTGTTTGAGCTCTGGCAGAAATACGACGCCATCGCGAAGGAGAAGAAGGCGGACAGCTTCTTCTTTGCGAACTCCGGTGGGAACGTACGCGGCGGCCCGAATCTCGATCGAATCGGCAAAATCGCCGCATGGTTTCAGGCGGATAACCAGGGGCGAACATACGACGAGCCGGCGATTTGGGGATGTAGCCTGCAGGGACGAGTTTGCAATGCCGTGCTCGACGGGAAAGTTGCAGCCAATGTCACGGCAGCGTATTCGACCGGTGTTGTGGGATGGCGCAATGCGTCCAAGAACCCCGACGAGGCCAGGATCTGGCTGGCTCAGACATCCGCCAGCGGGATGAGGCCATATTTCCACTTCGTCGGATCGGAAGATGGATTCTGCGAGGATCGACGTTGGCAGAAGGTCGGCGAGGAGTATTTTCAGTGGACAGCCAAACATGATTCGCATTTCAAAACGCGCAGATCGATTGCGAATATCGGCGTCGCAATCGGGCAGAGCACGCAGCTGCTGTATCCCGGACCAGCATCAGTGCGGTCCCGGGCGTACATGCATGAGACGACTCAGGGGATCTACGATGCGATGCTGCAGGGACGATTCGCATTCGACTACGTGCACGAGGACCGGCTAGATCCTGAGGGGTTGAGTAAGTATCGTTTACTGATTCTGCCGAATGTTGCGATGTTGAGTGATCGGCACTGCGAACAGATTCGCGACTATGTCAAGTCAGGCGGCTCCTTGATGGCCAGCTTCGAGACAAGCCTTTACGACCAAAACCTCCAGCGACGAGACGATTTCGGACTTGCGGATCTGCTGGGCATCAGCAAAGCCGGAGACGCGATAGGCACCAATGGAAACGCGTATTACGCGCGAATTGAGAATCCCAACGCAACGAATCGGCAACCGATTCTCGACGGGTTCCACGATACCAATTGGATTCCAGGAGCGCAGAATCGCATTCCGCTAAAGCCGGTGAACGATCCGGTTCTCACCGTGGTCTCTGGCTTTGTGCGGTATCCGCCGGAGCTGGCTTATCCGCCGGTATCACACACGAATGAGCCCGCCATCGTACTCCGCGAGACGGCCACGAGCCGCATCGCGTATTTCTCCGGTGACATCGAACGCACCTACTGGCTGACGGGCCACGGCGATCTGTTGCGCTTGATGCACAACACAATCCGCTGGCTCACGCACGATGAGGGCGTTGTGCACGTTGATGGCGAGGGGCTGATCGAGGTGTTCTGTTGGGAGACGGCCCCGGGTTACGCTGTTCACCTCCTGAACTATACGAATCCCAATGCGCATCATGGGTGGATGCGGTCGGTCTATCCGCTGGGTCCACAGTCGATCAGCGTGAAGCTGCCGGCGGGCGTGAAGGTGAGGTCAGTTGAGCTGCTCCGGGCAGAGCAAAAGATCCAATTCGCACTGGAAGGTCAAACACTCCGCTTTGTTGTGCCGCGGGTTGGAGATTACGAAGTGGCCGCCGTGACCATCTCCTGATCTGGACGATGCACCGCTCGTCACATTTATCGTCGTTCCCCTTGTACTTCGACAACATAGAAGAATACTCTCATGTCGAAGTAGAAGGGGAGCAATCGAATTGACAGGCCGGATCGAACTGCCGCAGGGAACTGTGGATCTCCTGATTTTGAGAACCCTGCTGAGCGGACCACAGCACGGCTGGGCGATTTCGGAACGCGTCCAGCAGGTATCGAGCGAAGTGCTGAGCATTCAGCAGGGATCGCTCTATCCGGCGCTGCATCGCCTCGAGCGGCGCGGTTGGATCAAGGCCCGTTGGGGAACGTCTGGCAATAACCGGCGCGCGAAGTATTACGAATTGACACGCAGCGGTCAGAAGCAGTTGGACGCAGAAACAGAGGCCTGGCGAAAACTCTCCCTTGCTGTTGAGCAGGTATTAGAGGGAGCGTGAATCGATGCTGACCGATCTGCGATATCGCGTTCGCGCGCTGTTTCGTCACGGCGAGGTTGAGGATGAGCTCGATGAGGAGTTGCGTTTCCACTTCGATCGCGAGGTACAGAAGTACATCGGACGGGGCATCTCTGAAGAGGAGGCGAAACGGATGGCGAGGCTTGCATTTGGTGGACACGACAAGGTGAAGGAGGACTGTCGCGAAGCGCGTGGGACCGGGTTCATCGAACTGACGCTTGATGATGCGAAGTATGCGATTCGGCAGCTTGTTGGGAATCCAACGTTCTCCGTCGTAATGATCCTCACGCTCGCGTTGAGCATCGGTGCGAACAGCGCAATCTTCAGCGTGATCAATGGCGTGCTCTTAAAGCGTTTGCCTTACGAGCAGCCAGAGAGGTTGGTAAGAATATTCCTTTCGAGCCATGACTTTCCGAAGTTCGAGCTGAACCCATGGGATTTTCTTGATTTCAGGGCTCGCAATCATTCTTTCGATTCGATAGCGGCGTTCACGCGGGGAGATGTGCAGATCTCTGGCGACGAGGAGCCGGTGAAACTGAATGGATTCGGAATCACGTCAGGTTATTTTCGAGTGCTGGGATTGCGGCCGGAGCTTGGTCGAGAGTTTGATTACCAGGCGGAGATACCTGGGAATGGACTGCAGGTAATCCTCAGCGATCGCTTGTGGCGGACGCGATTTGGTGCAGATCCAAATATCATCGGCCACAAGATCACTCTAAACATGCAGCCATTCACGGTGATCGGCGTGATGCCGGCCGGAACCGAACACCCGGGAAATGAGTATCACTCAGTTGCATACGGCGAGAGCGTGGATGTGTGGTGGCCATTCTCCTTTGGCGGAAATTCAAACCAGAGAGGATCCCATTTCATCGAGGGGATTGGGCGATTGAAGCCGGGCGTGAGTGTGGATCATGCACGGGCCGAGATGAACGCGATCATGATGCAACTTGGGCGTGAGCATCCTGACGGGGACTCAGGATGGAAGGTCCTGGTGATCCCGCTATATACCGAGGTTGTTGGTGCGAGCCGGCAAATGTTGCTGGTTCTGCTGGGCGCAGTGGGTATCGTCCTGCTGATTGCGTGCGCGAACGCGGCGAACCTGCTAATGGCACGGGCCACGGCCCGGCAGCGCGAAATTGCGGTGCGGCTGGCGATGGGGGCTCCGCGCTTTCGTGTGGTGAGGCAACTGCTGACAGAGAGCCTTGTGATTTCATGTGCAGGCGGAGTGCTGGGCTTACTGATGGCTTTCAGTGGAGTCAGGGCACTGGTGATGTTGCTGCCCGCAAACTTTCCACGTGCAAATGATATCCACGTGAGCTGGCCGGTGCTGTTATTCACACTGGCAGTGAGCCTGGCAACGGGTCTTCTTTTTGGACTCGCACCAGCCATGCAGGCCTCGCGCATTGATCCAAAGGAAGGGCTGCAGAAGGCGACGCGTGGAACCACTGCCGGCAAACATCAAAACCGCCTGCGCAGCGCGTTGGTGATGGCGGAGGTGGGCCTCGCATCTGTTTTGCTGATCGGCGCTGGGCTTATGCTCCGCACCTTTTTGAACTTGATCCATCTCGATCCGGGATTCAAGGAAGATCATCTCCTGACGGCCACGTTGTCATTGCCTCATTCGCAGTACAAAACGGGGGACCAGGTTGCGCAGTTTTACAGCAGGCTAATTGTGCGACTGAACACCGTGCCCGGAGTCGAAAGTGCGGGTGCGGGGAGCGACCTGCCGTGGACGGGCTACGACGAGAACGCTGGATTCACAATCGAAGGCAAGAAGCCGCCAACCGGAGAGGGCTTCCACGCGCGTTATCACATGGCGACTCCGGGCTACTTCACCGCTATGGGAATTCCGTTGGTCGAAGGGCGATTCTTCACAGATGCGGACAAGGAGGGGGCGCCGGCAACAGTGATCATCAATCACGCGATGGCAGCGAAGTACTGGCATGGCGAGAACGCGATCGGCAAGCGAATGACATTCGACGATAATCCGAAGAAGGACTCGGATTGGTTGCGGGTCGTTGGTGTTGTAGGAGACGTGAAGGATCAGCCGAACAGTCCGGGCGCGGAGCCAGCCTTCTGGTGGCCGGAGAACCAGCAATCACAATCAGACATGTCTATTGCGGTCAGAACGAAAGCGGATCCGCGACAGGCGATTAGTGGATTGCGGGAAGTGGTGCACCAACTCGACCCAGGACTCGCGGTTGCCGATGTGAAGCTGATGAATGAGGTCGCGGATTCCTCGGTTGCCACTCCTCGGTTCACCTTTGCGCTGGTTGGATTATTTGCGGGCTTGGCAATTGTGCTCGCGGCCATCGGCGCCTATGGTGTGATTTCGTATACGGTGGGCCAGCGAGCGCCGGAATTCGGCCTGCGTGTTGCCCTCGGTGCGCAACGTGGCGACCTGCTGCGGATGGTTCTGGCGCAGTGTGCAAAGCTGGCCGTGCCGGGGACCATTCTCGGCGTAATGCTGGCGCTGAGCCTAAATCGCGTCGTCCGTGGTCTCATTTATCAGGTCAGCCCCACTGACCCGGTAATCATCTCGGCTGTTGTGGCGCTTGTTCTCGCCGTGGCATTCCTCGCGTCATACGTGCCGGCGCGCAGGGCAGCGGGAGCGGATCCGATGACAACACTGAGGACGGAGTAGAACCCGGACTTTCTGGGTCCCGTCAGAAAATCAGTTCGCAGCTTTTGCGTCCGGGTGGGGCTACAGTTCCAGCACGTTGTCTTCGATCGCGAGGCGAACGTTGCCGTCAGATTTGGCGAGGCGGCGGACGGCTTCCGGCTTGTCGACTTTTGCCTTCAGCATCACCAGCGCTACTGGAACGCTGCGACCCGCACTCTTGATGGTTTGCACTGCGGTTTCGCGGTCGATTTTGCAGGCATTCATCAAAATGCGAATCCCGCGTTCCACCAGTTTCGAGTTCTGCATGTGTACGTTGACCATCAGGTTCTCGTACACATAGCCAAGCCGGGTCATGGCGCCGGTCGTGATCATATTCAGGATCATCTTTTGGGCAGACGCGGCCTTCATGCGGGTGGAACCGGAAATTACCTCAGCGCCAACTTCAGCCACGATCACGATATCCGCTGCGCTGGCAATCGCGGTTCCCTGATTACAGGTGACTGCGGCAGTGTAGGCGCCCCGGGCACGGGCATAAGCAGTGGCGGCTACAACATAGGGCGTACGGCCTGAGGCGGAGACGCCAACAACCACGTCTTTGCGGGTCGGACGTCGGCGGGCGATGTCACGCTGGCCGAGCTCTTCGGAGTCCTCATTGACTTCAACGGCAGAGGCGAGAGCCTTCGGGCCCCCGGCCATGATGTACTGCACTTGTCCGGGCGCGGTTGAGTATGTCGGGGGGCACTCGGACGCATCCAGGGCGGCAATACGCCCGCTGGATCCGGCGCCAATATAGATCAGCCGGCCGCCGTCGCGAAGAGCACGTGCTACATGGTCGATGACCTCCGCGATCTCCGGGAGGGCCTTCTTCACAGCTGCCGCAACCTTGGCATCCTCGTGGTTGATGATGCGCGCAATCTCCAGCGCCGACTTGGTGTCAAAGCCTTGGGATGCCTCGTTTTGGCCTTCGGTGGTGAGGTGCTGGAGGAGGGAACCTGGGTCCGTTTTAGGTTCCTCTTTCCCATGGGCGCCGGCGCCTTCGTGCGTCGTCGTACTCGTTAACATCAAAGTCTGTCCCCACAATCTATTGTATCTGCAATTTGAGCAAGAGGTGCAGAATTCT